>Ga0209271_10000920_pt1 | contig 10264 bp, 7 predicted proteins | sample tdAd002_FD_187123 | JGI IMG/M metagenome (GOLD analysis project Ga0209271, IMG submission 187123) | Marine sediment microbial communities from the Atlantic coast under amendment with organic carbon and nitrate - tdAd00.2 (SPAdes)... | ecosystem: Environmental > Aquatic > Marine > Coastal >... | reverse complement strand
AGCCAATTGGCTATCTGTCAAACTTGTGGGCTCATTGCCGCCCACCCTTTACTCTCGCCTCAAGCTCTTGACTCATTTTATGATGACAGTTTTGCTAATGATCCAGGGAGTCATTTACAGTCAGGGGCAGGTCCACCGGCTAGAGAACACATTAAAAAAGAAGAGGTAAAGGCATTAAAATGGGGAGTATCTTTAATCTGTCAGTATGTCAATCCCACAAGCAAAAAATTCTTGGATATACGATGTCGAACAGGCGTACTTTCTTCACTTCTCCAAAAGCAAGGTGCCACGGTTATCTGCGTAGAACCATTTCCCAATAATGCAAAGGTTGCAAGAGACAACCGGAAGCTTTCACCTGTGACTGTATTGCCATTTTCAAAGTTTGATCAATTCCCACCTCCAGAAAACGGGGGGTATGACGTCATCAACATTCTAGCTCATCACGTCCTTGCCCATGTACTTTCTCCCAGGGTTTTTCTCCAAAAAGTTTATGAATCACTCAAGCCTGAGGGTTTTTTATTTTTAGATGAAAAAGATATTTATTCTCCTGTGAGCCATAAAAAACCATCGGTACTCGCAACCGGACAAGCCCACCAATTCCATCTGTCCGTGGATACGACTTTCCAATACTTACGATCCGTGGGATTTCATGTTTTAGAATGTCAACTTGATAAAACGCGGAAAAGTGACTTCCGACATATCAGTGTTGTCGCTCAAAGGCCACCTAACAAACCAACGCCTTTTTCTAAAACAGCGAGCTCGACTTCCATATCCATCCTACAACATCGCCTATGGTTTCTTGAAAAAACATGGAGACTTCGACTTTTCAAGCTTTACTCAAAACGAAAAATTAAAAAAATGTTCCGCTAGTTCTCACCAATCCATATCTTTTTCGTAGCCTAACGTAATGAGCATTTCGCCAGCACATTCCTTAAAGAGTTTTTTATGTTCTGAGTCAAAATACTTCTCCCATTCTCCGGTCTGTCCTTTTCGAAATGTTTTTGAAAGAGAAGGAGCAAACCCTTTTTTCATTTTATCGACTGCCTTTTCTATAGTTCTTGGATGATCCGTATCTAACAAATATGTAGCCATCTTGCTTAGAATGTGATTCTGTGTTTCCTGTGACAAAAGATCTTCATATTTGATTTTCATGCAGTTGGGATCGGAGAGCCAAGGTAAATTCCCAATAAATCGCTCGGCAACATTAGGGAAATCTACCGTTTCAGGGGCATCCTTTAGAAACCCGCCCTTCCCGCCCCATCCAGAAATTAAAAAGCTTATCCTTTCACTATCAGATTGTAACTTTTCAAGGAAATATCTGCGTGGCCACTGGTCAGCTCCTTGGCCATTTTTCCACATAAAAAAGAGAGAAATAACAACATCCCTTAGGTCACGATAAATAAAAAACTTTTTAAAACGATACCTTTCAAGTGTTGAACAAATTTCAGGAAGTGCCTCAAGGTGTCCAATAAATATTTCGCCAGGAAGATGGTTAGCTAGAGTTCCTGTTACTTCCTTGACACTGGACATTTCTCGTGGATGGATTCTAGTCCGAACTAAACTATGCCACAAAACCCTTCGCCTAAAATGATAAAATGGGTAAACCTGAGAGACAATTCCCATTAATAAATGGGTTCCACTTTTGGGAAAACTATTACAGAGTACAGGTGGGACAGAATAGTGATAAAACTTCTGAACCATATATCGGAACAAACTTACCTTTGGTTTTGTTCTGCGGCTTGTTAGTTTTGTGCTGCGACTAGCCATCGTGATCTCCTCCAACCTCTCAACCAATACAACTAAAGCGAAAACTAGACCAAATAAATTCACCCGGGCATACCCGAAATTTATGCCGTTACAGCTTCAAAGGAATCTGATCTAGCCCACTGCAGCCCATCTTGTCGACATGACTGAGAAGGGCTCATTCACTCATGGGACAACCCACGATACGCTGTCTTCGCCCACAAAGACTTCCAAGATCCTTGAAGCAGATTCTCCTGGTGGGCCTCTACGATACTCGACCTCTTCTGAATACATTGGAAGATGATATCTAGGAGTCTGTCGGACTTAGGGAATCGAGAGCGAAAAAGCGGCGAAGCGAGGTAAGATTTTGACGATTTCGCCGGCCCATAGCAGTACTATGGGCCAAGAAATCGGCGAAATATGAACCGCTTAAACACTTTTGCAGCCGATTCTTCCTAAGTCCGACAGGCTCCTAGGTTCAAATTGCTTGCGTAACAGAATAATTGATACCGGAATATACCTGATTGAGTGCTGTGAACCCAAGGAATTTTCGGATACGATTATTAAGTTTTGTCAACGATTTAAACCTCCCCCTCGGTCATAGTGGCAAACAATCAAGACCGATAGCCTACTAACCTACAAGAATTTCAGGGGTGAATTTCCGAAACGGAGATCCCTGGCACCCCAACTCCTTCAGGAAAAGTGGGGATCACGTGGAACCTCATAGAATCACTTAATCCCTAGAGCCAGTTTCTGAACTGGATCCAAGTGAAGACCGGAAAGATCAGACGGGACTTGAAAGGGTGCAGTAGATTGATAGGCTGTATGAATGTTAAGAAATTGGATAATTAAGACTAAACGATCTCTTCGATTAAACCGACTCCCATAGTGAAGACAGCGAGACGTGTCCAAGAAGGCTCCTGATCCAGCCGGGCCAATAAGCTTGACCTCCTTATTTCTCGCACCGGCATTGTAAATTCGCTCGTCACTCACACGACTCACTCGCCGGATGGTTTTCTGGACGTGCTCAGAAACATCTGCAGGAATAAACGTAAGAGGGCCCTGATCTTCATTCGTTTCAAAGATATTAACAAACACCTTTACCTGCGTGAAATCCTCATAATCAAAGTGAAACAGTTGGCTAGAGCGAGCGGTTTTATTTGGGGGTGACCAACATAACCTCGCTCCGACAAGTCTTGGGACTGTTCCCAAATAGCCAGTGACAGAATCCAAAATAGGACGCGAAACCATGAAATCAATGAGTTGGGGATGCTGGCAGAACTCCACCCCCTCTAAAATAGGAAGAAGGAAACATTTTGTGGGATGTTTTTGAAGGTATTCCGGTGAAAATAATTTTCGTGATTCTTGGTACACCATGGTGCAGTACCTGACAAGTGAATCAATTCCTGGAATATCATCAGCCTCAAAAAACCGATAACCGTCCTTATCTGGAATGGTCATCCGTTTCTTACTCGTTGCCACACTTTCTTCGGCCAAACGCTTTCGCAACCGGTATTCTCTAGGACTCCCGGCAATCTTCACAGCCATAAGAAGCGGCTGGATCATTGTCTGTGGAATTCTCAAATGTTTATGCAATAATTTATGCAGCCGATTCTGACGAATGGGCTGCTCTACCGTTTCCGGGTTACTAGCGGCATGGCTCATCCTAATCCTCTACTCAATGAAAATTGGCCTGAAATTCGTCAATCAGCTAAACAATTGAAAGATTGTGAGAAATTGACCAAAGTGGCACTTCCACCATTTTAGCTTTTCCACGGACAAAAACAAATTCAATTCAGTTCCATCGTTCATCTTTCCTGAATGTCTTTTTTTTGTCAATTGCGGGATTTTTGCATAGAAACTCAAAGAATACGGTATCGAGGCATCACAATGTCTCCCCGGTTGAATAGGCCAAATCTCATCCCGCATTTTCCCATACTATCTCACCCAAATCTGCACAGCGAGGGAAGCGTCCACCAGTGTTATTGTAGGGAGGGAACAAACATGTTAGCCTGCCCCATACTTAAAAATATTCAAAGAGCGGTAGAATTAAAGACGCGTCCTGATGAACAATCATTTGACTGTGTGATCACACCGACACCCCTTCTGCTATGGCAAGATTTTCTATACTCTCTTCCTTTCAAATCAAGCTTTCTTCGATACCTTGCCTTGGTTTCTCTAGAGATAACGACCTTCCATGCTAGAAGCTTTCTAAGTCCCAACTGATGCCAACCCTTACGCTTCTTCGACACGGTAAAAGCATTTGGAATAAGGAAAAGCGGTTTACTGGATGGACAGATGTCGTCCTGAGTAAACATGGCGTACTGGAAGCCGAACGAGCGGGCCAATTGCTCAATGCTCAGGGATTACAGTTTGACCTTTGCTTTACTTCCTGCCTTAACCGCGCCACGGAAACCCTTCGAATCGTACTTGACGCCATGGACCAGGCAGATGTTCCTATACAGAGAAGTTGGCGTCTCAATGAACGCCATTATGGAGCGTTACAAGGCTTGGATTGGTGGGAAGCGACAAGAAAATACGGGGCCAAGCAGCTTCTCATTTGGCAGAGACATTTTGATAGTCCTCCACCACCTTTGGATATCACAGATACACGGTTCCCCGGACATGACCCCCTTTACTCAAAGATTTCACCTACCGAACTTCCTCGAAGTGAAAGCCTCAAAGACACGCTTGCGCGGCTCTTACCCTTTTGGCACGAGACTATTGTGCCAGAACTTCAACAACAAAAACGGATCCTGATTGTGGCACATAATAATAGTCTCCGGAGTTTACTCAAGCATGTGGACAATATTTCTGACAAGGACATTCAAAAAATCGCAATCCGTACCGCTGCCCCCATCGTCTATGAACTTGATGATCAGATGAGACCATGCAGCCGGTTGCATCTTCAATCACAATCTAAAATTAAAGAATGGGCACAAGGAAAATTAGCTGATTGGCTTAACAGATCTTCTTGAACCTAAGTTGAGTGATTCTTATGGATGAGATGTGCCAAGACCTTGGGATGCCAGGGGATTTGAAAAACGCAGGCAGACCCTTTCGGTCTGTCGAGGCTTTTCAAAACTGCTGGCGCACAAGGGATTGGTGCAGGTCGCCATAAAAAATTGCTCAATTTAGGTTCAAGAGAAACTTGATGACCAATTTGAATTTTGGCCAATTTCATTCCACTCATTTATAATAGGTTAAAAAAAGACTTCCTGGACCTTTCTACAGTAATAATTTATTTCCCGCTCAGTTAAATCTAACGCCCATTCGCATTACCCACCTATGGACAAATCTCGTGATTTTCTCATGTGGCAAGAAAAGCGTATTCTCCATTTTTGTGAGCACGCCATATCACCGCTCGGCTTTTCAAAAAAACGGATTTTGAGCTACAGAATCTATACGACTACTTATGTTGCGGAATGAGCTATTTTATCGTCTAGCTTTAATTGTTGTCTCTGTGGTTTTTACAGTGATTATAGGAGAAGTGGGTTTACGCCTGCTATCTTCCCAGGATACAGATGGAAACATCTATGTAGGATCATTTCGTGTAAAGCCTTATCGCTTGCCACTGAATACCCTGAAAACCAGGATCGAAAAATCTACCAAAAGTGAACAGACCTACTTTCAGTACGATCAGGATCTTGGTTGGACTGTTGGTCCCAACAGTGAATTTGCTGGAGGATTATATATCTCTAATGCCTCTGGCATCCGAACGTCCTCCCTTCGAAGAGAGACAGCAGCACAACCATTACCGGGCATATTGAGGATAGCCATATTTGGTGACTCGTTTACCCATGGTGACAATGTTCCCTATGAAGACTCGTGGGGCGCAATTGTAGAAGCACAGCTCAGCAAAATGGGCCATAACGTCGAAGTGCTCAACCTTGGAGGTCCCGGGTATGGTATGGACCAAGCGTTTCTTCGCTGGAGAAAGCATGGAAAACCCTTGAAGCCGGATATTGTCATTTTTGGATTTCAGAAATCCAATGTAAAGCGGAACATGAATATCTTAAGATTTCTTTATAGTCCAGGTTCCGGCATCATCTTTTCAAAGCCACGCTTCGTCCTTGACGGTGACCACCTGCGACTGGTTAACGTGCCAACCCTTCAACCAAAAAATCTCATCAACATGCTCAAGAATTTCAATTCCTGGGAATTAAAGGAACACGAGTTTTTTTTCCAGAAAGACGACTATACAGATCGCCCCCTCTATGCAAGCCGATTAGCAGCGTTTGTGACGACTGGCCTCACAACAAAATTCTCGACTAGACGAAAAGGCTACGCCTTTTTCGCACCCGACTCAACATCAAGAAAAATAACCTGGCGCATTATCGAGAAGTTCGAACGAGAAGTTACACAAGAGGGCGCTCGCTTCGTCATTGTGCACCTCCCCACAAAAAAACCAATCGATAAATTGGTGAAAGGAAAATCACTGAAGTATCAAGATCTTCTTGATGAAATGAGGGACAACTATACCGTCATAGATCCTGCACCTGACCTTGCCCGTGAAGCAGAAATACACTCCGTCGAAGCACTGTTTGAACCTGAAAGCAGTCACTATTCGGCCCGTGCCAATCATGTGATAGGCACGACCATTGCCAAAATGCTATTGATACACTAAAGCCTCCCCTATCTCCATGGGCACCGATCATCTACGCCATCATATGAAGGCATATTTTCACAGATTATCCGTAAGGTAACGTCGGCTGGTTGAAATTTTATGTGTGGCATCACTGGGTTTTTGGACCACTCTCACAATAGCTTACGGTATGACTTAAAGGGAGTCGCCACTGGCATGGCTGAAACCATGATCGCCCGTGGCCCTGATGATGGCGGGGTGTGGATTGACCAGGCAAACGGCATCGGCCTCGCTCATCGCCGTCTGGCTGTCATTGACCTTAGTTCGACAGGTCACCAACCCATGATTTCACGTGACAAACGATATATCCTGACCTATAACGGCGAAATCTACAACTCACAAGAATTGCGGAAGGAATTAGAATCTCGCAGCCAGACCTTTCGCGGAACGAGTGATTCAGAAATTCTACTGGAGGCCTGTGCAACTTGGGGGGTCGAACAAACAGCAAAACGATGCATCGGGATGTTCGCCTTTAGCCTGTGGGATCGACAGGAACGCACGTTGAAATTAGTCCGTGACCGCCTGGGAATTAAACCACTCTATTGGGCACATTTTGGAAAATTATTTCTGTTTGGTTCAGAATTAAAGGCCTTGCGAGCTCACCCTGGATTTCAAGCCGAGATTGATCATAATGCTGTCGCAACATTCATGCGCTTTAGTTACATCATTGCACCGCAGAGTATTTACAAAAATGTCTTCAAGTTGGAGCCGGCGTGTATTCTCACATTTCAAGCCGGTCAATCACCACGAATCGTGCGCTATTGGGACATGCGAGAGATTGCACGGCGCGGTGTTGCGGCTCCCAGGACACTCAACGATACAGAAGCGCTCCAAGACCTTGAGAAAGTGCTTGGAGAGGCTGTGCGATGCCGAATGGTGGCTGACGTGCCACTGGGTGCATTTCTATCTGGTGGAGTTGATTCTTCAATCATTGTTGCCCTCATGCAAAAAGATCGCAGTCTTCCCTTGAAAACCTTTACCATCGGCTACTCCGAAAGCGATTTTGACGAATCGGTCCATGCCAGGAAGGTTGCAGAGCATCTTGGAACGGATCATAGGGAAGTCATCGTGGAACCTCACCATATCTGGGAACTGTTACCCCAACTTCCCGATTGGTACGATGAACCCTTTGCGGATACATCCCAAATCCCAACGTTTCTCGTGTCACAAATGACGAGACAAGATGTCACAGTCGCGCTTTCCGGTGACGGAGGCGACGAGCTGTTTGCCGGCTATAACCGTTATTTCAAAGTCGAAAAGAAGTGGCGCCGTGTCTTAGAAGTGCCTAAATCCCTAAGGCTGGCCCTGTCTAAAGTCCTTGGAATCTTTCCCCACCTGTTCGATGAATTGATGGTGCTGGGACCTCGTAAGATCTCCGATCTTTCAAAAAAACTTCGACGACTTGCTGAATCCTATTCTTTGAAGAATGGTGATGCCTTGAACCGCTATCTGTTGAGTCGTTGGGACGATACGGCTTCATTAGTTCCCGGTGCAGACAGAGAACGAAGGGGAATATTTTGGGATGAAACCTTAGCGAATGATCTGCCAGACTTGGTGACTCGCATGCAGTTCATTGATATAGTGACGAATCTGCCGGATGATATCTTAGCCAAAGTTGATCGAGCCAGCATGGCAGTCAGTTTGGAAGTCCGGGTGCCCATCCTTGATCATCGAGTGGTTGAATTTGCCTGGTCCCTACCTCGACACATGAAGATCCGCGATGGTGAACGAAAATGGATTCTTCGCCAAATTTTATATCAATATGTACCAAAAAAATTGATCGAGCGTCCCAAAATGGGTTTTGGAATACCACTTGATGGTTGGATTCGTGGCCCTCTCCGTGACTGGGCTGAAGAATTACTTTCGGAGCGCGCCTTACAAGAAACCGGGGTACTGAACCCCTTACCCATTAGAAAAAAATGGTCGCAACACCTTGCCGGCACCCACGATTTCAAGAAACAGCTATGGAGCGTTCTCATGCTTCAGGCCTGGCATCGACGTTGGATGTAGATTATTCGTAACGACTCAGGTAGTTTAGGCTGTAGCCTGTTAGGTAGAAAGCGCAACTTCATCGGCCAAGACAAACGCTCTGAGCGTTGTATGATTTCGTATTGTCCCTAAATACCTACAGACTACCCACCTGAGTAGTTACGATTATTCGAATAAAGCTGACCTGATGTCAGTATTTTTTGCAAAACAGGGCCATAAGCAAACTTCCCACTCTCTGAGAATGAATCGCCCATGACGTATTTAGACTTTGACCGACTGAACGCAATAGATCCTGCTGACTTTCAAGCCCAAAAACCCTACCCTTGGATTAACCCCCAAGAACTCCTCACACAAGACGGGTACCAGCAACTTCTCACTTCACTGCCCGAGGTCACACTCTTTGAACGCCGTTTTGGAGTACAACGAGCCCACGGGCAGCAAGCACACGATCGATATACGCTTGAATATCATGATGGCCTTACTTTGACCAAACCGTGGAAAGAGTTTCTGGAAGAACTCAAAGGGAAGAAATACCATAATTTTCTAAAAAAATTACTGGACGTCTCTTCTCTTGAACTCAATTTTCACTGGCATTACACCCCGAACGGATGCTCCGTTTCACCTCACTGCGATGCCAACCACAAGCTTGGATCTCACATTTTTTACTTTAACACCGAAGCAGACTGGGACCCGGCCTGGGGCGGCGAAACAGTGGTCCTTGAAACCAACAAACATTTCAGTCGCAAATCAGCTCCGAAGTTTGAAGACTTTGACAAAGCCATTTCCTCAAAAGCCTTGGGGAACTACAGCTTCTTATTTGCCAGAAAAGAGGCTTCCTGGCACGGCGTGAGAGGAATCCAATGTCCTCCCGATCATCTGCGAAAAGTCTTCATTGTTGTCATCAACCGCTTCACACCCCTTGATCGCCTTGGACGCTTACTTGGTGCGGCCCCCAAAGGCTATTAATTCGAAGAGCGTTCATTAAGGGTTCGCGAAAGAATAACCTCCTGGAATTCGCGCCCAGGTTTGGGGCAGATTGGGTCGATCTGAGGGAGCAGAACCGCAAGCGTAGCCAAAGCCTACGCTGAGGATTATGTAAAGGAAGATCGGCCCAAGATGGCCTGAAGATGGGATGCGAAAATGGGAAGTTATTCTTTCGCGAACTCTAAGTCTGCCTTGAAAATCCTTCAAGCTCAAACCTTGCTTGGCCTTTCTTCGTTTTGCCAAACTGATTAACCTGATTTCCTTGAAGAAATTTCGGATACATTGATAATGGATGAATCACCAAAAATTACCGTATTTATTCCAGCCTATAACCGGGAAAAGTATATTGGAGACGCCATTAACAGTATTTTGGCTCAAACGTTCACCAATTACGAAATACTTCTTATCGATGACGGGTCGACCGATGGTACGGTTGACATCATGCGTTCCTATTCAGACCCTCGTTTGCGGATAATCAGGAATGAAGAGAATCTCGGGATTCCCAAGACCCGCAACAAAGGAATTACGAACGCTCGTGGCGAATATATCGCCATGCTTGATAGCGATGATCGAGCCTATCCGACGCGACTGGAAAAACAGGTGGCTTTCATGGATCGCCACCCTGACTTTGCACAGGTAGGGAGTTGGTGCCGCATGATGAACGCGCAAGGCCGGCCATTAAAAAAGACGAAACGGCAACCCATTCTACCTGAAGATATCGATGCTCAGCTCCTTTTTCGATGTTCTTTGAGTAACCGATCGATCATGGCCAGGACAGACCTCCTGCGTGAGTTCGGTTATCGAAATGACTTTCCGCGTTGCCAGGATTATGACCTCCATGTGAAGCTGGCCAAAAAATACAAACTCGGCAATTTACCCGAATGCCTGGTCTATGGACGAATA
>Ga0209271_10000919_pt1 | contig 10264 bp, 13 predicted proteins | sample tdAd002_FD_187123 | JGI IMG/M metagenome (GOLD analysis project Ga0209271, IMG submission 187123) | Marine sediment microbial communities from the Atlantic coast under amendment with organic carbon and nitrate - tdAd00.2 (SPAdes)... | ecosystem: Environmental > Aquatic > Marine > Coastal >... | reverse complement strand
GTCGCCGCTATTGCCTCAATAGAAGCGAGTCCTGGCCTGGCCGTGGGCAATGCCATCGGCTCCAATATTGCCAATATCACACTGGTGCTGGGAATGGCCGCACTGGTTATGCCGCTGGATGTACATTCGCGTATCCTCAGAAAAGAGCTGCCCCTGCTGCTGGGCGCCATGCTGTTGATGCTGCTGCTTATACAGGACAATCACCTGGGGCGTACCGACGGCCTGATCCTGACCAGCAGCGTACTGCTGCTGATGTGGTGGGTGACACGACAGGCCATCCTCAACAAGGCCGAAGACCCAATGTATGGTGAATTTGAGAAGGAACTGCCAAAACCGATGTCAACACAGTATGCCGTGCTCTGTCTTCTGATTGGCCTCGTTTTCCTCGTTATCAGCTCAAAGATTCTGGTCTGGGGCGCCGTTCAAATTGCAATTGAATTCGGTGTCAGCGATCTGCTAATCGGCCTCACAATAGTTGCAATCGGCACCAGCCTCCCCGAACTCGCCGCCTCAATCGCGGGCGCATTGAAAAACGAACATGATATCGCTATTGGCAATGTCGTCGGTTCCAACATGTTCAATACTCTGGCCGTCATGGGCATCCCCGGCCTAATATACCCATCAACACTGGACGCCGGTGTTCTTGATCGAGATGTCCCTGTTGTATTCGTACTCACGATAGCACTGGTGATAATGGCTTATGGATTTAAGGGACATGGTCGCATCAACCGCATCGAGGGCACGATTCTTCTAGCCTGCTTTGTTGGCTACCAGGTGTTACTTTATTTCACTGAGCTTTAATAACACTGAGTCAGATATTTATGACACAAACGGATTTTAAAAAGCTGGGACTTGCAGTCATCGAAACCGAACTTGCCTCGGTAAACACGCTGAAGAGCAGAATTGATGACGACTTTGCCCGTGCCTGCGAACTTATGCTCGACTGCGAGGGCAGAATAGTTGTCACCGGCATGGGTAAATCAGGACATATTGGCGGCAAGATTGCAGCCACCCTGGCCAGTACCGGAAGCCCGGCATTTTTTGTACACCCGGGTGAAGCCAGCCATGGCGACCTGGGCATGATTACTTCAAAGGACGTCGTCCTCGCATTATCAAACTCGGGAAATACCGCGGAAATACTCACAATAGTGCCCATCATAAAACGCCTGGGTGTGCCTTTGATTTGCATGACCGGCAGTCCCGGCTCTCCGCTTTCGACCGAGGCTACGATCAACCTTAATGTCAGCGTCGAAAAAGAGGCCTGCCCGCTGGGACTTGCACCAACCTCCAGCACGACAGTTGCCCTGGTCATGGGTGATGCACTGGCGGTAGCGCTGCTGGAAGCACGAGGCTTTACTGAAGAAGATTTTGCACTGTCACACCCGGGCGGCAGCCTGGGGCGCCGCCTGTTGCTGCATGTCTCTGACATCATGCATGCCGGTGACGATACACCGCGCATTGCACCCGACGCATCTGTTTCTGAAGCACTGCTGGAGATGAGCAGCAAAGGTATGGGCATGACCGCGATTGTTGATAATGACAGCATGGTGCTTGGCATATACACTGATGGCGACCTGCGCAGAACCCTGGACAAAAAGACTGACCTGCAACAGACACGAATTGAACAGGTGATGACCAGGGACTGTAAAACCGTTGATGCACATGATCTGGCAGCCGAAGTACTCAAGCTGATGGAAGACCACAAGATAAATGGCGCCCTGGTCACGGATAACGACAACCGATTGATCGGCGCGTTGAACATGCACGATTTGCTCAGGGCGGGAGTAGTTTAAGGGCAATGAATAGTGAATAATGTAAAAACTCCCAAACACCACGCATTATTAACTATTAACTATTAACTATTAACTATTAACTATTAACTATTAACTATTAACTATTAACTATTAACTATTCATTATTCATTATTCATTATTAACTGAACTATCATGCAGGACATATTAGATAAAGCAAAAAAAATCGAACTCGTCATATTTGATGTTGATGGCGTGATGACAGACGGCAGCCTGTTCATGGGCGATGACGGTCAGGAGTACAAGGCTTTTAATTCACTCGATGGCCATGGCATGCGCATGCTGCAGGAAGGCGGGATTACCGCAGCCATTATCACGGGACGAAAATCAAATGTGGTTGAACACCGCATGAAAGACCTGGGTGTCACCCGCATCTACCAGGGCTATCGGGATAAAATTCCAGCGTACGAAGCATTAATGGGCGACATCGGGCTTGAAACAGAACAGGTAGCCTATGTTGGTGATGACGTCGTGGATCTGCCTGTTATGACGCGTGTCGGCTTTGCCATAGCAGTACAGGACGCACACCCTTATGTAAAAAAGCATGCTCACTGGATTACTCAAAACAACGGCGGCCAGGGCGCTGTGCGCGATGTGTGTGAACTAATTCTCGAAGCCAGGGGTCTGTTAACACAGACACTGGAATCATATTTGTACATTCCGAAGTGAAAACACAGTTCACACTTTTAACTTTAATTCTTATTGCCTTGATTGGCATCTGGAGCGTATTGGAAGCTCCAGACGAAGCACCAGTTACTGCAACAGACCCACATTTTGTTGATGCCTATGCAAAAGACTTCACCATGCTGTCAATGAATAAACAGGGGCAACCCTACTACACAATGACAGCCCAACTTATGGAGCACTTCAATGACAGTGGCGAATCTGAAATTACTCAACCCGTATTTAACATTAACAGGGAAGACAAGGCGTGGGTAATTAGCGCCAAACGTGGCAGAATCGACGATGACAATACCTGGGTCACGCTCAATGATGATGTAGTCATGCTACAGAAAAATTCCGACAACCCACTGCAACTTAAAACCAGCAAAATGCGCTTTAATACAAAAACGCAAATAGCTAACACTGACAAGCGGGTTAACATTACCCAGGGCACACTGTCATTAAAGTCGAATGGGATGATTTTCAACAATATAACCGGCAAACTGGAATTACTTGCAGGTGTAAATGGAATCTATGTTAAAGATTAAGGCTTCAGTGTTAATGCTTCTGCTTATCGCCAGCGCAATGACCGCCATTGCCGAGATAAAGCCTGCGTCATTAACAAACGCCCCGGTTAATATTTACGCCGATTACATGAAATATGAGATCCAGAGCGGCATCAGTCAATACAAAGGTAATGTTCGCGTAACTCAGAATGGAATTGAACTGACTGGCGATAAAGTAATTGTCTTACAGAAAGACAAGCTGCTAAAAAATATTACAGTTACAGGCTCGCCGGCAACCTATCGCCAGTTATCAGAAGATGGTAACTATATAAATGCCCAAAGTATGCAAATGGAGTACCAGGCCGACAATAACAGACTTATCCTGAGTGATAAAGCCCGGCTGGAACAGGCGGGCTCTGTCATGGAGAGCGATCAAATTATTTACGACACCATCCAGGAGGTCGTTATCGCCGGTGATGACAAAGCAAACAAGCGCGTCAACATCACCATCACACCAGAAAATATCAAAAAGCAGTAAACCATGCCTGAACTGCACGCTGAAAACCTGATCAAGCGTTATAAATCACGTACGGTCGTGAACGATGCTTCTCTCGGTGTTAAAAGCGGCGAAGTTGTCGGCTTACTGGGTCCAAATGGCGCAGGCAAGACGACCTGCTTTTACATGATGGTTGGCCTGATAAGAGCTGACGAAGGCAATATCTTTCTAGACGGCAAAGATATAACCCGCCTTCCCTTGCATGCACGAGCCCAGCGCGGCGTCGGTTACCTGCCCCAGGAAGCCTCGGTTTTCAGGAAACTGTCAGTCGAAGATAACATTATGGCCATTCTGGAAGCACAAAAAATCAGCCGACAGGATCGTGAAGAGCAGTTACAGATGCTGCTCGAAGAACTTCAGATTGAACATATTCGTGAGAGTATTGGCATGAGCCTTTCCGGCGGTGAACGCAGGCGCGTAGAAATCGCACGCGCGCTCGCCTCGAAGCCGGCATTTATCCTGCTGGATGAGCCTTTTGCCGGCGTTGACCCTATTTCGGTGATCGACATCCAGAAAAGCATTGAACACTTGATCAGTCTCAATATCGGCATCCTTATCACCGATCATAATGTACGTGAGACTCTGGGTATATGCCGTCGTGCTTATATATTAAGCGATGGTAAGATTATCGCTCATGGCCAGCCAGATGAAATTCTCGAAAATGATCAGGTTCGTGAAGTCTATCTAGGCCACGATTTTCGACTATAAATAGATATAGAGAAGATTATTTAAAACAGCCACAGATACAGGAGACAAACCCGAAACGGATCGGGGCATAATTAACCCACAGGTTTTTCCTGAAATTCATTGACGGAAGCCCAGGTGGATCAATTAAGCCCTCCTCCAGCACTCAGTATGAAACCATCCCTACAGCTAAAACTCGGCCAGCATCTGACGATGACGCCCCAACTGCAACAGGCAATTCGCCTGCTGCAGTTGTCGACCATGGATCTTCAGACAGAAATCCAGCAGACACTGGAAGAGAATCCGATGCTGGAGATGGATGAAGAAAGTCCCGGCAACGAGCAGGAGCATCCAGACAAGAGTGAAACTGAACTCACCCAACAGGATGAGCAACTGGACCTGGAGAAAACCCAGGACCTGCCCGATGACCTGCCTGTCGACAGCGAATGGGAAGATATTTACGATGTCGCAACTGCGGGTATCAGCAATGCAACGCAGAGCACCGGTGAGAATGCAGGCGATTATCTTGAAAACCAGAGCATGGAGGACGAGACACTTGCTGAGCACCTGCTCTGGCAACTCAGGAACATGACTACCAGTGATACCGACTTCGCAATCGGCATCGCCATTATTGACGCAATCAACGATGATGGTTACCTCACAGAGAGCGTGGAGGAGATACATGGGGGACTGGTTGATGAACTCGAAATTGAGCTCGACGAGATTGAAGCAGTATTGCACCTGATTCAACGCCTTGACCCGCTAGGCACAGGCGCACGTGACCTGAAAGAATGCCTGCTACTACAGCTTGAACAATTTGACGAAAGCACCGAGGGACTTGCCGATGTACGTATGCTGATACGTGATCATCTTGAGCAAATCGGCAGCCGTGATTATGCACGCCTGCTCAAATCAACCCGCTTATCAGAAGAGAAATTGCAGACGCTGATAACATTCATTCAGTCATTGAATCCAAAACCCGGTTCCACCATCTCTCCGAATCGAGCCGAATACATCATTCCTGACATATTTGTACGCAAGATTAATGGCGAGTGGTTCGTTTCCCTGAATCCGGACGCTGCACCCAGGTTAAGAATCAACCCGCTTTATGCCGGATATGTCAAAAAGTCAGGCCGGGGAAAGGACAGCAGTTACATGAGAAACAGCATGCAGGAAGCGCGCTGGTTCCTGAAAAGCCTGCAAAGCCGCAGCGATACCCTGCTACGCGTTGGCAAAGCAATTGTTGATCGCCAGCGCCTGTTTCTCGAATATGGCGATGAAGGCATGAAACCCATGGTATTACGCGATATTGCAGAAGAACTCGAGATGCACGAGTCCACCATTTCACGGGTTACCACACAAAAATACATGCATACTCCACGAGGTGTATTTGAATTCAAATTCTTTTTTTCCAGCCATGTCAGCACGGCAGATGGCGGCGAATGTTCCGCCACAGCTATCCGCGCCATGGTGAAAAAGCTCATTGAAAACGAGAATCCAAGAAAACCAATGAGTGATAACAAGATTTCTGCCTTTCTGATCAAGGAAGGCATTAATGTTGCTCGCCGAACTGTGGCAAAATACAGAGAAGCGATGTCCATTCCACCCTCAAATGAGAGAAAGAGTCTTGTTTGAGTCCAATTGCGGAGAGTAATATGCAAATTAATCTGACTGGTCACCATGTTGATGTCACAGATTCGTTAAGAAACTATGTCAATGAAAAAATGGGAAAGTTAGAGCGCCACTTTGACAAAGTCAGCAACACCCACGTTATACTGACTCTTGAAAACCTCAGTCATAAAGCTGAAGCCACTGTGCATATGAGTGGCAATGATATTTTTGCTGAAGCCAGTGAAGCTGATATGTATGCAGCCATTGATGCACTCGTTGATAAACTTGATCGGCAGGTCAAGAAGCACAAGGAAAAGCTTAAGAACCATTTACATCACAAACAAAACGAAATACCTATACCCTGATGAACCTTACACAGCTGATCAGTCAGGACTCCGTTGTTTGCAATGCCGGCGTTAGCAGCAAAAAAAGAGCCCTTGAGTTTCTCGCTGAGTTGCTTGCGAAAGAGTCTGCAACTGCAGACGCTTTCGATATTTTTCAACACCTGACTGAGCGTGAAAAACTGGGATCAACCAGCCTGGGGCACGGTGTTGCCATACCTCATGCACGCACCAATGGCAGTGACAGGGCCATTGGTGCATTCATCAAGATTGAACACGGCATCGACTTCGACAGTCCTGACAATAAACCCACCGACCTGTTATTTGCACTTATGGTGCCAGAGCACTATACAGATGAGCACCTGGAAATCCTCTCCGGTCTCGCCAGCTGCTTTAGCGATGAAGCGCTGTGCCATAACCTGCGATCGTCAGGCACATCCAAAGAACTTTTCGACAGACTTACAGGCTGGCACATTTCAAGTCAGGCATCATGACCGAAGTCCTGTCTGCTGAATCCATCCTGGTCAACCTGTCAAACCAGATTAAGTTCGAATGGGTTGCCGGCCAGGAAGATCCGAATCTTCCATTGCATGAAATCAATGCAAGCCAGCATGCAACATTAGTCGGACACCTTAACCTGGTTCACAAAAACCTTATCCAGGTCATTGGTAAAACCGAATGTGAGTATCTGCAAGGTCTTGAGGATAATTTTCGCGGCAATATGCTGCACGAAATTTTCTCCAGCCAAACTGTGGTAATCATCATGGCTGACGGGATACCTGTACCTGAGATGCTGATCGACCACGCAAATAAATATCACACACCATTATTAAGCTGCAAAACAGAAAGCAGCGAAGTTGTTGATATTGCGCGCTTTTATCTACACAACATCTTCTCTGAGAAAGAGGTTGTGCATGGCGTTTTCATGGAAGTCCTTGGTACAGGCGTGCTCATAACCGGTGAAAGCAGTGTGGGTAAAAGCGAGCTTGCACTTGCACTTATTTCCAGAGGCCATCGCCTGATAGCTGATGACGCACCCGAGTTTACCCGCACAGGACCTGACATCCTTGATGGCAGAAGCCCAAACGTTCTAAAGGACTTCATGGAAGTACGAGGGCTCGGTGTATTAAACATACGCGATATGTATGGCGATAACGCACTAAAATCAAATAAGTACCTTCGACTCGTTGTCCATCTCAAGCGTCTTAGCGAAAAAGAGTACGCACAACTGGATCGACTGCAGGGCGGAAGAGAAACCCGCACAGTCCTTGGGATCGACGTTCCACAAATACTAATACCAGTCGCGCCTGGCAGAAATATCGCGGTACTGGTTGAAGCAGCCGTGCGAAACCACATCCTGAGCACCTCTGGTAATAACTCAGCACAAAAGTTCATAGAACTCCAGCAACAAGCCATTAACAGCCAATCATCATAGTTTTAAATGAACCTGGTAATCATCAGCGGCCTTTCAGGCTCCGGCAAAACTGTAGCCCTGCACACTCTTGAAGACGAAGACTATTATTGCGTCGACAACATGCCCCTGGGCCTGCTGCCCGACTTTGTTCAACGTGTGATGAACAGAACCATTCAACCTTATGAGAACATCGCCGTTGGTATAGATGCACGAAGTAATTCCCGTGACTTGCGACGTTTCTCTGAAATCATCAGGCCCTTGAGAGAACTGGACATCAATATCGAGGTGATCTACCTGCAGGCCGAACTGAGCACCTTGATAAAACGCTTCAGTGATACTCGCCGACGACACCCTTTAACTCGTAAAGGGCTGCCACTGGCAGAAGCCATAGAAGTCGAAAGAAGTCTGCTCAGCGATATCGCCGCTGGATCCGATCTTTTTATCGATACAACACTCACCAATATTCATCAACTACGCGAGCTGATCAAAGAGCGGATAGTAAGACGCGAGAAAAAAAACAGTCTGTCTGTGCTATTCCAGTCATTTGGTTTTAAACATGGCACACCAACTGATTCAGATTTTGTGTTCGATGTGCGCTGCCTGCCCAACCCGCACTGGGAACATCACCTGCGCCCGCTAACCGGCCTCGATGCAGAAGTCATCGATTTTTTACAGAGCCATGCAGAAGTTGCGCAGATGCTGGAGTATATTCGAGGCTTTTTACAAACCTGGATACCGAAATTCGAGCTACAGAACCGCTACTACCTGACAATATCCATTGGCTGCACGGGGGGACAGCACAGATCGGTGTATATTGCCCAGCAATTATGCGAGGATTTCACCAACAAGATTGATACAGTATCCATTCGCCACAGAGAACTCGATTAAGCAGGCAAACATGAGCGTCGCACTGTTACTGGTTACACATAAGAACATTGGCAATGATATGCTAATGATTACAAGCTCGATTCTCAATGACGAGTTAAACAATACCTCTTGTGTTGAAGTACCCATGGATGCAGATATTGACAACATGAAATACCAGGTCGCTAACGCACTGAAACAGCTGTCAACTGACGAAGGCGTACTTATTCTTACTGACAGCTATGGCAGCACACCGTGCAACATTGCCAACGAATTTCTCGACAGCAAAAACAGGACTCTCGTTAGCGGACTTAATTTACCCATGCTTATCCGCGTCATGAATTACAGATCACTCCCTCTGACAGAGCTGAAAGACGTGGCAATTGAGGGCGGCAAACATGGCATCACATCAAGAACGAACTAACCCGCATATTGCATGAAGGCGGACGTGGAATGATCGATAACAGATGATATTACATGAATTTACAGAAAAATTAATGGCTTGCAACCTGTTACAGCTTGTCCGTGTGGTTTTATGGGCAAGCTGGCGTCACATCTGGCCCGTAATTCTTACCAGGGGGCGAGATGATCACGCAGAGAATTGGATTCACAATGTATTTTACGAAGAAGTGGAATAACCTTGTGTATTTCCGACTGAGTAAAATACGTTGTGGATTCAAAGATCAAGTGAGGGCTCGTCCATCTGGTGAGAATTGCGGGCTAACACGCCCCCCCTTGATCCATAGCTATGGCTATGAATCCGTGGGCGATCGTCCAACCTGGTTGTTCGTCTCATCCATGAGACTCACCCCTACGGGGCTTGCGCGAAAAATCTTTCCAGAAGATTTTTTAGCCAGCTTGCCCCTAAATTCCAAATCCTTCATGCAATATGCAGGCTAAACATGGAAGCCAGCCGCGACGTAGAGATAATTAACAAACTTGGCATGCATGCACGCGCAGCCGCCAAATTTGTAAAACTCGCCACCAGCTTTAACAGCGAAATTGATATCCAGAAGGACTCGCGACGTGTAAACGCAAAGAGTATTATGGGGGTCATGATGCTCGCAGCCAGCAAAGGCTCTACCATAACCATTCACGCCGAAGGCAGTGATGCAGACAAGAGCCTGGACGCACTCGAACAGCTGATAATCGGCCGTTTCGATGAAGACGAATAACTGATTTGGCGCATACGAGAAACAGCATTTGAGCATAATTCTTAATGGTATAGGCGTTTCACGCGGCATTGCAATAGGCAATGCCTACCTGTACGTTCGCGCCACTACCGAAGCAACTGAATACAATGTACCTGCCAAATACCATCATAAAGAGATTGAGAGGCTGAAACAGGCTGTTCACGATGCCGGTGAGCAGTTACATGAAATAAAAAACAAGATTGCAGCAGACACACCGGAAGACATCCTGGTGTTTATCGATTCCCACTTGCTGATGCTGGAGGATCCGGCATTTGATGAAGGTGCAGCAGCGATAATCAGAGAATATTCCTGCAATGCCGAATGGGCACTGCAGGTACAATGTGACCGCCTGGTACAGGTGTTCGATGAAATGGAAGATTCATATCTCAGAACACGAAAGGACGATGTGGTCCATGTGGTACAAAGAATTCAGCACGGCCTGGCAGCAAAGCCGGAATCAAAGACGGAGCCGGTAAAACTCAAAGGACGCATCGTTATATCCGATGATCTTACACCAGCGGATACACTGATGATGCAACATCAAAAAGTAGCCGGGTTCGTTACCGAATTTGGCGGCCCCCTGTCCCACACCGCGATACTGGCAAGAAATCTCGGCATACC
>Ga0209271_10000918_pt1 | contig 10269 bp, 10 predicted proteins | sample tdAd002_FD_187123 | JGI IMG/M metagenome (GOLD analysis project Ga0209271, IMG submission 187123) | Marine sediment microbial communities from the Atlantic coast under amendment with organic carbon and nitrate - tdAd00.2 (SPAdes)... | ecosystem: Environmental > Aquatic > Marine > Coastal >... | reverse complement strand
AAGATCATTCATTAAATCCTTGGCCTTAAACAGTGCCGTGGCTGCTGCAGCGACCGTCTTTCCGGGAATCAGTTTCGGGGCGTGGAAAGAAACAGATATCCTCTCGGGAGGGATTCAATGGAAAAAGACGCCCTGTCGTTTTTGCGGCACAGGATGCAGCCTTCTGGTGGGTGTTTCCGGTGATCGGGCAGTGGCTGTAAAAGGAGATCCCAATTGTTCTGTTAATAAGGGGCTGTGCTGCGTAAAAGGATATCATTCCATCCAGATCCTTTATGGTAAAGACAGAATAAAAAAGGCTTTGGTACGGAAAAACGATAAGCTGGTGGAGGTTCCCTTAAAAGAAGCGCTGGATCTTGTGGCAGAGAAGATGAAAGAGACGATTAAAAGCCACGGAAAAGATGCCGTATCCATATATGGATCCGGACAATGGTCTATTCCCGACGGGTACGCAGCATCCAAGCTATTCAAAGGGTGTATCGGCACCAATAATGTGGAAGCAAACGCCCGTCTCTGCATGGCAAGCGCGGTAACGGGGTTCTTGACCAGTTTTGGTCTGGACGAGCCCATGGGCTGCTATGACGACATCGATCACGCCGACGTCTTCATTACATGGGGCAATAATATGGCTGAAATGCATCCGGTCCTCTTCTCAAGAATGCTCGCCAATCGCCAGAGTAAGAAACATGTCAAAATCATCGATTTTGCCACCCGTACCACCCGCAGCAGCCAGGCATCGGACAAATCGATCCTATTCAGGCCCCAGACGGATCTGGCTGTGGCCAATGCCATCTGTTATGAGATCATCCGTAATAAGTGGGTGAACTGGAGTTTTGTAAATAAGCATGTTTCCTTTCATAAAGGAAAAACCAATATCGGCTATGGTACCCAGGATCATTTTAAGTTCAAAGACAAAGCAGAAACCGTTGGTTTTGAGCAGTATAAGGAGTTTTTAAAGGCATACACACCGGAGAAGGTAGAAAAAATATCCGGTGTTTCCGCTAAAGACATAAAGTATATGGCTTCTCTTTACGGAGATCCGGACAAAAAGGTGACCTCCTTCTGGTGCATGGGGATGAACCAGCACACCCGGGGCACCTGGATCAACAACCTGGTCTACAACATTCATCTTCTGGTGGGTAAGATCTCTACTCCCGGCAACAGCCCATTCTCTTTAACCGGCCAGCCGAGTGCCTGCGGCACGGTGCGCGAAGTAGGTACTTTGACCCATAAGCTTCCTCACGGCGTCGTCATGAAGGAAGAGGCCCGAAAACTTGCCGCAGAGATTTGGCAGGTGCCGGTGGAAAATATCGATCCCAAACCCACCTATCACACCGTTGAAATGTTCCGGGCACTTGACAGGGGAGATATCCGTTTTATGTGGATCCAGGTGACCAATCCCATGGTTACGATTCCCAATTTGATAAGGTACCGAGACGGTGCCCAAAAGCAAGGGCGGTTCATCGTAGTATCCGAAATATATCCGACCCCCACTTACGATGTGGCCGATGTGGTGCTGCCGTCAGCCTTGTGGATCGAGAGAGAAGGTTTTTTCGGAAACTCGGAAAGGCGAACACAGCACAACGAACAGATTATCCCCACACCGGGTGATACCATGTGCAATACATGGCAACTCATTGAAGTGGCCAGAAGATTGGGATTCGAAAAGCAATTCCCTTGGAGTCGGGAAACCTACATCCAAGATATCTGGAATGAGTATATCCGATTCCACGATAATCCCAAGCACCGAATGGCGCCTTACAAGGAGCTTAAAGCACGATCTGGTGTCCAATGGCCCTTTGTCAACGGGATAGAGACAAAATGGCGATACAATCCAAAATATGATCCGGCCGCCAAGGGTAAAGATTTCGATTTTTACGGCAAACCGGACCACAAGGCCTGGATATGGCTGAGGCCCTACGAACCGGCGGCGGAATCCCCTGACAGCGAGTATCCTTTCTGGCTCAATACCGGCCGGGTCCTGGAACATTGGCATACAGGCTCTATGACCCGGCGGGTTCCGGTCCTGCACAAGGCTGTTCCGGAATCCTATGCGGAGATTAATTCCGACGATGCCGGCCGCTTGGGCATCACCAACGGAAGCAAGGTTAAAATTTCTTCCAGAAGGGGTTCCATTGTGATGAAGGCGAGTATCAACGGCAGGGGACGCCCACCAAAAGGTATGGTTTTCGTTCCTTTTTTTGACGAAAACTATTTAATCAACGAGGTCACCTTGGATGCATTTTGCCCCATATCCAAACAGCCGGATTATAAAAAATGCGCTGTAAAAGTGGAGAGAACATAATGGAAAAGCCAAATCAGAAGGAGAAACAGAAGGTGGGGAGGATCTTTCTTGTTTTTGCCGGGATTTGCATGCTTGCCATACCGTTTATCGTACTTTCGGCCTTAAACTATGAGCCCGGGGAAAGTAAAGCAGCGGTGGTGGAAAGACAGAGTCAGGATTTTGACCAAAATGGAAAATCCATGTTCGAAAGCTATGATCGGATATCCGGGGACTATCTGAAAGGCACATCCACCGAGCGGACCCTTAGTGAATACTATTCCAGGAGACAATATGTCGGGTCACCACCTTTTATTCCCCACAAGGTTGAGGAAGCCGATAAAGCCCAAATTGATTGTCTTGCATGTCATGCCGGGGGCGGTTGGACGGAAGAGCTAAGGAGAAATACGCCCCTAACGCCCCATCCGGAACAAGTTGCTTGCAGGCAATGCCACGTCAGACCCACAACAGATAAACTGTTTGTTGTCAACGACTGGATGAGTCTCCCGCCACCCCGTTTGGGCCGATCTGATCTGCCGGGGGCTCCGCCTTCCATTCCCCATGATCTTCAGATGAGAGGCGATTGTATTGCATGCCATGTGGGCCCGGGTGCGGTAACAACCATTCGTGTGGAGCATCCTTCCCGGGGAAATTGCAGGCAATGTCATGTGCCGGATTCTTATTCGGAACCGTTTCAAAGAAAATCAAACTTCTAATATTTTTGAGATGTTATGAAAATATCAGCGTTTAAAAACGGCCTTTTCTGGATATTGCTTCCATTGCTTTTTATCTTCTCATGGGGACCTGCATTTCCCGAGCAAGACAGCGTTGTAAAGACCTATAAAAATGCGACCGCCCCATTTGATGATGAAAAGCGAGTTGATTCAGTCCTATTGATTCCAAATAGTACTGTTCAGGTGAAAACCAAATACCAGGGCGGGCTTTTCCGGACAGAGACACGTAAGGACAAGATAGAGCGTTTTAAGTGTAGTCAATGCCATAATAATAAAAACGTCCAAGTTGCCCGGGCCGCTGAAATAGCACATGGAAATATCACCCTGGATCATGGCGGGCAAGACAAACCGTTATCCTGCTATACCTGTCACAAAAAGGATGACCGCAATTTTCTGGTGACCGAAGAAGGATCAAAAATAGATATGGATCACAGTTATCAGATGTGCGGCCATTGCCACTTCAGACAGAAAAAAGATTGGATGGGCGGTGCACACGGCAAGCGAGTCTCCTACTGGGCAGGCACGCGGGTGGTCAAGACCTGTACGTCTTGTCACGATCCCCACTCTCCGCATTTTGAGAAACGGTGGCCCAAAACATATTCACCTCCTCTGGTCAAATAGGGAAATGCTATGAATTCCCGGAAAAATAAAAATTGTCGGAAGCAAAAAAAGAACACTCCATTACAGGACAAGCCGTTCGGGCGGCGAGAATTCCTCAAAGGCGCCGTAAAGGCCGCCGCACTGGGAAGTGCTGTGATGGTGTCAGGGTGTGGAACCGGCCTGCTGGGTTCAAGTGAAGAAGATTCATTACGGTGGAAGGAATACTTCAAGAAGCATTACCGCCTCATGACCCAGGAGGAGAAAGATGAGACAGTTCGGCGTCTGGAGCGGTTAGCCAAATTGAGAAGAGGCGTAGATATACAGATGAGCTCCAAGGGGCCGATAGAAGGAGTTTTATTTGGCTATGCCTTTAATCTCACAAGATGTGAAGGGTTTATGGAATGCGTGGCCGCCTGTGTTAAAGAGAACAATCTCGACCGGAAGTCAAACACTCAATATATCCGTATCTTCGAGATGGAACACGGTGAGATGTCCCCAGCGTCAGGCAACAGCAAATACTTCCATGAAGTGCCGGTTGAAGATCATTTCTATATGGGGGTTCAGTGTTTCCACTGTGAGAAGGCCCCCTGTGTCAAGGCATGCCCCACACAGGCTACCTATAGAGAGCCGGACGGAATCGTAGTCGTGGACTATGACTGGTGTATCGGCTGTCGATATTGCATCGCAGCGTGCCCCTATTACGGGCGTCGCTTCAACTGGAACGAACCTTATGTTCCTGAAAAGGAAATGACCCAAAAACAACACTATCTCGGTAACCGGATGCGTACCAGAGGACAGATGGAGAAATGCACTTTTTGTGTTCAGAGAACCAGAGAAGGCAGACTGCCCGCCTGCGTTGAGGCTTGCCCCACCGGTGCAAGAGTATTCGGAAATCTTCTGGACCCCAAAAGCGAAATAAGATACGTCCTGAAAAATAAAAAGGTTTTCAGGTTCAAAGAAGAGTTGGGCACGGATGCAAAGTATTGGTATTTTATTGATTAAGGGCTCTTGTTTAGTCGGTTGGATTGGTTTGGATGGTTCAAGTTAAATAGGACACAGATTTTCGCAGATATACACGATAATATTGTTGTTTTGCAATTTAAAAATCTTGATAATCTGTGTCCAAAAAAGGAAATTCTTATACTATTAAATTAGTTAAGCTGGTAATATCGGCTGACCGTTCCAACGATTTGAACTAATTAAACTAATATTTGCGGGTTAGCGGAAAGTACAGGGAAAAAATTATAATGAAAAAGTCTCCCGGGAAAGGATTGATAGCATTTTTTACGGATATCATTCGGTGGAATCTATCCGGAGGAATCGTCTATCAGTTATATCTTTGTGTTTTGGCCGCTTTTATGGTCCTTGGCGTTTATGCCTATTTTATCCAAATAAACCTCGGCCTTTCAGCCACGAATATGTCCGATATCGTAAGTTGGGGGTTCTACATATCCAATTTTACATTTTTGGTGGGTGTGGCGGCAGCGGCGGTGATGATCATTTTGCCCGCATATATCTTCAAAGACAAGGACCTGTACAAGGTGGTAATCATCGGTGAAGTTGTTGCAATCGGCGCTCTGGTCATGTGCCTGATGTTTGTCTTTGTGGATCTCGGCGGCCCCTTGAAAGCGTGGCATATGATGCCGGTTATCGGGATTTTTAATTGGCCTACATCGTTACTTACATGGGATGTCATCGTACTAAACGGTTATCTGGCCTTGAACATTATGGTGCCGGCTTATATCGTTTATTGCCATTATAATAATCGAAAACCCGATGAAAGAAAATATCGTCCTTTTATTTTTATTTCAATATTCTGGGCCTTTGCTATCCACCTGGTTACGGCCTTTCTGTATGAAGGGCTACCGGCCAGGCCTTTCTGGAACAACCCGCTGATGGGGCCCCGATTTTTAGCATCTGCTTTTGCGGCCGGCCCGGCTTTGATCACCGTGGTACTGGTCATTATTCATTTCACCACCACATTTAAAATTGACTCCCAGGTTTTTAACAAACTGCGGCGAATTATTGTGGTTTCCGCCATCATTAATCTGATCATGCTCTTTTCTGAAATTTTCAAGGAGTTCTACTTACCCACCCATCACAGTCTGCCGGCTGTCTTTCTCTATTTTGGTCTCGACGGTCATAATTCTCTGGTCCCATGGATTTGGACCGCCATCAGTTTAAATTTTTTATGCACGGTGACCCTGGCCGTTAACCCGGGCCGAAATAACCCCAAAGTGTTGTTTCCGACGTGTATTCTACTCTTTATAGGTATCTGGATCGAAAAAGGTATCGGACTGATTGTGCCGGGTTTGGTCCCTTCACCTCTGGGAGAAGTGGTTGATTACGCGCCAAGTTGGGTGGAAGTCAGTGTTACCCTCGGCATCCTGGCCTTGGGCATTTTTGTTGTCACCATGCTGATCAGGCCGGCGCTGATTATCGAAGAGAGATTTGGAGTGGAACAAGGGACCTAGCATTAAAGGTTTTTTATCAAAGCGGTCACGGCATCAGGTAAGGCCTTTATTGTTTAAAAGCCTGGGTAGCTGGCTGAATTAATTTGAGCATCCTGAAGGAGAATCAATGTCCCCAGGTGGTATCAAACGCATCAACACCATTCTATACTGTCGAAACTGGGACGACACGGTCAAGTTCTACCGTGATGTGTTAAAACTTGACGTCAATCACAAAACCGAATGGCTGGTGGAGTTTCAATTGATTGACAACACCTTTTTAAGTATCGCCAATGTCGCGTTCACATCCATTCAAAGCTCTAAAGGTTCCGGAATTACCCTCTCATTTCAAGTTGAAAATATTGATGTCGCTCATCGCCGGTTATGTGAGATCGGCATTGAAACCGGTCCAATCAAACCCATATGGGGTGCGCGAGCATTTTACATCTTCGATCCCGAGGGTCATCGCATAGAGTTGTGGTCTTAAAAAAGGGTAGAACAGTCATACTTCTTTAAATCCCCTTGTCGTTCATCCGGTTATTGGGAAAATGTTTTCGCTTTCCTTTGACTGCGAAAAAGAATCATTCGGCGATTTAACCACTGGAATAATGGGATAAGCAAATGAAAAACCAGTACTTTGAATCATGTCCCATGGATATATCAGACGACGATATTTTAAACGCCATGAAAAATATCAGTGGATATCTGGACATTACCCCCGGCGACTTTAAAGAAATTTGTCGTTTTGCATACAGACATGCCATCCATCGACTGAGACATTCAGTCAAAGCAAAAGACGTAATGACCAAAAAGGTCGTTTTTGTTGAAGAAAATACATCCTTGGAAGAAGTGGCCGAAATTCTAAACCGTCATGTCATATCCGGCATTCCGGTAATCGATGATAACAAAAACTTATCGGAATTGTAACCCGAACAGATATTGTAAAATCCTCCTGTTTCATAGAAAATCGTAACACTTTAGCCTTTTGAAAACATTGCCGCTCCAAGATTGAAAAAAGGGAACCTTGAAACTTAATGATGATAGTATTTAAGTGATCCTGTGTCCGTATTCTTTTTCTACCAGGATAACCACCTGCTCAACGGTTAAACCCTGTTGGAGTTTATTACGGATAAAGTTCTTCTCCTCTATGGCGCCTCGCGGCATGTCACAGGTACAATCAATCAAGAAGAGTTCCCCGCACCCGCCGCATGCGCATCTGAAATTTGTGGCCACAAGTCGAACCTGACTCTCCAGGGCGGCATTACCATTCGAATAGCTTTGATAGTTTCCTGAACCGATACCCGATACCGGAACCGGAGAAAAAGCCATTTTCACTACAAGTCCCACTGAAAAGAAAAAAAATATCACAGCCGCAATCATCCAGTAGGAAGGCTGCCGGCCACTATTGCTTGACTCTGCCTTGGAAACGGTTCTTTGATTTTTTCTTTTTTTTGCCATCTTTTTAAACTCCTTAATTTAACATTATCATCCACCAGCTTGCCGTCGGCAACCCGCATAATTCTCCGGGCGTAACCCGCGCAGTCCGGGCTGTGTGTCACCATGACGATGGTCATCCCTTCGTCATTGAGGCCATGGAGTAATTCCATAACGTCATGGGATGTTTTGGTGTCTAAATTGCCGGTGGGTTCATCGGCCAACAGCACCGGCGGTTCATTGACGATAGCGCGTGCGACGGCCACGCGTTCTTTTTCTCCGCCTGAAATCTGGCTCGGCAAACGATGGGCCTTCCCCGATAATCCCACCTGATGCATTGCTGCTTCAGCCATTGCCCGTTTTTTCTTTTTCCCGGCCTTTATGATTGCCAGCGGCAGCATAATATTCTCGACGACAGTCAGGTAGGACACGAGATGAAAGCTCTGGAATACAAACCCTAGAAATTCTCTGCGAAAATCCGCCCTTTGCTCCTGACTTAAGCTGTATATGTCAATATCATCAACCATCAAGCTTCCGGACGTTGGGGCGTTCATGGCTCCCATCATTCCGAGAAGGGTGGACTTTCCAGATCCCGATTCACCCATGATACCGACAAACTCACCCTCTTCGATTTCAAAATTGATGCCGTCTATCGCCGAAACCGCTATTTCACCTTCGCCATATTTTTTTACAAGATTATTCCCAATGATATAACTCATCTAATACCTCATAAGAATGTTTGTCCGTATATACGTTTTACAGCGACCTCAACGCTTCATTCGGGTCGAGCCGGGAGGCCATAAACGCCGGATATGCACTGGATATCAAACCCAGCATCAAGGCAGCCACCACCGCGCCGACGGCCAGTTCGAATCTAAAAGGAACATCTCCGGGATGGTTTTCGGTAAAAATAAATAGCGCAGCCCTGGCTGCCCCGAATCCTGTAAAATAACCGATGATACCCGCCAAGCCCGATACAATAGAAGCTTCCATGAAGATAATTTTCATAATGTGTCCTTTGCGGAAGCCGATGGCTCGAAAGATGCCGATTTCATCGGTACGCTCCCTTACGCTGCCCATCATGGTCACCAGCACAACAAGGCTGCCGATCAACAGGATGACTCCGGAAATGCCGTAGGAAAATTTTTTAAACTGAGCCAAAGTCTCCATACGGCTCTTTACAATCTGCTGAATGGCCATGACTTTGGCGCCCGGCAAAACATCGGAGATCTGTTTTACCATGGAATCAATGGGACAATCTTTACAAAGCGCCGCCACTTCAGCCATGGAAATTTTTCCACTTTTATTGAAAATCGTTTGGGCCGTCACAAGACGGGTAAATATCAGCTGATCATCTTGAGAACCGGTGGGTTGGAGCACACCGGAAACGACCAATTTTTTATCCTTTATCGTTATTTTGTCGTCAATGGACAAGTTGAGTATCCGTGCGGCCTCCGCACCCAAAATCACTTCATTTTCTTCCGGTACGGCACCTTGGACATGCCACCAGGGCTTTAAAATTTCGGCGGCCTTAAAATCCACGCCGGCCATGAGAACTTTATGCGAATCAACACTAACCACGCCAAGTACCAACGGCCCCAAGGCTGCAACATTCCGTGCGTTTTTTATGGTTTTCACCCGTGCCAATTCAATCTCTTGAATCTCTTTCATTTCAAAGGAAACACCGCCAAGTGCCAGTCCCCCATAAGAAAGTGCCAGATTTTCGGTTCTGGGGACGATCAGAATATTCGCCCCATACTTTTCGAGCTTGTGGTTGATATCGTTGGCCATGGCGTCAACAAAGGCCATTATTCCCACCACCGTAGATACGCCGATAACAAGTCCGGCAAGTATGAATCCTGCTTTCCCTTTGCGTCGCAAAAGATTTTTAATGGATATGGTTTTGAGTGTCATGCTCAAGCCTTTCCGGAAAAGTTAAAATATTGCTTTCCTCCAAGGATATCCTTTACCTGGATAATCACTTGACCGTTTTCCATGATTCTTTCTAAAGGTGCCGGATTGCAACCCCCTTTGACTTCGTTGACCAAAATCGAAGCAAATTTGCGGCCGCAATTTCGACACACCATATGGTCACCCTCTTGATAATATCCCTTGCCTGCGGGCCAGCAGACATCGCAGGCATCAAATGCGGCCCTGATGATGCCATCCGAACTTTTGAGAATAAAATACCGTATGACGAAATCACCGTCCACATGTTTAAAATGACGGGCTTTTCCGTCTTGAAAAAGAACGACGGGGAATTTCACTTCCGTACTGCCGGATGCTAATGGAGCAGATGCAACGGCCGTCTTTTTGTTATCGCCTTTATACATAAAAAGCGCGGCTGCTCCGGCAATAAGAATCACTCCGGCGATGGTCATAAACAGCGGCAAACGGCTTTTTTTCTTAGTTTTTAGAACCGCCGCTTTTTTAGCTGCAATTTTTTCTTTATTCTTTTCCCTTCCTTTTTTAGACATGAAAACTGCTCCTTTCAATTTTATTTGTGCTGAGTTGAGGTGTTATTAACTGAAGATGAGTCGCAAAATTTGAGACCATTTGTGCCCAAATTGTACAATCACTTCGCGATTCTTAATGACGCCTGATCGCAACGCTCTCGCTTGCGAGGCGGGCTGGGGGCTTTGTCGCTGAAAAAAGAAATTCCTATACTGTAAAGTTCAGATTAAAAATGATTTTTTCTGAAGATATATGGGGGGAGGTTGGGATTTTTCCCAGACCGTTTGAACAAAACAATTGAGTTTAAAAACATTATTAT
>Ga0209271_10000913_pt1 | contig 10297 bp, 9 predicted proteins | sample tdAd002_FD_187123 | JGI IMG/M metagenome (GOLD analysis project Ga0209271, IMG submission 187123) | Marine sediment microbial communities from the Atlantic coast under amendment with organic carbon and nitrate - tdAd00.2 (SPAdes)... | ecosystem: Environmental > Aquatic > Marine > Coastal >... | reverse complement strand
ATATTCATAACTCCTCCGAAAGTATAAAGTCCAAAAGTGAAAGGTTTTTAGACGATTTTTATTGTGATACGGGGATTATTATTTGATTTGTCAGGAGGTTCCCATTCTCCCGAGGAGTCAGTATATCCATATTTAGACTGACCATCAATTTTATTCCCTGGTGATGGGAAGAGGCGCGGTGCTGGTTCTGTCAAGTTGGCCAAGGTATGCAAGAAAATGCCATCGAAATGTTACGACTTGTGCCGCCACGGCAGCGGCTACCTCATCTACATGACCACATAAAATTCCTATTGTTAAATTAACTGAATGTAGTTAAATTTCTGGTTCACTAAAAAACAAGCCAGGGGGCGGGCATGAAAATAGCACTTTCTACAATCCTATCAGCATTTATTCTGTCGTTAATTAGCAGTAGTGTTTTCTCAGCGGGGGATGAGGACAATATCCAGAAACTGAGTAGCTTTAAGAGTACGGGTGGCGGGAGAGGTGAGGTAATCCCACAAGACTCGAAGTTTGCTGACAATATCAGGAAGAATATCCTGCCACACATCAAGCTGCCGTCGGGTTTCAAGATCGAGCTGTTCGCGGTGGCGCCGGATGCAAGGAATATGGCGATTAGCCGTAATAAGGGAGCAGTCTGGATTGGTACCAGAAAAAACAAGGTCTGGCAGGCGACCGATCGAGATATGGACAATGTTGCCGATACGGTTGAGCAATTCGCGCCCACCGTGAGCTTCGATATTCCCAACGGCCCCTGTTATTCAGCGGATGGACATTTATATATCGTGGAACGCAACCGGGTCTTATGGTTTCCGGCAGCCGAGTATTTCATGGAAAGCCCGGATACCGTTGCGATCCCGATTATCGCACAGGGCGAGCTGATTCCGCCTGAGGAAGAATCGTACAATCACACTGCGCGGGTCTGTGCGATTGGTCCCGATAACAAGCTCTACGTCAGCATGGGGCAGCCTTTTAATGTGACTGGCCCGGACAAGGTCCAGCTGTATCAGGAAAAAGGTATCGGTGGCATGATTCGATTCAATCGATTCCCGGGTAAACTGGATCGTGAAGTCGTAGCGATTGGTATCCGGAATTCGGTAGGTCATGCGTTCAACCCCAAGGATGGTTCGCTTTGGTTCACGGATAACCAGGTCGATGGCATGGGTGATGAAACCCCTCCGGGCGAATTAAATAAAGCCTGTGCCCTGGGCCCGGATGTCTGGTACGGGCACCCCTATTACGGCGGTGGCAGTGTCAGAACCAATGAATACAAGGACCAGGAAATCCCCATGGCCCTGTCCGATAAATATTGTGAGCCGCAGGTTGAAATGTTGGCTCACGCGGCGGATCTGGGCATGATGTTCTACACTGGCACTATGTTTCCCGAGAAATATAGTAATGCTATCTTCAGTGCGCAACATGGTTCATGGAACGCGGTAAAAGCCAGGGGCGCCCGGATTATGGTGACTTATCTGGACGACGAGGGAAATGCCAGCAAAACAGAACCTTTTGCCGAGGGTTGGATGACCGAAATGGGCACTTACCTGGGACGACCGGTTGATGTGCAGCAATATGTAGACGGTTCGCTACTGGTGTCAGACGATAAGGCTGGCGTGGTATATAGAATCTCTTACGACGGCTCTTGATTTTCAAACCGATAGTGGACCGGCTCAGCGGCCGGTCCACTATTCACTTCATACCTACAAAATCATCAGTTCTACTCCGCCAGCCAGGTAAATGAAAAAGCGCCTCTGCATTGCCATTTTAGGCATGGTCACTAACACTGCTTATGTCCAGGTAACTAGTGCCGCGGAGGACGCGAACTTCAGTGCGGAACTGGCTGCAGGTAAACAAAAAGCCGATCAAACCTGTGCCAATTGTCATGGGCTGTATGGTCAGGCTGCGAGCGGTGGGAATTCTGCTTTTTCTCCCAAATTAACCCCGCAAAGCAAGGACTATCTGGTTGCTCGGCTAAACGCCTATCGATCTGGAGCAATTCAACATCCACAGATGTCGCTAATTGCTCAGATGATATCTGAGCAGGATATCGAGAATGTTTCGGCCTGGTACGCGAGTATTCCTGTGACCATTACGGGGAGCACTGCCAATCAGGAGGCGGGAGTTGAGGCTAACGACGGATCGACTGCGAAAGCAGCGGCCGGGAAAACTATAGCCAGTCAAATCTGCTCGAATTGTCATGGGCTGGACGGGCAGGCCTTAGAGAGCGGAAGTTCGTCTATTGTTCCCAGTCTGACCGCCCAACAAAAAGAATATATGATATTACGGCTACGGGAATACAAATCCGGAAAGATTGCCGATCCACTAATGTCCCCGATCGCAAAGGCGTTATCGGATCAGGATATCGAAAATGTCGCGGCCTGGTACTCCGGCATCGAGATCAAGGTCGTTAAAACAGATTGAATCAAGGGGCCGGTGTCACTGCTGTCCCACTTAGAGAGAAATCCAGGGACAGTTTACCTATTTGAAGTTGCTCACAGACCCTTTGAAAATTAAGTTCGGGGGATAGATGGGACGATCAGCAATTACACTTATGACAGCGAATCTGCTGCATTGGTGCGTAATCAACTATAGAACTGGATCGTCGGAAATCACCTAGAGGGAAATGCCAAGCGTACAGTGGAGTACCTTCGAGGTGTATATACACGATTATCGGTACGACGTTAGAGCCCTTACAAAACGCGGGCTCAGGAATAGGGTGATTTACGTCAGAAAAAGTCTGTCCAAGGATTCCACCTTAGACCAGGAAATAATTTAGTAAGATCAGATAAATACCCAGTCAGGCTTCGTCTAACTGCTTGATTTTAAAGGGATGGTGGGCCCGGGAGGACTTGAACCTCCGACCAATGGATTATGAGATTACGTCGCCGTAATGGGAACCCCACGGATTGCCAGGGTATCCGCTTATTTTCAATTTCACTCTTACCAGTTTCGTTACCAGTCGGAGCCTGGTTCGTACCGGAATCCTGATTTCCAGTGGATATGGAAAGTCAGCCCGATTCAAACAGGTATTTTCGACCAAACCCTTACCAGTCTCGATTAATTCTTATTAACTATTGCGACTAATCAACCGATTACACCCACAGCGGCTATTCAAGAGATCTGATTAGCCCTTTCTCAGATTGTTCAAATCAACAAAGAGCAGACACCCAAATTTTTACGACGGGAGTCAGAAACGCACCGATGCAGACTTTCATTTCACGTTTTTCACAACGCCCAACGTAACACAAATGTGTGACTAGAATGGCTTTCGCAGGCTGCGGCTCGAGACCAAAGTCTTCAAAAAACAAAATCTCAGCCCCTGAGCTGGCCGAAAAAAATGGTTGACAGGTTTTATTTTTTTCAGTAATAATGAAACGGCGTTTCACTCAGTGAAATAGATTTAACAACCAACATAAAGGGGATCCCTAATGTCATCGACCAATTCATCAAAGAATTTATTCAGAACAACAATGCTCTGCGGCGTGTTTGCCGTAGCACTTGCCAGTGGACCAGCTGCCGCCGAAGGCGAGGTTGTGTTTACATCCTGGGGTGGGTCATTTCAGGACGCTTTGCGCTCTGCTATGCTGAAGCCCGCAGCCACGGCTTTAAATGTGACGGTCAAGGAAGATACGACAAACGGCATCCAGGACGTGCGTGCGCAAATCACAGCGGGGGCCGTCGCATGGGATGTGAGCGAGCAGGATTTGCCCTCGTGTGAAACACTCAGCCGAGAGGGCAGCCTTGAGCCGATCGATTATTCGATTGTCGACACAACGGGTATCCCCGAAGATCTGATCCATGAAAACTACATCGGCTTCATCAACTTCACTAAGGTGATCGCCTATCGCAAGGATGCCTTTGGCGACAATGGTCCGTCCAACTGGGCAGAGTTTTGGGATCTGGAAAACTTTCCGGGCAAGCGCGGCATGCACGGCAAGGTGAACTACAACCTTGAGGCTGCCCTTATGGCCGATGGTGTGCCTATGGCAGAAGTCTACGACACGTTAGCCACGGACGAGGGCATGGCGCGCGCCTGGGCCAAGTTGGGAGAGATCGCACCCGAAGTCACCGTTTGGTATCGTGGCGGATCACAGTCCGCACAACTGCTGCGTGATGGTGAGGTGGACGTGATCCACATGGGCCATAATCGCGTGGAAAGCGTGATGGGTTCGGGCATCGACGTAGCCTATGCCTTTGACGGCGGCACCATGGATATCGACTGTTTGCTGGTGCCCAAGGGCGCGCCGAATAAAGACAACGCCATGCGTCTGATCAACGAGTTGTTGAGTGCCAAATCGCAGGCGCGTTTGGCGATGACGATGCCTCTGGGCCCGGTGAACGCCGGCGCGTTTGACACAGGCATTATCCCCGAAGAGACGGCCATCAAAATTAACACGTATCCCAGCAACTATGACAAACAGCTTTTGGTCGACCCGAGCTTTTACGTCGGCCAGTTGGGTGAGTTGACCGAAGAGTTTGACACGCTGATCCAGCAGTAATCCACTTTGGCGCGGTGCCCATTTTTATCAAATTATTGGCACTGCGCCCATTTTTCTCAGGTTAGGAGCTCCTTATGTCGTCTACTGCCCAATCCCTTCCCATCGAAATATCCGGCTTGTGCAAGGCCTACGGATCGTTCAAAGCGCTCGATGATGTGTCGCTGAATATTGCCGCAGGCGAATTCCTGACGCTGCTTGGGCCATCGGGCTCGGGCAAAACGACGCTTCTGATGGCACTCGCTGGTTTTGTGCGTCCCAATGGCGGGTCGATCCGGTTTGGCGATCGCGAAATGATTGCGACACCACCGCACAAACGCGGCCTTGGCATGGTTTTTCAAAGCTATGCGTTGTTTCCATTCATGACGGTTGCTGAAAACGTGGCCTATCCACTGAAAATTCGCGGGGTCTCCAAGACGGATCAAAAGACCCGCGCCGAGCGTGCGCTGGATACCGTGCAGCTTGGCGGCTATGGGGATCGGCGCATCACCCAATTGTCCGGCGGCCAAAGACAGCGTGTCGCCCTTGCACGCGCGATGGTATTCGAGCCGCAGATTATCCTTATGGATGAGCCTCTTTCCGCGCTCGACAAAAAGCTGCGCGAACATATGCAGATCGAATTAAAGGCGCTCCATCAAAAATTGGATGCAACCGTTGTGTACGTGACCCATGATCAGCGCGAAGCCCTGACGATGTCGGACCGGATTGCAGTGGTCAATCACGGACGGATCGAGCAGATCGAGACTCCTGAGCGGCTCTATCGTCAGCCTCACAGTTTCTTTGTGGCGGATTTTGTCGGTGAATCAATTTCCTTGCCAGTGGAGGTGGCCAACGATACGGCGCAACTCAATGGGCGCGTGCTGAAATCTGATTCACCTATTGCCCAGGGTAGCGGTGGCCATCGCCTGGTGATCCGGCCCGAGTTGCTGGAGGTCACCTCTGGTGCTGTGCCTGAAACTGCCAATGATTTATCCGGCCATGTCCACGACATCATCTATCAAGGCGACAGCGTACTGGTTATCGTTCAGCACGACAGTGCAGGCGAGATTAATGTACGCGTCCCTGCCAATCGCGCTGGCCAGACTGGCCTGCCCTCCAAGGGAGAGCGAATTGGCCTTGCCCTGCATCCCGAAGACACGATCATCGTACCGGAACATGTGGCATGAGTATCGCCGAAGCCAATGCGGGTGCTGAAACACTTCAGAACGCAAGCACGCTCAAATCCGAAGAACGCCGTGAAAGCCTGACGTTTTTGGGGCTTTCGATGCCCGCAGTTCTTGCAATTTTGATTGTCGTGTTTCTGCCGGTTTTCTGGCTGTCTTCGCTCTCGTTTTATAATGCGGCGGGCGAGTTGAGCATGGAAAACTACGCGCGTATCTTTGAAAGCGCTTTGTATACGCGGACCTTTGTTGTCACCTTTCAGATCAGCATCGCCGTAACGGTGATTTGTGTCCTTCTCGGATATCCGCTGTGTTACTGGCTGACCAAGGTGTCGGACAGAACGGCTGCCATTCTGATGGTTTTCGTGCTGGTCCCGTTCTGGACGTCGGTTCTGGTGCGTACTTACGCCTGGCTGGTGCTGTTACAGCGTAATGGCATCATCAATTCATCAATGATGTCGATGGGCATTATCGACGAGCCGCTGCAACTGGCACACAATCTGACGGGATCGATCATTGGCATGGTACATATCATGCTGCCGTTTCTGGTATTGCCGCTTTATGCAACCATGCGCAGCGTGAACACAGATCTGGTGCGTGCGGCAGTAGGTCTTGGCTCCAGCCCGCGCGGAGCATTCTGGCGGGTGTTTTTTCCAATGTCGATGCCGGGTCTTTTTGCCGGGATCGTGCTGGTTTTTATCCTGTCTCTGGGCTTTTTCGTCACACCTGCTTTGCTAGGCGGTGGCCGGGTGCAAATGCTTGCACAGCGGATCGAAAGCACCATCACCGTTTATTCCAATTGGGGTGCGGCATCAGCTTTGGGCGTTGTCCTGCTGCTGCTGGCACTGGCGATGATCTGGCTGATGAACCGTGTCTTTGGTCTCGATAAACTATTCATGCGCTGAGGATCTGAAAATGGAACAAGTTGGACAACGTAAAATTGATGGTCTGTGGCTGACGGTCGTCGGCACCGCGGTGCTGTTCTTTCTGATCCTGCCCACGCTTATCGTGCTCCCGATGTCGTTTTCGGGGGCCTCATTTCTGGAGTTCCCGCCAACGTCGTTTTCGTTTCGCTGGTACACGGCCTATTTCACCTCCCCGGAATGGATGAGCGCCACGCGGACCTCCCTGATAGCGGCGGTGATGACCACGGCGATTGCGACACCTTTAGGCTCACTTTGTGCCTATGGCCTGCATTGTTGCGCCCCACGGATCAGGAGCACTGCGCAGATCCTCGTGATCATGCCCATTGTCGTACCGGTGATCCTGATCGCCGTCGGCGTGTTCAGCCTTTATGCCAAGCTGGGGCTCAATTACACGCTTACCGGAATTGTGATCGCCCATACCGCGCTGGCGTTACCCTTTGTGATCGTGACCGTCATGTCGGGTTTGCAGAACTACGATTTCGATCAGGAATTGGCGGCGCGTAGCCTTGGGGCATCGCGGGCATATGCGTTGTGGACGGTGACAGTTCCGCAAGTCAAATTCTCGATCCAGACAGGGGCCTTCCTGGCCTTCATCACGTCGCTAGACGAGGTGGTGATTTCGATGATGGTTTCGGGCGGGGACAATGCCACAATTACCCGCCGCATGTTCAATTCACTACGCGATCAGCTTGATCCGACGATTGCCGCGATTTCTACCTGCCTGATTGTCGTTTCTGTTGCGGCGCTGATCGGCGTTCAGTTGATTGGCCGCAGCAAGAATGTTGACAAATGAAAGGACTTCCTATGCCCGACACACCCAAAGTCAAAGACACAACAGGTGGTGTAGAAGCCGTTGAACGCGCATTGCGTGTGCTGGACAGCTTTGTACCCGGTGATACGGGCCTGTCTCTGAAAGAGGTCGCGGATCGCAGTGGTGTCAACAAAGCGACAATCCTGCGTCTGAGCGTCTCGCTTGAAAAGTTTGGACATATCACGCGAGACGCCGAAGGCCTGTTTCACCTCGGCCCGTCTATGTGGCGTCTTGGATCCGTATTTCGCCAGAACCTGCGCATGGGGCCTATTGTGCGCCCGGTGCTGGCTAACATGGTGAATGCAACGGGGGAAAGCGCGTCGTTTTACGTGCAACGCGGCAACTCCGGCGTTTGCCTCTACCGTGTCAATTCGCACAGGCTTGCGCGGGATCATGTCGAAGAGGGCGATATTATTCCGCTGAGCATAGGCTCGTCGGGCCGGGTGCTGGATGCCTATTCTATCCGGCAAGGCAAACAGGCCACCAACATCCGAAAGGCTGGGTATTATCTCAGCCTTGGCGAACGTGATCCGGACGTTGCTGGATTGTCTGTTCCGGTTCTTGGACTTGAGGGTGAGCTGCTGGGTGCAGTCAGCCTGTCGGGTCTGCGCGTTCGCTTCAGCGAAACCGTTGTCGAAGGCTATCGCGATACGGTCCTTGATGCCGCTCGCCAGATCCGGTTTGAGTTTGGCGAAAGATAAACGTAATTCTCTGGCTGTTTGTAGCCAATTTGGTAGCAATAGGAAACCGCAATCTATGAAGGTGCTTGGCAATGAATAATGCAGATAGACGACCAATGCTGACTGGCTTTGCCGGCTTGCCGCTTGGCGAAATTACACAATGCACTGCGGATGACGTCGGGGTCCTGGGTGTTCCAAGCGAAGTTAAAACTGGGTCGCGATTTGGAACCTCTCTGGCGCCGGGTGCGCTGCGCGAGATGGCTGAACGGCTTGGTGTCGATCTGCCTGCGAAGGGTTATGATCTCGGGAATATGGACTTGTCGGGCGATTGGTCCGGCACGCTGATGGATCTTGTGACGCAGATGGCTGATCGCCAGGTCGTGCCAGTTGTGTTGGGCGGAGATTCGGATGTTGCAACGGCCGTTCTGGAGGCTTTGCCCGACTTGCCCGTTGTAGCTACCATGCCGCACGTCCGGCACGATGTCGCTGCACGGCCGACGAACACAATCTGGGTGGGCTTGAACGGCGAGCAACCTGTCGAGACCTGGGACCAGATCAGCCAGCGCGAGATGATTTGGCGTACCGCCCGGCAGCTAGATGAGGGAGCAACAGATATTCCCCATGAGCCTGATTGCGCCGTTCTCTGGATTGACTTGTCGGTCATTGATCTGGGGCATGCAGCGGGTGTTGTCGGACTTAACCCCGGCGGGATGAAACCCGAAACGCTGGTTTCCGTTATTGGTTCGATGCCCTGCTCCTGGCGGGCAATTGTGATCACTGGGCTAGCCCCTGCGCTCGACACGCGGGGCATGTCGGAACTGATAGCGATTGAAACTCTGGTAGCGGCCCTACGCAATGAGTGATGCAATGAATGACGCGGCGCAGACTCAATTTTACCAAATCCCCAGTTTTTTGGGTGCAACTGTTGGCGACCTGGAAGACCTTGTGTCCGGTCAGGTCGCGCTGGCAGGGTATTATTGCGACAATTTCGAGAGACCTACACCGGGTCAGCGATACCTCGCGAGGCAACTACGGTACGCATCCGGACCCGAGAACACGCCGGGGAACGCCATCGATCTGGGCGATGTGAATGTCTTTCCACTTGAGACGGAAAAGCATTTTTCCGCCGTCGAGGCGCAATGTAAGTCGGTTCTGAAAAAGGGCGCGCGGATGGTTCTGGTTGGCGGTGACTCCAGCGGTCTAAAGGCGCTTGGCATTGCGGCGCAACAGGTCATAGGTACAGGCGTTCGCGTGGTTTCGCTAGCCGCGAGTGCCCAGGACGACTTATCCAAAACCACTCCGATCGTTCTTTCTGTGGATTTACAGAGCCTTGCTGGCAACTGGCTGTCGCAACCACGCCGCTTGGGTGGGCTGTCGCCCGCACAGATGGTCGCGCAAATTGATGCTGTCGAGGGCAATGTCATTGCCGCTGCTGTTTTTGGACTCGCCCCGGCTTTGGACAACCATGGCGCGACGGAAACCCAGGCGGCACTGGCAATCTTGCAAGCGGTGAATAACAGACTTGAAAAAGGAGTAGGCTGATGCCTTTGCGTTCGGGACCATTACCGCGCATGGCAGGGCACCTATCGTTCATGCGTTCACAGCCCAAAGCAATCGGCGATGTGAGGTCTGGCGAACTGGCAGTACTGGGCCTTCCGTTTGAGGACACAAGCGCGCCTTTTGCAGGTCAATCCCTTGCAGCACGCGCGCTGCGCGAAACCTCGGTTTATTTTGGCTGGCATGCAAACCCTCAATTCAGCCACCCGGTAGATATCGATGCACGGCAGGACATTTCGACAGACGGGCTACATGAGCGGTTGTGCGATCTTGGGGATATTGCGATGGGGTCTGATGAAGCTATCCACGCAGCCTTGATGACGGCGACATGCCAAATCAATCGCGTAGGGGCCTGTGCGTTGCTGTTGGGCGGGTCGGATCGCCTGTCGGTGACCGTGCAGAACGCGTTGCAGGACTGTCAGACCGTGCAACTGGGTGGAACGCCATGCGACGCGCGCAACTTTCATATCGCGCCCTTGCCGGATGGCTCCGACACCATCTGTAAAATAGACACAGCCGCGGATCTTGTGGCTTTTTCCCAGTGGCTGGTTCCCTATTTTGTAAATGTATACTATCTGCCATTGGTCACTGCAGGTATTTTTGCTGCACTATTTAGTTTGCCGTCGGGAGTGATTCGCGCTGCCGGTGGATTTTTATCGGATCGTTTTGG
>Ga0209271_10000911_pt1 | contig 10312 bp, 8 predicted proteins | sample tdAd002_FD_187123 | JGI IMG/M metagenome (GOLD analysis project Ga0209271, IMG submission 187123) | Marine sediment microbial communities from the Atlantic coast under amendment with organic carbon and nitrate - tdAd00.2 (SPAdes)... | ecosystem: Environmental > Aquatic > Marine > Coastal >... | reverse complement strand
CGCTGAGCATCGTAAGCAGTGATTGATGAGAAGTAAACAGATTCAGGGTTCTTGAATGTAGTTGACATACATTTGTCACCATCTTGCATTTCAGAGTTAGCATACAGGTTAGACTCGTTAGCAATCGGTGGAGCACCACCCCAACCTAGAGCATTCTCTAGATTCCATTGGTGACGGTCAGTTACTTCTTTCTCATTTCGTGGAAAAGTATAGTAGAACGCTTTACCAGTAACTTCGCTACGTAGTTCAGCAGTTTTCGCTTCAACAGCTTCGAAATCATAGTTAGGAACTTCAAAATCACCTGATACTAAGCCCCAAGTAGTTAGTTTGTCTTGGTTGGCTTTAGCTGTATCCATGCCTCTCTCCAAACCATTACGGAAGATAAGGAATGCATGAGTAGTACCATCAGCTGTATCAATATCAACAGTGTGCTTACCTTTAGTAACAACATAATGCTGACCATGTCCATACTGGTCGATAACCTGAACAGAAGTATAGACTTCAACATTTTCAGGAATTTCGAAAGAAATCTGACCATCAACAACTTTAGTAATAGCTACTGAGTACAATGAATCGTGATTCATCTGTACTGTAGGAGCTTTCTCGCCACGTGGTGCTTTGATGCGTAAGTGCGAGATGCCTTCGTTGGCACCTTTAGCCATCCAGTTGCGGTAGTTCTTAGCAGTTTCAGCGTGAGCATAGTTACCAGTAGTGATTTCAAGCAAATCACCACCCATGAACTCAGCTTGGCCGCCGGCTTTCTCAAAAGCAATAGCGCTATCAATAACCCGAGAATCAACAACATCAGCAGCGTTTGCCACTGTAGTAGAACTCATTGCAGCAATAGCAGTTACGACCATTAGCTTTTTCATAATATTTTCCTTTCTATCTTTCAATAATTACCAGTTCATAAACCAAATGCAGTGTTGCCGACCGGACAATTGCGTCAATTCTGGCTTGCACGTAAATTGGGATCGGCCTAAGAACCGATTGTCGCTTTGCCGGTCGTAAGCGGACATTCGTGCATCATAGCAAAAACTTCCGCTCGTAGGACATTAGAGATATCCCACTTTCGGTTTCAAGTACCTGCAATCGCCAGTTCCCGGGCCCAAAGCGGTCATCCAGGTAATCCCAAGCAAACTTCCTCTCTGCCAGCCAGTGCCTCCTGGTGAGTAATCTGGCCAGGCCATGGGCAAGGTAATACCCCAGGGCAAGGTTCTCCACAGGGTGACGCTCTGGTGCCAGTAGCTGGTAGCCAGTAGCTTGGCGGTGATTACATGGTGATCCAGGTCGGCGCCTTTAAGGAACCGCATTTGAATTCGCGGGCAGCTATGTTGCGGGCTGTCGAAAAAGTATGGGGTATAGGGGGTAAACTTCAGTTGCACCCGACGAACCTGACGTACTCGACGTCGGCGATGTGGTGGAAGGGCCTGGGGTAGATGGCCTGGCGTCGAGTTGTCGAGTGTGGCGACTCGTGGATGGCCTCATGGATAACTTCCCCGCGGGCACGTCATAATCAGGCTATTTTTCAATCACAAGTCTCAATACCGTTTTACATAACGGTAGGAAAACCTGAGCGCTGTTATTGAGGAACCCTCCAAGTACTTCCCTGTCCCACGAATATATTCATTAATATCAATGCATAAGCTTCACATTAAGTGTGTATAAGCAATGCGAGTAGCAGGAACCTGAGGGATAACTTATATTTTAAACATCGATGCAGCATGCCATTTTTTGAGGGGAAGAAACTCATGAGTGAGAATAAAACAATGTCACAGACACCCTTTGATCTCTGCGTCAGAAGGGATCTCAATTGGGACTTCTCTGCAGTGGAAGCCAAATTCGTTGACAATCCCACGATGTTAGTGAGTTTTCTATGGGCTGGTTTTTCGGCGGGTGCCACCCCTATAGAAAGCTTTTTTATCAAAACCCTGCTACCGACACTTGAAAGCATATCCGGCGATGAAAAACTGGAACAAGACGTCCGGGACATGATCGCGCAGGAGGCACAACATTCATCCAATCATCGCATTCTGAACAACCACTTGAAGACGCTGGGTTACGATATAGATGCCATGCAAGATTTTTTTGGCGGTGTCGTCAATAAAGCAGTTGCCGGGCTGTCACCAAGAGATATGTTGGGAGTGGTCGCAGTTGGCGAACATGGGCTGTACTCTTTTGCACAGGTTTACCTGCAAGCGGACACCTTGCGTAAGGGCATTCATCCCCAGGTCGACAGGCTATTCTTATATCACTTTTTGGAGGAAGCGGAACACGCCGCAGTGAGCAATGACCAGTATCTGTATTTTTTCGGTGACAATTACTGGCACCGTTTATATACCACCTGGCGTGCGATCCCTATTTTTACGATGCTGAACGATGGTATAAAGGTGACTGCCAAGGGAATGGGGCACAAGATAAGCCTGCGTGATCGCGTGCAGTTATTCCGTTATATGTGGATTTATCCCGGCCCGATGCGGGGACTTTGCCTGAAAATACTGCAATACATCTTGCCCTGGTACAAGCTGACCCACACTCATGAAGATATGGAGCAGATGCAGCGCTGGAACGATGAGCTGTACGCAGGTTTGCCCACTGTTGATAAAACGGCGGCATGAAGCCAGCTCGAATTGTACTCGCTACTCTGGGCATTTTATTTGTTGCCCAAGGCTCGATACAGCTTTTTCATCCCAAATTGTTGACAGATGTAGTAGGCATTAGCGCGGACAGTGTGACCGGCCGTATTGAACTACAGGTAATTTACGGCGGATTGCATTTGGCTTTTGGTGCCTTGTGCCTTTGGGGTGCAGCTAAAGAACAGAATACCCGCCCAGTCTTAACGATGATGCTGCTTGTCTCGCTGGGGGCGGCTTTGCCAAGGGTGATACTGGCATTGTTTCATCAGGATTATAGTGCCTATTCCATGGCAGCAATATCGTTGGAGGTACTCTGTGTACTGCTTCTGTTCTGGCTACTGAGGCGTACCCGGCCACCAATGACAACCTGAGCAGCGGCTCTTTGTTTATCGTTACAACTCTTTATCTGTTCCATGAGATTTCCTATCACTAGAGCGGCACTATGAGTATCAGGCTTAAAGCATTCAACTTGATGCTCAAAATATCTTCATCTCGTGGATTGGATCGACTGCATATATCAGAAAAGCCTATCGACGGATTTAGAAAACACGCCCTTCAATCAGACAACATCATCGGGCGCTTCACCAAAAACAATAACCTCCACCCACTTGTTAAAACAAACCATACTCGCTGGTCATGGGTGGGACAGATGGAAGCAACAAAACGGCATATTCTGTATTTTCATGGCGGTGGGTTCTGTGCCGACATGCCTGCAACCTTTCGTTACTGGGCCGACCGTCTGGCAACACTAAACGATGCATCGGTATTGTTGGTGGATTATCCATTAGCGCCGGAATCACCTTATCCCGCCGCGCTCAATGAGTGTCTCGATGCCTATCGTTGGATGATCGAGGATCAAAACCTGGACCCTCGAAGAATTGTTATTGGGGGAGATTCCGCGGGTGGTAATCTAGCTGTCGCAACACTGCTAAAAATTAAAGAGATGGAACTCCCGATGCCAGCCTGCGCATTTGTACTATCTCCAAGTTTGGATTTGACATTTAAGGGCCACTCAATGATCGATAATAAAAAGACAGACGCTATTGGCAATATTGAAATTATGAGGAAGTTGGCGCAACTCTACGCGCCCAGGAAAAACTTTAACGATGGCCTGGTATCACCGATATTTGGGGATTGCCGTGATTTATCGCCGATACAATTACAGGTAAGCGCAACAGAGCTGTTGCGCGACGATAGTATCGAATTTTTTGAAAAGTTTAAAAATGATACACCTGTGGAACTGGTGGTTTGGGACAATGCTCCCCATTGCCACCAGATTTTTGGCATTCTTCCTGAGAGTGTTCTTGCCAGGCGAAAAATCCAGACTTTCGTCGCAGAGCATTGTTAATACTGTATGTATGTCACGCCGCAATGGCGGTAATGTCTATACGACCCGCCTCAACTATACCAAGCTCCTGCCGCAGCTCGTCCAAGTCCCGGTACCACAGTTGTGACCAGTCCAAGCCAATCAGGGGGCTGGATCTCTGGCCAATCTCGTAGCCCTGACAAAATGCCTGAATCTGTACTGCCAACTGGTCTCGCTCTTTCCAGACGGTCTTTAACATCAACAACGACGTCATGAAGGCAAAGAATGTGCACCCCGGAAGTTGTGCCAGGTAGAATCCGCCGACACCGAACTCCCCTTCCATATCAAAATCAAATCCGGTCAGCACATGCCAGAAATCATGAGTTTCATAGAGATGCGCCACCAGCCACTCACCGTCTGAATCAATAGGCAATGGATTTATCAGGTTGGGGTCGCAACCACGCGCAATTTCCAGCTTCGCCATCGTATGGCCCAGGGTGCTTGCAGGCAGGGATAGGAGTGCCTGCAGATCCACCTTCGCCAGCCTGCCTCTGGCGGCTACAACGGTGGTGAGCTCCGGGTATTGCTGTTGCAGCTCTGCGACTACCAGATCCCAGCGTGCCAGTTTCTTGCCCCAGCGGGCACGATTAAACGTCAGCTCGACTATCGCCGCCTCTTCGATGTTTTCAGGATCTCGAAACAACCGATAGGTTGCCAGCGCGAAGCGAAAGATATTTCGGGGCTTGTTGTCATATTGATAGCCGGAAGCCATGGGACGATCTCCTGATTAGTATCCTGTAGAAAGACTAGGTGATATTTTTTCGCAATACTACTCACAATGGCTTCGCGGATCAGGCGCGCGTTATCTCATTGAAAACTAAGAACTTAGAGTGCGAACGACGAAGGCAATTCAGCGATTTTTCGGAGCTTCCCTCAGGTTTTCAGGTGTCCATAGCCATCCAAAACGGATGAAAAAACGGTACCCTGGTCACTGCATTGTCAGATAAGCCAACTGCAATCTAAGTTCGTGGGCTCGCATCTCAGCAGGGGAAAATGAACTGGTGGTGGAGTTAACTGCAAGGCCCTCAGTTGCACTGACCAGCGTTTCTGCCGCCAAATGCAAGTTGTCTAGCGCGATTTCATCCTTGTGTGCCTGCAATAAGCGGACGATTGATGCCACAATTTCCGCTCGCGCTGTGGCACGAAGACCCCGGAATGGACCGGCTATCAACTGCCCAAGCGCCTGCACCAGCACCAGCTCGCTACCCAGGGCCTGATGAGCGCGAGACATCATATCCACCAGCATTTCGCTCAGAGTCTGATTGGTTGACGTTTCGTTTACTGCACGGATAATTTTTCCCAGTTCACCACTTACCAATTCGTTGTAGACATCTTCCTTGTCATTGAAGTATTGGTAGAGAGTGCCCACGCTATAACCCGCTTTCTCGGCGATTCTATTAGTGCTGGCCCTCTCGTAGCCTTCCTCCGCCAAAACCTGAGCGGCCGCCGTCAGAATGGTGTCGATTGTCTGTTTGGAACGCTGCTGTTTTCCCTTATTTTTCAATGATATAACCTCTTTTATTTATGGCGAAAAATATGCGAGTAGCCCTAAACTGAAGAATAACTTACATTTGATCGAAGTATTTCAATGCAGTAAGACTCGCCTGTCAAGTCTGTGAAGTGGGTGAACGATACAGATAAACAGTGCAATCGAAAATTTAATAATAAATAAGGGTACGACCGTATGACCATTCGTGGATACAAGAACAGTTGCCTGTTACTGCCAATTGCGAGCGCCTTTGCCGGATTGGTCAGCACGACTTCGCTCGCCAAAGATGATTTCGGGCCTCGAATTTTGGAAGAAGTGATCGTGACCGCCACTCGGCGGGAACAAACTGTCAGTGAGGTACCGCTGGCGATCAGCGTATTTACAGGCAGGCAGTTACAACTGCAAGGTATAAGTGAAGTAAGCGATCTGGCGCGGGTTTCCCCGAGCCTCGTCATCAGTACCAGTTCTGCTGAGTCCATCGGCACTGAGGTCAGAATACGCGGCGTAGGTACTTCGGGAAATAATCCCGGTCTGGAGGCCTCGGTAGGAATTTTTATTGATGGCGTCTATCGCAGCCGCTCTGGTCTGGGTGTTGGCGACCTCGTCGACGTCGAGTCAGTGGAAATACTGCGCGGCCCCCAGGGAACCTTGTTTGGGCGCAATACCTCTGCCGGCACCATCAGCATCAACACCAAGAAACCCGCATTCGAGTGGGGAGGCTTCTTGGAGGGCAGTCTGGCGGATTACGACGGTTATCAAGTCAAGGGCAGCCTTACCGGTCCGTTAATTGATGACACACTGGCGTTCAGGGTTTCAGGAACGTATCACCAGCGCGATGGCTACATTGAGGACCGCCTGGTTTCAGGGCGGGAGCTCTACGACCGTGACCGTTATAACGGCAAGGCCCAGTTATTGTGGCAACCCACCGCTGATCTCGATATGCGGCTCATCGTAGACCATAAAGATAAGAACGAACACTGCTGTACCGGCGACTACACTATCGCAGGCCCGACGGCACCATTAATCGAGTCACTGGGTGGAATAGTCAAGGAAGACCCTTTTGCCTACAAGGCGCAGCTGAACGAAAACAGCGCTGACGATCTGGACGAGTGGGGAGTTTCGCTGGAAACCAACTGGGCACTGTCCGAGGATTTACAGCTGACCTACCTGGGTGCCTACCGGGATGCGGATGCATATGTCAATGTCGATGCCGATACCTCCAATGTGGACCTGACCCAGGGTGTTGACTGGGACCAGAATACCGACCTTACCAGCCACGAGTTAAGGCTAAACGGCGTATCCGGCCGATTCGACTGGCTGGTAGGGGTCTACTATTACGAAGAGAACATTGATGTCGACTGGAGTTTGACGTATGGCGCCGATTTCGCCGCCTATTCCAGCCTGCTCGCCTTTGGAGCGATAATCCCGCCTCTCCTACCCTTGTTTCCGGAAGGCGCGGGCGACGAATCCAGGTACTTCGAGCAGGAAGCGGAAGGCTGGGCCGTTTTTACCCACAATATCATCGAAGTCACCGATAACTACGACATCGTATTTGGCTTTCGCTGGACCAATGACGACAAGGATGCCGAACTGGATATTACCAACACCGCCATCCACTGCGATGTCCCCGGGTTGTCCGATGTACCCTTTTGCCCCGTTCCCAGCCTGAAGGATTCACGTAGCGAAGACGAACCCACCGGAACAATCAAACTGGTTAGAAACCTGGAAACCGGCAATATCTATATCAGTTATGCCCGGGGCTACAAGGCCGGGGGATTTAATCTCGATCGAGACGCCGCCACCACCGGTTTTGAGTTCGACCCAGAAACGGTTGATACCTACGAGTTGGGTGCAAAATGGGGCACGGAAGATGGCGCCCTGGAAATCAACTCAGCCATATTCTACAGCGAATTCGAGGATTTCCAGATCAACGAGTTTGATGGGGTGTCATTCAAGGTGACCAACGCTGCGAAAGTGGTATCCAGTGGTGCGGAACTAGAGCTCACCTGGCTCCCGCTCGATGCACTGGTAATCACCCTGGGCACAACATACACAGATACGCACTACGACGAGCACCCTGGTATCAATAACCGGGGCCAGCAACTGGAGGGAAGGCAATTGCCCTTCGCGCCCTACTGGTCAGCTACAGGCTCGGTGTCCTATGAAGTACCAGTAGGTCGCTTCACCGGCTTCAGCACTCTCAACGCCTCTTATATGGGCGAGCATAACACCAATGAAAACCTCGACCCCGAGGGCAAGGTTGATGACTATACGGTCGTTAACGGGCGCCTGGGGCTAAGGACCGCGGATGCCCAGTGGGAACTCTCCATCTGGGCAACCAACCTGTTTGACGAGGACTACCATGTGATCCTGTTCAATACACCGCTGCAGGAAGGTAGCTGGAGTTCCTTCCGCGGTGAGCCGCGTATCTATGGCGGAACCCTGCGCTATAGTTTCTAAAATGTAGTGAACCGTCCCAGCCCGAGCCGTGAGTGGGGCTGGGTATGGTTGATGACATTCATGCCTGGCTTGGTAAGAGCTGCTTCCGACAAGTGACTGACCCATGAAGACAAGAGTTTCCATTGGGAAGCGTGTACTTTAGCTCAAGTTTTCCCTGGATTAGTCCTGCTAATAAAATATCCGGAGGTTTCTCATGAGTTCAACCGCTCGCGGCATAGATCTGCAAGGAAAAGTGGTATTAGTCACTGGTGCTGCCAGGGGTATAGGTGCCGCTATTGCACAGCGCTGCGCTGAGGCCGGTGCCAGTGTGATGGTGACCACCGGGTCCTCTGAGGCGGATGCCCAGACGATCGTAGCTGGTATAGCGGCTGGCGGGGGCAGGGCAGTCTTTCAGGCACTGGATGTCCGCGATAACGAGCAGTGGCAATCGGTTGTTGACGCGACCGTCGATGTTTTTGGCGGGCTGGATGTGCTGGTCAATAATGCCGGTATTGGTACGCCGAAATTCTTCGTTGATATGTCACTCGAGGACTTGAGACATACCATGGGGATCAATCTGGAAGGCGCCTTCCTGGGAATGCAGCACGCAATTCGGGTCATGCGACCTGGGGGCAGTGCGGGTACCGGTGGCTCTATAGTCAATATCGGTTCTGTATCCTCTCTGAACGCCTACACGCCCTAGCCGGGTTACGCTTTTTCGTATTCTATTTAACATAAGATAGATTATGCGCATATGTCATTGATATATAAAGTATTATTAGTGCGCGTATTTTACAATATACCATAGATCCACTGATATTCTACAATACATCACCGGTGGTTATTGTAACCAGGACCTCTTCATGGGCTCCGCCGTCAGAAGCGTTCAGGGTATTTTGCTCGATCTGCGCTATACCGACTAGTACCTTGACCGATCCATTGCCGGCGCAGATGTTGATCTGGAGTACGCACTGAAATTTCTCTACAGCTACAATGGTAGTATCGCCACATTTTCCAGCGATCGTCGGGGAATAGAGCGACTGCAGCAACGGGCCTTGAGAATGACGCCGTAGACTTGAGGGCTGCCACCGTACACTGGTTGCGACACACTGGTATCTCAGAGGATGTGAAGTTCAGGCCGCGAGAGCATGTCCGGGATGATGCGGGCCACTCTTCCATGCAGACAACAGATCGTTATAACGAATCTGACTTGCGCGAGCGACATGAATCAGGAAGATCAAAGCGTGTGAGGGAACTATAGTAGAATTCATGTTATGGACGGCGACCTGGGGTCTATCCACTCCGTTTTGATCAACACACTACAGAGCTACTAACGGCATAATTCATTGGATAGCCAGCCTGCACTCCGGGAGTAAGGAGTTCCACATGCTACGAAACATACATAATTGTGCGCACTCACAGCTAATTGTTATCTGTACAAAGGAGATTTCGTAATGACGATCAGCCGCGGGCACTTCCAATTGACACCCGAGCAACGACGTTTCAGGGATTTGATCGCGCCCTACAGTAACCTTTCCCACTACTGGAATTGGGAGACGCGCTGCCTCGACGAAGCAGGTTTTGATCTGGCCATGGGCGTCTTCTCTCACGGCGAGCAGATTATGGCCACTTTTTTCCGAAATGTCTGGACGGGCAGTGATCACCCTCCGCTGGGCTTGGTCGATGCAGTAGGTACTTTGGGTAGCGATGATCTCGCCGTTATTATTGGGTGGTTAAGAGATCCGTTCTTTCCATAATTCACAGATGAACAAGCTAAGCCATGAGTGAACGCAAATCCCGCCGAGAAATCGATAAGGCCGTCCGCCATCTGATTGAGTACGACGGTCCAGATAACGAGTGGGCGCATCGATTGGATGCACTTGAAGATGAGTTTCTGGCTCCAGTGGCTGATAAATTGGATCTCAGCCTGGACGAGGCATCCGACTATTTTTTTGACGGGCCTTTCGGACACATGGCATTTGGCTTCGTATTCGAAGAATACGCCACCGTTCGGTGGGATAACGAGGAACAATCCCTCATTGAAGCCTACCTAAACCACCGGGGCTGGCGAGAAGGATCGGCGGGTCGACGGTATCTTCAAGCGCTGGGTGAGTCCGAACTCAAGTTCTGGGAAATAACCGCAGTGAAGGCCGGTGCGTATGTCGACATTCGAGAGTATGGCTCAAGCGAAAAACCCATTCGAGTGAAGGAAAAAGCTGCCACCGAGACCCTACAACAGTGGGATGGTTTGGCCGCCAGAGTATTGCCTATGGGCAAAGGCAACATATTCAGTGGAGCCCTACTCCCTTTCAGTCCGGAGATAGCAGTCCGCGTCCGTACCGTGTTGGCAGCTGTGCCAGACAATACGCGCCAGATGATGCA
>Ga0209271_10000909_pt1 | contig 10321 bp, 7 predicted proteins | sample tdAd002_FD_187123 | JGI IMG/M metagenome (GOLD analysis project Ga0209271, IMG submission 187123) | Marine sediment microbial communities from the Atlantic coast under amendment with organic carbon and nitrate - tdAd00.2 (SPAdes)... | ecosystem: Environmental > Aquatic > Marine > Coastal >... | reverse complement strand
CGTCCCTTATATCAATCACAGATATTGCCGTAGCGGTACCCTGTGGGAAGGGCGTTACAAAGCATCCCTGGTACAGCAACAAGCCTATCTGTTTCGTTGCTATCACTACATCGAACTGAATCCGGTCAGGGCGGGCATGGTGAGTGAGCCGGGCGGCTATCGCTGGTCCAGTCATGCAGCCAATGCCCGGGCGCGTCCGGACCCGGTGGTTAGCCCGCACCCGCTGTACCTGGCCCTGGGTCGAACCAGCATGGAGCGCTGTCGTTACTACCGGTCACTGTTCCCGAAACAGCTTGAGCCAGCGCAACTGGGTTTGATAAGGACGGCCTTGCAGTCAGGAACGCCATTGGGTAACGACAGGTTCAGATGCAAGGTTGAAATCAGGCTGGGAAGTTCGACAGGTTACGCCAGGCGGGGAAGACCGGTGACGCGCGGCATTTAGAAAAGGAGAAAAAGGGCTCTGACCCCTTTTTCCCTGACCCCTTTTTCCCCGATTTCTTACCACTCCCAGACGTCTATGGTCGGTGCATCGACCACGTAGTTGCTGAGGAAGGTATTGTACCAGTCAACATCCTGAGTGCCCTGCGAGGCGACGAAACTGTCGAACAGCGGGTAAATCGTGCTGATACTGAAATACTCCAGCGGGGGTAACCAGTCGACCGGCATCAGCATGCCAAAGGGGTAGCCGTCTGGATCCTTGAACGCCGGATTGACCTGCAGTAACTGGATTTTTTCACCGCTGTTGTGGACGAACAGGTAGGGGTCGTACGGCGCCTGTCCAATCGAGGATGCCGGCAGTGGCACGTCGAAGTCTACACGGAAAGTACTCTTGGGGCCCTTCACAAAGGTCTGGTCTTTCAGGGTGTTGGTCATTACTGCACCCAGTGGGTCAGCAAAGATGTCTGCGGTTTTGCTGAATACCTGGATATCCGCGGTGCCGTTGACAAAGCCGCTGCCGTCCGGGCTGCAATCCTGAAAGCTGTAATCATCGCCCGGTACAAGAAATGTCGTGCAGGCGAAGCTGGCCGTTGCATCACCGGGCAGTGGGATCTTCAGGTGCCAGTCGTGGTTAAAGCCGGCGCCGCGGGTGATCAGGTAAGCAGTGCCGCGAATCGTGACGACGTCGCTGTCGCTGTTGAGGCCGTAACGCACCTGGTAGGCCACGGTGAGATCGTTGAAGTCATAGTCACCTTTATTGGGATAGAGATCCTCGTAGCCGACCAGGTAATAGGAAGAAGCAGAGGGGAAGTAATTCCAGGTGGCGACTGCCTGCGGATCAACGACCTCTGGCGGGTTCGTCAGGATCACCGCCACGGCCTCGTCCAGACCGGCGCCGTAGTCGTCAACAAACTCGGTATCGACGGCGTTCAGCAAGGCCAGGTCCTCGAAGCCGTTGGTGTAATCATAGAAAGCCTCGGGATCGCCCAGGGATACGTTGGTATCAAGCCATGCGATATTGGCGATCACCGAGGTCGCCTCGATACCCTGGGCGGGGTCGAAGAGGGTGTCGTTGACTACGATTTTTATGGTGCTGTCAAATGCCCCCTGGATCGCATTGCCAGCGGTGATGCGGCTTGAGCCCGACTCTCCAAGCAACGTGTAGCGCAGCAGTCGCTGGGTGTCCGGGTCCTCCGCCAGCAGGGTCTGGGTTTCCGTACTGGCATCGCCGTTTGCCAGATCATAGACTTTCTGCGTGTTGTCGCTATAGGTGACCGTCAGGGTCAACGAACCGAGGGTGACAGCCTGGGTGGAGGCCTTCTCGGTCCCGTTCGCGCTCTCGTTGACATCGACGCCGACGACAATCATGCCGCCGTTATCGACCCTCAGTTGTTCCAGTTGCTCGGCGGTGACGTCCTTGAAAAAATTTATATTGCCCGTGCCACTGCTCTTGATCACATCGGTGAGTCGTATCGACTCCTGGGCGTTTGCAATACCCGCCATCAGAACGGTAGCCGCGAATAAAAGACAGTTGCGTTTGTTCATGCTGAAAACTCCTTAATACCTGCTGTTTGGAATGCGCTGGTCACGGCTTGGGAACCGTGCTCCTCCGCTATTTATTTAATTTCGCGTTATCACGCGTTGACCAGGCTGATCGAAACAACAACCGGTTCCGGTGCAGCCACACTGTAGATTTCGTAGATTAATTCCGTTGCCGACAACGGTACGCTGGCCTCGATGAGCAGCTTGTTGATATCGGTGACCTGGCCCAGGAAGATCAGGTTTTGCTCCGAATCGCCGGGATCAGCGGTGTACACTTTCAGGAAGACGTAATCGTTCGCGAGGTCGTAGTTGGCGAGTTCAGGGAAATCGGCGCCGCCGAGTTGCACTTCGGCCTGGAAATTACTGTAACTGAACGAGCCTGTAAAATTCCGGTCGTTGGCCTTGCTCTTCCTGGATGCCAGTTCGACCGTATAGTTCACCGGTTCCCAGGCCAGGTTTGGATAAGGATCGGCCTTGCGGGCCGTCAGGGAGGCATCGGTCAAAACCTGCACGGTGTAGGGTTCGCCGGCATTAATTCCATTGAAGCTGTAGTTGCCTTTTTTGTTGCTAATGCGTGTCTTGAAGCATTCCCCCGGGGCTGCATTCTGCAGCGAGAGGCACACCCGCACGCCGGGCAGTCCGATGCCGCGTTCATCGGTGATTTGGCCCTTGATCTCGCCGGCCAGCAAGGAAGTGCAGGGTAAGGCAATGAACATCACTGCGAGTAGTCTGTGTAACATAATCATGTCCCGTTTTCGTAGATAAGTGATCGGTTGAGCCGTGCTTCCCCAGCTAAAGACACCGAGGGTGCCAGTGGGTATGCAGTGGCACTACAAGACTGGTATGCAAACGGGGTGCCAAAGTAAGTGAAAGCCCCTTGAAGCGGCTATGAGCGCCGACTTGACGGTAAAAAGGCGCTGTATACCCGTCTCATCCGAGGCAGGGAATTGCATTTTGCATATTCTGCGGGACCCGTTTTGCCGCCGACTCGCAATTTGAAAATCAGCCCCGCCTTCATTCTTCCAAAAAGCAAAAAGGGGTCAGAGCCCTTTTTCTCCTATTTCTGCTCACACGGCTACAAGGGTATTAAAAAGGGCTCTGACCCCTTTTTAGTACCGGGTAGCCATCGTCGCCCGTGTCAGTGTCTGCGTTGGTGTTGAAAAAGGGCTCTGACCCCTTTTTAGCGGGGCGGTGCGGCGGGGGTGCGCAGCAGGCCGAAGGCGATGGCGGTGCGGGCGGCTTCGGCGACGGTCGGTTCTGACATCGGCGGCAGATGGTGGGAATCGGTGTAGCGTCGCAGTACCGGGTAGCCATCGTCGCCCGTGTCAGTGTCTGCGTTGGTGTCGGGGGTCATCGCGGCAGGGAAATAGGCGGTGTTGACGGCGCGCGTGGAGGCCCACAGCGCGGGCAGGTGGGCATGCGGGCCATTCACCGGGATACCGGGCAGGGGGGTTGCGAGGCCGTCATGCTGGGAGAGCTTCGACAGCGGGAAGCGCGGCGAGCGTACCCCGATACCGGTGATGTAGCTGATGGCCTGCGGGTTGGCGCCGAGCTGCGCATGCGGTGTCTGCCAGGCCCATTCCAGGTAATCCGGCTTGCCGCTGAGGTGCCAGGCCTGAAACAGGGTGAGGGTGGCGCGGCTGGAATGTGCGAACGAGCCCCAGCCGAGATAGCCGCGGTACTGGTGAACCGGTGCGTGGTAGGGATGCTCCTGCATCTTGCGTATGCGCCAGTCGGCCGCGGCGAGGAAGATGTCGCGGGCGCGCTTGATCTGTGTGTCGTCCTTGTTCGGCCAGGGCGCCATCAGGTAGGCCCAGTGGGCTGCCATGCCCTGGTCCTTGAAGGAGACCACGCCGGTCGGGTCGATCTTTACCTGCCCGACCCGTGCCAGGTAGGCGTCGTGATAGGCCGCCTCACCGGTGCTGCGGTAGAGTTCGGCGGCGGCCCACAGGATATTGTCCTGTGCCGAATGGTCGGGGTATTCGCCGGCATTGATTCCCTTCGGGTTGTGGTAGCGCTCGCCCTCGGCTGGCCACTGCGGATGCGTTTGCAGGAACTGCCAGGCGTGTCGCGCGGCGGCCAGCACGGTCGCGGCACGCACCGGCCGTTGTTTTGCCAGCAGGCGCGCGTGAATGGCTGCCATGGCGGCAAAGGCGGCGGTCGCATGGGTGGTCTTCTCCGCGATCAGCCGGGCTTTTTCGATTTCATGTGGCAGGCTGCCGTCCCAGGTAGCGCTGGCGACACGGAAGTAGACGCCGCCATCGGCGGGGTCCTGCATTTGCAGTGCCCAGTCCATGCCCCACTCGAGTTCGTCGAGCAGGTCCGGCAGGCCGTTGCCACTTTCCGGGATGTTCAGGTCGCCGTCGCGAAAGCGCTGCGGTGCAATGTCGAGTGCCGCGCCGATGACATACCAGACCGGCGCCGCGTTCGGTATGTACTGGCCATAGTCACCGGCATCGAACCAGCCGCCGCTGACGCCTCTGTAAGCGTTGGCGGGTTCCCTGTTGCCGAGCGGACTGGCGGCAACGCCTTCGTGAAACACGGCGTCGAGGCGAGCGGGTACACCGCCGGGGCGTTCGTGGCCGGTTGCCGCCCAGGGCGCGCTGATGACCGTGGAGTTACGGTGGTGGTAAAAGTACCGGGCCGTGGTCCGGTAAACAGCATCGTAGACATCGTCAGCAATGCGAAAGTTGTCTGACTGTCCCAGTCCCGGTACCCGCAGTTGATAGTTTCCCGTCGTGTGCAACGCCGAGAAGTCTGCCGTGTAGACGTCGTTGCCGCTCCACGGGTCGTCGGCGGCGCGCAGTGCCAGTTTGCCTTGCAGCACGGTGTCGCCCGAGTCGGTGTCGATGACGCGGAAGTCTGTGGCGTCCACCGGCATTGGACCGGCACTGCCGAGCCAGTTGCCGATAAAGGCAAGCTTGCGGGACACAGGCAGGTACCCTACCTGGTTGAGCTGGATAGAGTTGCTCGTTTGCCGGGCCTGCCAGCTGATCGGCAGGCTTTCCACTCCGGCGGCAGGCGCATGTAGCCGGTAGAGTACGCCATCGCGCAGGGCGTGTGGAAACAGCAGGTGCACACGGGTCTCGGTGATGGCCGTGCGGTCATCAACAAAGCCGGTGACCTGGCGGTCAAGGCCGAGGCGTACTGCCGGCTGTGGTTCACGGTAGGCGGGATCATGGTCGCTCTGCAGGCTGAAGTGTTGTGCGTCCAGGCTGCTTTGTTGCGGGTCGAGGCCCGGTAACACCAGGGTGATGGCCCGCCGGGAGTGCAGCCGTGTGGTTGCATCACCGGGATGCTCGCCACGCTGGGCCATGGCCGTGATGCCGTTGTCTCCCTCCTGCTGCGGCCGTTGAGCACTGACCACCACGGCGGCACACAGGCTGACTGCCAGGCAGGCAACCATGCCGGGAAGCACCGGTAAGCGCTTCAGGAAAGCAGCAGCTACGGGCACGCTACTGTCCGTCGTGTTGCTTGACTGCCTGCGTGTACATGGCCACCAGCTACTGCGAGCCGCTGAGTATCAGGCCGACCTGCAGTGCCTGTATGGTCGGCAGGATCTTGTTGATGTTGCGCGAGTATTTTGTCAGTGCGGTGGGTGGTACGTAGACGACATCACCCGGCTCCAGCTGGACGTCCTGCGCGGCACCGTTCAGGACCGCCTCGAAGTCGGCGACGATGACCGTCGGATTGTGCAGGGCGCCGCGCACGATATGTACGCGCGACAGGTCGGCGTCGCTGGTGAAGCCCTCGGCCAGGGCCAGCGTGCGCGACATCGGCATGCTCTCGCGGAAGGCAAACAGCGCCGGCGCCTTGACCTCGCCGAGGATGTAGACTTCCTTGGACAGTCCCGACGGGATGTGGATGTAGTCTCCGGGTTGCAAATCGACGTCAAAACGCAGGTCACCTTGGCGGATCAGACGCACGAAATCGATCGGCATGACGGTACCCTCGCGAGCGAGGAAGGCATGCGTCAGGTCCGCCAGTTCCACGGAACTGGCACGAAACTGACCCTTGGTCAGACCACCGGCCTTGGCAATGGCCGCGGTGACGCTGACCTCGGTTGTCAGTGGATAGACGCCCGGAGTGACGACCTCACCGTAGACGGTGTAGTCGAGGCTGTTGAACTCGCTTACGACTACCGACACCTTGGGTTCGAGTACGTACTGCAGCAGCCGCTCGCGGATCTCGTCGGTGACGGTTTCTACATCGCGGCCAGCCACCTGTATATCACCGATCAGCGGAAAGGCAATCATGCCATCCGGTCTGACCGGTACTGAATCGAGAGACAGGTCCGGTTCATCGTAGACCGAGATCGACAGCACATCGCCCTTGCCGAGACTGAAGCTCGCCTCGTTGGATGCCAGGAACTGCTCGAGTTCCGCGAGTTGTTGTTCGACCGTCTTCTGCTGGCCGAGCGTCCCGGAACCGCTACCGGTGTCACCGTCCGGTGCCAGACTGGCTGGCGGGTTCGGTGTCAGCAGACCACTGTCTATGGGTAGCTGCGGGGAACTGGCGCAGCCGCTCAACAGCAGCACCACCAGTAGCAGGCTGGCAAGTGATTCAGGCATTCTGCAGGGCATCCTGTTGTACATTGTATTTATCCTCGTAAGTGGTGTTGCCGCTACCGCCGTTGTGCGGAGCAGGCTGGTTGTTTTCCTGGTAGTGACCGGGTACGTCGATGACCCACGTGCCCAGAATGTTGATGTGGCGTCGCTGCAGCAATTCGACCAGTTGCCGGGTCTCGGCACGGCGGCTCCAGCCGCTGCGTAGCACCAGCACCACATTGCCAATCGCGGCCGCTGCCTCGAGTGCAGTTTCGTGACCCTGCAGCGCCGGCAGGTCGTAGATGACGCGTCCGCGGAAACGCCGCAGCCCGGCAATGAACTTCAGCATGCGTTTGCCGCCCAACACCAGCGACAGCGGTTGTTTCGACGTGGCACGTCCCGGGCCGAGGCAGTGCAGTTTTTCGAGATCGGTTTTCATGAGTGCTGCCTGCAGTGTCGTGCTGCCGTCGAGTGTTTGCAGCAGACCCTGTTCGCTGCCGCTAGCGGCACAATACTCGTGTGGTCGCCGACCGGCATCTGTGCCGGTATCGCTGTCGACCAGCAGGGTCGGCCGTTCCTTCATTGCGAGGCTGCGCGCCAGGTTGGCAGCGACCAGTGAACGGCCGGCACCGCGTTCGGCACTGACCACGGCAATGGATTGCAGTTGCTCTGCACCATGCTGTGCCTCGAGGTTATTGATGAAGTGCCTGAAGGTCATGGTCGCCGGCGAGGTCGCCGGGTCAGGCGTGACATGCTGCTGTGCACTCGCCGGCAGGCGCGCCCATTCGCCGCACACCTCGGCAGCGGACAGGTCGCTGCCATCACGGCGCGTGCGCACTCGCGGGTCGAAGAATTCCAGTAGCAGGGCCACCAGCAATCCCAGTCCGGTGCCGACAACAGTGCCGCCAACAACCAGCAGCTTGCGGCCGGATGGCTGGCGTTCCTCGGGAGGCGTGGCGCGTTCCAGTACGTCGAACGCCGGCTCGGAACGCAACATCTGCAAGCGTGCCTCGTCAACGCGGTGCGAGAGGCTGAATTCCAGGCTTTCAGAGGCTTCCTGGCGCAGTGTCAGGCGGACAAATTCTTTCTCCTTGCTGCTCAGGAACGCCAGTTTCTCCTGCAGACTGGTGATGGTTGCCTGCATCGCCTCGCTGCGGCCTTCCGCCACCTTGAGGTTGTCGCGCAACTCATGCAGCCGCATGTCCAGGTTGAGCCGATGGCCGTTCGGTGCGTAGGTATTCTCCGGTACCGATTCGTCATTGCTGTTGCTGATCATGCCATTCAGCACGTCGACCTTCTTCTGTAACTTGGCGACCTTCGGGTTGTCTGCGGTGTAGCGGCTGCGTGCTTCCTGCAATTCCCATTCGTAATCAGCCAGCCGTTGCTTCAGCGGACTGCGATAGATAGTGGACTTGATGATCATGTCGGGCTGCTCTGCCATTTCTCCCTCGAGCCGTGCGATGGAAAAAATCAGCGCCCCGATCTCTGCGAGTTGTGACTGGTATTCACCCTCAAGGCGTGCCAGTTCACCCAGTCGCGCCTCGGTCTCGGCGTCGAAATCAGAGAGCTGGTTTTTCTGCTGGAAGGCAAGCATGTCCGCATCGATCAGACGGCGCTCGGTGCGTGCCTCCTCAAGCCGCTCGTTGAAATACAGGTAGCTTTCCTCCGCGTCGGCCTGGCGCATGATGCTGCTGCGCTCGAGAAACACATCTGCCAGGTGGTTGGCGATGATGGCGGCGGTCTGCGGGTCATCCCAGCCAACGATCAGGTGCATGATCTCCGATTCATTACCGAGCTTGACATCGATAACCGAGGACAGTGCGGTGCGTTTCATGTCGAGTTCTGCGCGCTCGATAACCTTGTCCAGCGAACTTGGCAGCTTCAGCGTATCCAGCAGGGTCTTGAGGTTGTATTGCTGCGGCTTGAAGGCCTTGCCACCGCCAATTGCAAATTCGTCACCGGTATCACGCTTGATCAGTGTGGCCACGGCGGTCCACTCGTTTTCGATGGTGGTGAAGGCAACGACCCCGAACGCCAGGATAAAGGCAAAGGCGATGCCGCCAACCATGATGCGGCGGCGCCAGCAGCCGAGCAGCAGCCGCCGTATGTCGATGCCGGGAAGGGAACTGCGTTCCTCCTCGTCATCTTCCATCATGTCCCGAAACGACGCCATGTTGCCAGTTGCCGGTTCTGCTGCCTGTGGCTGCGGTGCCTCGCTGGCGGCCCGTGGCGTGTCCCAGTTGGCTTCATGCGCGGTCCCTGTCGCGCTGTCGTTGAGGTTCCACTCGGTAGCGCCGGGGTCGGCCGCACCGGTGTGTGCGTCCTGAGTGCTGCCTGTTGAGTGGCTGCCATGATTGCGGTCGATGCTGAATTCGTTACTCATGATGGCATCACGCAGGGATCGAGCAGACCGCCGTGACGGCGCAGGTCGTCGGTAACGCTGTTAATGAGGCTCGCATCCAGCAGGGTGAGGTTGTTGGTGCGGGCATGGTCCAGCGCCAGTTTGCAGATGCGGTTGATTTCACGGGGCACGCCGCTACTGGCCTCGAACAGCAGCCGCACGGCGTCCGCGTCAAAGGGTATTGGTCCCTGCAGGCCGGCTACCTGCAGGCGGTGCTCCAGGTAGCAACGGGTCTCGTCGTGTGACATGGCGTTGAGGTGGTAGCGCAGGCTGACACGCTGGTCAACCTGGCGCAGCTGCCGGATGGTGTTGCGCAGCTCGGGCTGACCGATAAAAATCAGCGTAAGGAAATTCTGTCGCTCGGAAGCAATGTTGGTGAGGCTCTTGAGTGACTCGATGGTCGCCGGGCTCAATTGCTGTGCTTCGTCCAGCAGGATCACCAGGTGACGGTTGCAGTCGGCAACCTGGCGCATCAGTGTCTGTTTGAAGGTCGACAGGCGACTGTAGCGGTCCGGCAGTTCAGTGCTGCTGATGCGTTCGCCGCGCATCTGGCTGATAATCTCCAGCAGCAGGTCATCGAATTCCAGCAGGCAGTTCTCCAGGCTGACGACGATGTGCGCCGGCTGTGCCAGTTGCCGATGCAGCATGGTGCGGGTGACGGTCTTGCCGCAGCCGATCTCGCCGGTCAGCAGGCCGATGCCCATGTTGCGGTCCTCGACCAGGAAGTTGAGTCGCGACAGCGCCTCGGCATGGCCACTGGAGGCAAAGAAGTAGTTGGTGTCGCGGGTGTTGTCGAACGGCTGTTCCTGCAGCACGATGCCCGCGGGCTGCTGCTCGGCCGCGCCGGCAGTGGCTGGTCCGCCAAGGGCGTCAGGCTGTGATGCCTGCGGGTGGATGGGTGCGTTAGCCGTCATTGTCAGATGTTTCATGGTTGTTGAGAAAAAAGTGAATGCGGGTCGGCAGGGGCGGCACCCGCACAAGCTTGGTCTGGCGCAGTTGTGCCGGGTGGTCCGGCAGTGGCTCGGCGATGACCTCGATGTAATTGGTGTTGCTGTCATAGGCCAGTCCGTACACCAGCGGTGTGTTGCCGACATACTTGCCATCGATGTAGATCCAGGCACTGCTTGGCGAGGAATCGATCTCTACCGGTGCAATGCTGATGCCGCCCGGCCCTGTGAAGGGCGATAGCGCTTCCAGCCGGTTGTTGCTGCAGCCGCTGGCTATTAACACCAGCAGGGCAATGAGTGTGTATCGGTACTTCATGCCGCGACCGCCTCGTAACATTGCTGCAGCACACCGCTGGCCGCATCGTCCCAGGAAAATTGCCGTGCCCGTTGCCGGCCGCGGGCGACCAGCTGCTGGCGCAGGGCGCTGTCTTGCAGCAGCCGTTGCA
>Ga0209271_10000907_pt1 | contig 10326 bp, 9 predicted proteins | sample tdAd002_FD_187123 | JGI IMG/M metagenome (GOLD analysis project Ga0209271, IMG submission 187123) | Marine sediment microbial communities from the Atlantic coast under amendment with organic carbon and nitrate - tdAd00.2 (SPAdes)... | ecosystem: Environmental > Aquatic > Marine > Coastal >... | reverse complement strand
CAGGAGAACCGGGGCATTGACAATTGCCAATGATGAGGGATTCCGGGATGGAACGGCTTCCTGGATTTTTTCTTTTATGGATTTGTCTTTCACCACAACAAATTCCCAGGGCTGGGTGTTAGACCAGGATGGAGCCCAGCGGGCAGCTTCAAGGACCTTTGTAAGTATCTCATCAGGAATATCCTTTGCCTGGTAACGGCGAATGCTTCTTCTGCCAAGGATTGTCTCCATAATATCTGACATTGGTTTCTCCTTTTGGTTATTTTTCTGTTGTTTTTATTTTGCGAGTTTTTTGGCAATTGCCGCAACATGTTTACCCTGAAACCGGGCTGCATCCAATTCATTTTCACTCGGCTGCCTTTTTCCTGCAGAACCGGCAATGGTAGAAGCACCGTAAGGAGAACCACCTGTGATTTCATCCGTACGCATCTGGCCTTCAAAAGCATAGGGAAGCCCGACCACTACCATACCAAGGTGAAACAGGGTTAGGTGGAATGAAGTAATTGTGGTCTCCTGGCCACCGTGCTGTGTATTGCTACTGGTGAAAACACTACCCACTTTGCCAACCAGTGCACCGGATAGCCATAATTTTCCGGTGGCGTCCAGAAACTGGCGCATCTGACCGCACATATTCCCGAAACGTGTCGGGGTGCCGAAGATGATTGCATCAGCCTGCCCAAGTTCATCCACTGTGCAAACAGGTATGTTGGTAAAAGCCTTCTGGGCCTCAACAGCTCCCATCTTTTCAAGGACTTCGTCCGGAAGGGTTTCCGGTATCCTGCGGAGTTCCACCTGGGTTCGTTTTACCTGGGAAGCACCTTCAGCAACTGCCTGGGCCATTTGGTAAATATGTCCATAGAGCGAATAAAAAGGTACAAGAACTTTCATAACCATCTCCTCATTTTATTTTTCGACTAATTTTGCACCTGTTACCCGGATACGGATCGTATCGAGCACAGACGCATTTTTATAAGGACCAAGGTTCAGATTTGTCGTGTATGATTTTCCCGCAGGAATAACACCAGAGAGCCGCTTTGTAGTCTGCCGTCTTCTTCCTGATGAGTCGGGATATTCAATGTATAATTCAATATTTCTTATTCCCAGTTGTGCGTTATTGCTTACCTTGGTTAACAAATATCCTTTTTTACTGAGTCCAACCTGTATCTGAATGTAATTTTCAGCGTTTTGAGGGAAATCAAGACGAAGAAGCGATAGTTTTGCCTCTTGCCCTGCAGGGGAGTCTGATCCGGCAGCTTCCTGAAAGTACTTCCTTGCCCTTTGCGATGACCCCGTAGACATTTCCAGCTCTCCCAAGCTGTTATATGCTATGGCAGTCGGTAAAAGTTTGGTGCTTGCCTGCAGGTCAGCATGAGCCTCCTGCGTCTTCTTTAATTTCTTTTTTGTCAGTCCGCGCTGCAGGTAATAGTAAAAATAGTTTTTATTCAGATCAATTGCTCTGTTGTAATCTAATAAAGCGTTATTATATCGTTTTCCCTTTAAATGGATATCTCCCCTTAAGGCATAAAAGTGACCTTCCCTGGGTTCTACACGAATAGCTTCCTGGGCAAAAGTGAAAGCCTTTTTGTTGTCACCTTTCTGCAATGCTTCCCTGCCCTTTACATAACTTTCATAACCTTTTTTGTCTTTTATGAGGAATGCAATTTTCTTTTCATAGATATCCCTGCCAACAAGCCCACCTTTCTCGAGCTTGGATGCAGTGATTCTATTGGCCTCAACCCGCTCAACGGACGGGGGATGGCTGGAAAAAAGTCCTGCCAACCAGTTATGTGACTGTTTTTTACTTAGTCGAACAAAGGTTTCCTGCAGCCCGACGGCAGCCATGGGATCATATCCGGCCCGCGACATATACAGCATGCCATAGTAGTCAGCTTCCAATTCATCGTCCCGGCTATATTTTGTATGGATCAATCCTGCTGCTACCTGTGCTCCTCCAACTACCAGTCCACCATACTCGCTACCCTGGACTGCTATGCTGGTTGCAAGCAAGGCACCTTGCAGCATCATACCCTTTTCCATTTGCTGGGCACTGTGCCGGGCAGCAGCATGGACAATCTCATGCGCTAAGACAGCAGCAAGTTCGGCTTCGTTGTTTAATTCCAGCAAGAGTCCCCTGTTGACAGCAATCTTTCCACCTGGCAAGGCCCAGGCATTCGGGGTGGAATTGTTCAGGACCGTAAATTCATAGGGTAACTTCCGGTCGCTGACTTTGGCGAGTTTTTGGCCAACAGTATTGACATAGACAGATAATTCAGGATTGACGGTGTAATCCCCGCCCTGCATTTGTCTGCTGGAGCCGTAATTTTTCCGGCCGATACTGATTTCCTGGCTTTCTGATATGATGGCGAGTTCATTTTCGCCGGTAACGGGATTTACTGCACAACCATAGAATAGAAGGATTGGGAACAGAAGGAAGACAAGTTTACGCATCTGAAAACCTCATGAAAAGAAAATCAACATTCATGCTGCGGCGAAGATATATTGCAATATGCACCAAAGGGACTTTTAAAATCAAGGAGATTCGGGATAATCAACTCACATTTCATATGGTGACATTTGCAGATTTATGATAATTTTAATCTATGCCACAATGTAGAGTATTCCATGGGATTAGTCAAAACCCATGGAATATGGATTTGATAAAACAAAATAGGTATTTCATGTTTGTCGGTCTCGCAGATAGTGAACGAAGTAGGACTTCGAAAACAGCGATACGGATGTTTGGGGTTGTAAATACCCGAATTTGTCGATTTTGAGATTTTAAGGTGCCATCATGTTTGATCTGTTTAAAAAGAAAGAAAAATCAGGTGGTTGACCGGTTCCGGGCGAAACTGACGGTCGTCAGCAGGATTGCATCACCCCCCATGATGTAAGTGATTCATCCCCACCTGATCCCCAAGAAATCAAGGATGCCATCAGACGGAAATATGCAGAAATTGCCATTTCCTCTGAAGGAAGATTTGAATATCCCACAGGCAGAGCCGGCGCAGAAGCGCTGGACTATGATCCGGTCTTTATCCATGAAGCAACGGCATCACTTCTAAAATCCTTTTGCGGTGTCGGAAATCCTTTTTCCTTAGGCAATATCCAACCTGGAAACAATGTACTTGATATCGGCAGTGGCGCAGGATTTGATTTGTATGTTGCAAAACGTTTAACGGCTGAATCCGGAAAAGTCTGCGGTATTGATTTAACCAGGGAAATGGTTAGCCGCGCCCGGAAAAATTTAGCAGAGTCAGGCATGAATGATATCGAGATTGTCCACGTTTCTTCAGAAGAAATTCCATATAACGACAATACATTTGATACTGTTATTTCAAATGGTGTTATTAATCTGTCCCCCTGTAAGCAGGAACTTTTTCAGGAAATATTCAGGGTGCTGAAAAACGGAGGAAAACTGCAGTTCGCCGATGTTGTCTTAGAAAAGGAATTGCCCGGCACACTGGCCGGCAGTCTCGAAGCCTGGTCACAATGAATTGGCGGCACGATCCCGGTCCGGGATCAGCTGGATTTAATGGAACAGGTCGGCTTCTCTGAAGTCGAGTCTCCGGGGAAGACAGGTTTCAGGACCTCACAGTTTACGGTTGGCGCCCTCTTTAAAGCGGCTAAAATTACATGAACTCTGATCATAAAAGTTCAGTCCCGAAAACAAAAGCGCTTCTTTTTGTCGTTTTTGTCATTGTAATCATTCTGTTTTTCCGCTTCACTCCACTTAAGGACTACCTCCATCCCCAAGCGCTCAAGGATTTTTTTGCCGATAGTGGCCCCCTTGCTCCTTTGCTATTCATTTTCATCTATGCCATTGGTGTCTGCCTGTTTCTGCCGGCAACACTCTTTACCGGTTTAGGAGCAATACTTTTTGGAGCCTTTTTCGGCTTTCTCTATAATCTCACCGGAGCAATGCTGGGAGCCTCAGCCGCTTTTTTTATTGGTCGATATCTCGGAAGGGACTTTGCTGCATCTTTGATTGGTGACCGCCTTTCTCAATACGACAGGAAGATCGCTGATAACGGTTTTGCCGTAACACTCTATCTGCGCCTGGTCTTCTTTCCATACACCCCATTAAATTTCGGCCTGGCCCTGACACGAATATCATTTGCTCAGTATTTCTGGGGCACATTTTTCGGTATTTTTGCCGGTGGTTTTGTTATGACTTTCTTTTTTGCCACCATAACTGAAGTCTGGAGTGACGGGCAGTGGGAAAAGCTGTGGGACTGGAAGAGTCTTTTTTCTCTGATCTTATTTGTCGCCTCTTTTTTTATCCCCAGAGTTGTCAAACACTTTAAACCTGAAATTTAGAATAACTCCTAACAATTTTTGGCACTTGCTTAATCCTGCCTTAATTTGTTATATTTAAAAAACTTTAAAAGATAAAAAAATAACAGTAAAAAGTTATGGTTAAGATGAACCCATTAGAGTTTATTTAAAAAAATGGAAACATGGTATGAAATAGTATATTCTTATAATAGACCTGGTTCTAATAAAATCAAATACAAGGGTCTAAAAGAATTTAATAACAGAGAAGAAGCAGAAAAATTTGCCGCTGTGGTTTATTGGTTGTCCCAAACAGATAGAGTGAAATATAATTCCAGGCAACTTGAAGTATCAAAAGAATATCTTGGAAAAGGACAGTTTATAGCTTTAAAAAAGTTTTACATATATACTAAAAAAGAAATAAAATTAAAAATAGATAAGTAGTAGCCGGAGCAGGGATCAGAATTCCCCTCTCCGGCTTAAATATACGTTTGGTAACCAGTTAAGATGTCCCAGGGTGTCCAATCTAAGTATGTTATCCGTACGGCCACTACCTGCACCTCATACTGCCGCAATATCTCTGATTCAATGACCTTTGGCGCCACAAAGACACCATGGCCTTCCTGACCAAAAACCTTTATCAGCTAAACCACCTTTTTTTCAAGAAGGAAGGATATACTCCTCAATATCAAAGTCGTCAATCTGCGAAGGATCAAGGTACTGTTCAGCGTACTCCCGATAAACTCCGCTCCTGAGAAACAACGTAAAAAGATCCGGGTCTATATGGTGATCCTTTTTCATGAAATTCATTATCCGGATTGTATCGCTTAATTTCTTTGCCTTTTTGTATGGCCGGTCAGAGGCAGTCAGGGCTTCAAAAATATCGGCAATTGCCATCATCCTGGCAGTCACGGACATCTGCTCCGCGAACAACTGTTTTGGATACCCCTTACCGTCCATGGTTTCATGATGGCCCCCGGCAAGTTCGGGAACTTTCCTGAGATGTTTGGGATAAGGCAATTTTTCCAGCATGATAATCGTCTGCACGATATGATCGTTTATCTTGTAACGCTCTTCTGCGGTCAGGGTTCCCCGTGCAATCCTAAGATTGTAAAGCTCACCAAGGTTATATCGGTATTCAGGCATATCCAGCTTGAAACCCCAGGAATTGTCTTCAGGCATACGTTCATTTTCGTTTCGCTCGATGAGATGATCCTGCCTGTCTGCCAGCACAAATTCTTCCACCGGCAATTCCTGCTTTGGTGATCTTGCCCGGCGATTTTCTTCCTCCCAGGAAATACCAATGCGATCATCAAGTGTCCTCAGCCATTTCCGCTGTGCTATCTGTTCCAGGCGCTCAATTCTCTCAGGGGCCATGAACTCGCCACCGAGGTTAGTCTCTGCGATAAAGGCAAAATCGTTGTCGAGTTCACTCCACTCTTTCTCCATATCTGCTTTAAGTAAAGCCTTGTCGCCACCATTCGCCACCTGCTCCCAATAACGGATCTCCGCATCTCTTTTCAAAACCTCAAACCTGGTCCGTATCTCATGAATACGGTCATAGATCGTCTCCAGCTTAGTCGACTTGTCAACTACATACTCTGGAGTTGTCACTTTGCCGCAGTCATGCAGCCAGCCGGCAAGATGGATTGCTTCCCAACCCTCATCATCCAGTTGGTAATCCTTAAACAGAGCATCATCTTCGCATGCGGCCCTGGCGATCATCTTGGTTATTACCGGTACCCGCTGACAGTGTCCGCCGGTGTAAGGTGATTTGGCATCAATGGCTCCGGCAATCAGATGCATAAATGAATCCATCAAACGTTTTTGCATCTCCAGCAGCTTTCTGCTTTCAAGCGAAACTGCGGCAAAACCGGAAAAGGTGCGGACAAAATCCATACGGGAACCTGTCGGGCCGTTTCCATTGTGATCTTTTGTATCCCTGTTTAAGAGGCAGAGCAGTCCGATAATCTCCTGCTGCCTGTTATGAAGAGGAATTACCATGACAAGAAGGTCCTCAGTATCAAACCTTTCCAGAAGCATTGCCAATTCGCTATCCTGTTTACTGTTCAGGTGCACCTGACCGCCTTCCTTGATGTGAGCAGCCCTGACCAGTGTATTGTCCGAGTCAATATCAAAAGACGGCAAACCTTCCACACTGATGCCTCCGCTGGACTGAGCATACAGTGCAGCCGGAACGAGTGCATGGGCCTGATCATCAACTATCCAGGTTAAAACACCATCAACTTCGCTGACATTCAGGGTCTCCTGGGTAATCAGTTCAATCATTGCATCGAAGTTCTGTTCACCGGCAAGGGAATTGATAAGAGTAAGGAACCTGCTGATAGTCTTTTTCATGAGCCCCATAGACAGGGCCAGTTCGTCAACCTCTTTAGTTCTTGAACGGATTGAAATAGGTTTTGTGAAATCAAATCGGCCTATCAATAATGCTTCCTTGGATAGATTATGGAGTGCCCTGGAAATTAACGATGACATATACGATGCAACAGGAATCGAGAGAAGTATAATCACTGCTGTGATGAACAGGGAACGCTTGACCATGGAAATGACATTGGCCAGGAGTTCACTGCTCGGAGAAACCATAACCAGGGTCAGGTCCCGTCCTTCCATCCCACTGACATTCAAAGTGCGAACATCTCCCAGCCATTCGTCATTATTATAATGAAATTGAATTGGGCCCGGTTTGAGCAGGTTGTTTTTGTCAATAAAGTTAAAAACACCACTTTCAAGCTGTGATAAATGAGCAACTTCAATATTGTCGCCATCAAGTCCGACAATCAGTTTGTCAGGATCATTGTACGCCAGTACTTTTCCATCAGCTCGAATAAGCGCTATCTCGGAACCGGGGGTAAGTAAATGTTTAACTAATGTGTCGGAAAGCTGGGATAGGGTAACATCAGCTGCAATTACCGATTCTGAACCGGGCGGACTATAGCCCACTGTTGTTCCAATTTGTTTCAGGAAGTAGAAGAAATAGGGTTCACCTGCTGCAACCTGGGAAGTGACTAGTGCATTCTTGTACCAGGGCCTGGTGCGAGGATCATAGTCGGTTATTTCAGGTTGCTGATGACCAGTTTCCTGTAACGATTCATCATAAAACGACCGGTACAACATCTTCTGGTTGCTGATGGGATCAGTAGTGATATTGTCTACAACGTATGTGGAATTTTCCAGGGCATAAAAAAGTTTCCTGGTCTTTTCTGAAGAGATCGAACGTATAATGAAAAAATCACCGTTTCCGTATCCGACCTGGATCGCTGAAACGGCAGGCTGATATTGTAGTGCCGTACTCAACAGTTCAAGGGCACCCAGACGTTCATCAAGCGTCGATGCTTCCAGAAGCGGATAAAGAGAGAGTAGACGAACTGACTGAAAAACTGGTTTGTAGGTATGGGAAAAGTCCTGGGTTACTTCCCGCAAAACCTGGTCATAGAAAACGTTTGCTGCCTTGAGGACAATATCTTTGGTTAATTTATAATTATGCCAGGTGAGAATACCCCCGACTCCCACTATCAAGAGAATGAACAACGAGTTGATGGTCAGGTAAAAAGTTGGGCGGTATTCTTTTTGTTGCATTTAATCACCTGTTTTTTTGAAGAGTAAGGCTAAGAAAATATTTGTGTCTATAAGTAAACCTTAATTCTCATTTTCAATTAATTATATAATCTTATTGAAAGATAACAAAAAAAATTGCTCATCTGAATTCTTGAATAAATACAACATGTCAAATTCTACAACAATAACAGGTTTGCATGATTGAGTTTAAATCTAATTTATTGATTGTAAAAATAAATAAAACAACCTTTCTTTGCAGAATTAATATGTCTGTTGATATGTCTAACAGTATCGAGCAGGAAAGACTGATCCATTACCGCCCGTCATAGTTTCGCCGTATGACATTGCAGGAAATAAAAGTATGAATTGATGGCAATTGATGAGTATCAATGGCTGCTATTAATCAAAAGTCGTGAACCATTCCTAAAATATCAACATGTACGGCGGATATGTTGAGTCAGATTTTGAATAAAAAAACTCAAGATGTTGGCAAGACATGTTGACTTTGACTTGATTTAAGATAATGGCGAGCCATGTTGGATACTTTGTTTTTATGGAAATAGATTTAGGAATGATTATTATTAATAAAGAAGCTATTTCTTCCCTCATTTTTATCAGGGGAATTTAAAACTAACTGGGAGATTTGCCATGGAAGAAAAAAAGAAATCACTCATAAAAGAGATTGAGAAGACCCTGGCCTGCAGTGCTTATGCAAAAGCAGGTGAACCTTGCCCTTTAGATAATGAACAGAGGGAAAACGAAAAACAAGAAAGCTGTGAGATGTCCTTGCAGGATACTATGGCGTGCAGTGCTTTTGCTGAGGCAGGTGTATCCTGCCCAATCTGTGAGGACAAATAGAAGAGAAATTTGAATTCAATAGATAAAATTTGTTGAACATTTTTTTAGCAGGCCGAGTGTAATATTGGTCTTGCCATTTTTGTTTGAGAACTGAAACTGCCTGCTATCTCTTTACAGTCGTGGACCATTCTTAAATTGCCAACATTGCCACTGCACATGTTGAGTCAGATTTTGTATGACAAAACCATAGATGTTGGCAAGACATCTGGACTTTGCATTATTCTTATTTTATCTAACTCTACAAAACAAATCCCCAATATTAAAACGCAAAAATATTTTTACTAGTAACCATTCTCAATTAAAAACTTGACTTCCATCTTTTCGGTTCTATCTTTTGCTATAATTGGAGGCTTTTGTGTTTGGCGACATAAATACATTTCTAGCCGTACAATTCAGCATGAGTCTTGAATAATGTAAAGACCATAAAACATCGGCTCATTCTCGATATACGACTCATGAAAAATTGATAGTCTGGCAAGGTCAAAAAGTTAAGCAATTTCAAAAACTGTTTTATACCAACTTGCCTCTATAAGCTATAAAGCACCATCCAAATGTAATGACTAAGGAGTTCTTATGTTGAATAAAAAAAACATTTATTATGTTTCAGGGTGTACCGGGATTGTTGCAACAGATGTTGGAAAATCTCTTCTTAGCCAATTTCCTGAAACAAACTTTCATGAAGAAAAATTTCCTTTTATTAAAAATCTCAGTGATGCTCAAAAAACTATCAACTATATTCTTGAACAATCTGTGGGTGTTAAGCCTATAATATTTAGTAGTCTTGTGAACCCCGAAGTTAGAGAGGTCTTTAACCGCCCAGAGGTAGAACTCTTTGATATCTATGATGCTTTCCTCGGTCGTCTTGAAAACTGCCTTGATGATAAACCACTGCTTCTTCCTGGTTCTTCCAGGCATGTTGATGATAGCGGAATATCAAAAAGGGCCAAAGCCATTGATTACTGCCTTGAGCATGACGACGGGAGAAAAATTGTCGATTGCAACAACGCTGATGTCATCGTGCTAGGAGTATCCCGTTCAGGAAAAACACCATTAAGCATCTATCTTGCGACCGACATAGGGCTTAAAGTAGTAAACTACCCACTAACAGAAGAAACCTTGAACAATTATAAACTCCCCAAAGAAGTAAGCGAGAATATAACCAAAACTGTAGGTTTGACTTCAAATCCTGAAATACTAAGCATAATACGACAAGAACGATATCCTGACAGCAACTACGCCAAACGTTCAGTATGCATTCAGGAGTTAAGGCAAGCAGAGCAGATTTATCAGAACTATAAGATTCCGTATATCAACACTTCCCGAAAGTCGATTGAAGAGCTAGCGGCTCAGATTCTCCAGGAAATAGGTCTTTATAAAAAGACTAGTCGCCTAAAAAAAGTTATCCCTCCTTCTAGGAGGGCTGCATAAGCAAGAAAGAGAAATTTTATCAATTTTGACTTGTTAATTGTTCTTAAAACTTTATGATGTATAACTGACATCATGGATAAAACATCCTGTAACTTGTCTTCACTTTCCCCACCTTCCCCAAAAGTGAAACATTCATAACATATTGATCACTACCGACTTTCAATTACTGCTATCTCTTTACAGTCGTGGACC
>Ga0209271_10000906_pt1 | contig 10331 bp, 4 predicted proteins | sample tdAd002_FD_187123 | JGI IMG/M metagenome (GOLD analysis project Ga0209271, IMG submission 187123) | Marine sediment microbial communities from the Atlantic coast under amendment with organic carbon and nitrate - tdAd00.2 (SPAdes)... | ecosystem: Environmental > Aquatic > Marine > Coastal >... | reverse complement strand
CTGCGACGATGCGAGGCCCTAATCACATCTTCAAGATGCTTGTGGAAATAGACACGGCTGGCGAGCCCGGTCAACTCGTCGGAATAGGCCAGTTGACGAATCTTTCTTTCGGATTCGCGCTGCAAGGTTATGTCCTGCACGGTACCCAGAACAATTTCGCTTGAATTCGACGGTTGAGCCAGTTCCTGGTGAACAACGAGCGTTTCGGATTGTAATGTCACCAGGCGGTAATCGTCCGAACTCGTTGTACCGTCCAGGCTGGCGGATAATATTCTGCTGCGGACAAATTCCTGGTCTTGCGGATGAACAAAATTCAATAAATCGCTCAGGTTTTTGAAACCGGATGCGTTTTCCAGCGAGAGCATCTCAGCCAGTTGTTCAGATACTGTAATTTCGTCGCTAACAGCATTCCATTGCCAATAACCAACACCGGCGATACGCTGCGCGCTGGCCAGCCATTCCTGGCTGATATTCAGTTCTTTGAGATTTTCAGCGACGCGTAACTGAAATCGAATTCGGGAACTCAAAACCGCGTAATTAACCGGTTTGACGATAAAATCGGTGGCCCCCGATTCGAACGCCTTGTTTACCGATTCCATATCACCCAGTCCGGTCAGAATCATCACCGGAACAGCGCGGGTTTCACGTCTTTTACGAATCTGCACGCATACTTCGAAGCCGTCGATGCTGGGCATTATGGCATCGAGCAATACGAGATCGGGTGCGTTTTCCTCGAGAATCGACAAGGCGGCTTCACCGCTTGATGCCTCGATCACGTTAAACCCGTTGCCCTTGAGTGCTTCGCTTGTGGTGAGCCGGAATCCGTTATCGTCGTCGACAACCAGAATACTTGGCGCCGAAGTTTTGACGGGCGATTGATCCTGCTCCATTTCATCAAGCTCGGCAATGCCCTCAATCCCTGCCTGCTGCCGTAGTTCATACAGCAGACGAGGAAGCAGGGCTTCAACCGCCTGCAACTGCGTCGACGCCTTTTCGGTGTTTCCTTCCCGGGCCGAGTCTTCAATCTGATTACAGTGTTTGGAAAAACTCATCGCACCCAGATTGGCGCTCGATGACTTGAGGCTATGGGCAAGTGTTCCGAGCGTTTCCAGATCGGCCTGGGAGACAGCGAGACGGAGCGCTGCAACATCTTCTGGTGTTTGCCGGAGAAAATATCTTGCCGATTTACCCAGGATATCGCGCCCGGTCGTTTCCGATAGCGATTTCAATTCCTGCAGAACATCTGTATCAATGACCTTTTCTGCTGGATCGATAGTGATAGTTGATGGCTCCGTGTTAGATTCTGCAACCGACTTGTCAGATGTCAGCCATTGATCCAACAGTTTCTCTAGCTTGGTTTTGCTGAACGGTTTGCTCAGATAACCGTCCATGCCTGCCTCGGTACATTCGGCTTCAATGCCTTTTTTGATATCTGCGGTCAATGCCACGATCGGGGTTCGCGACAATCCCTTTTTATTTTCATGTTCACGCAATTTCCGGCTCGCTTCGAAGCCATTCATTTCAGGCATATGGCAATCCATGAGTATCAAGTCATATCGCTTGCCCTTCGCGGCGATCACCGCGGCACTGCCATTTTCGGCCAGGTCGGTATTGCAGCCGAGGGCCATGAGCATACCGATAGCCACTTCTTGATTCACCTGGTTATCTTCAGCCAGCAGAACTTCTCCCTCGAACTGGCGATCTTCTGTGGTTGCCGCTTTGTTGCCGGATTTCTTCATCCCAATGACTTCGCACAGGCAATCCAGCAGCAGTTGTTGCCTGACCGGCTTTTGCAAGTGGAGTGAAATGGAGGCGTTTTTTGCAATCGTGGAATTGCTGTCGAATCCGGTCGAGCTCAGCAGCACCAGTTGCGGGGTTCGGATGGACGGATCGGTGGTCAGGGTTCTGGCCAGTTCCAGCCCATCCATGTCCGGCATATGCCAATCCAGCAAGACGACCTGGTAGGGGTCATTCTCTGCCTGCGCCAGCCGGATATGTTCGATCGCTTTAACAGCGGAATCGACATTGTCGTTGCGCATGCCCCAGGAAATGACCTGGTTGTGTAGTATTTCGCGGTTGGTCGCATGATCGTCGACAATCAATACGCGCAGGCCGACCAGGGCCTCGGGGGCCGGCGGTTCAGTGATATCGTGGTCGGCGACGGCAAGCGGGATAGCTAAACGAAAAACAGTGCCGTTGCCGGGGGTGCTTTCCAGTTCAATCTGCCCCGACATCAGATCGACCAGTCGGCCGGTGATCGCCAGTCCCAGGCCGGTTCCACCGAAACGACGGCTGGTGCTGCTGTCGACCTGGTCGAATGCACCAAAAATGGTGTCCTGTTTCTCCAATGGAATACCGGGCCCCGTGTCGGAAACTTCAAATATCATTTGAAAACTGTCGACGTTACGCTGCTCCACGCTTGCCGTCAGCCTGACCTCGCCGCGCTCGGTAAACTTGACCGCGTTACCCAGCAAGTTAACCATCACCTGACGCAGCCGTACCGCATCGCCCCTGACCTGCCGCGGCAGCTCGGGCGGCAGATTGCCGATGCATTCGAGGCCCTTGCGATGCGCCTGCCCGGCAATCATCTCGAGCACATCTTCGAGCACTTCCCTGAGATCAAAATCTTCTTTGGTGAGTTCCATCTTGTCGGCCTCGATCTTGGAGAAATCGAGAATGTCGTTAATGATTTCGAGTAACGATTCAGCCGATCGATGCGCGGTAATGGCAAGGCGTTGTGCGCGCATATCGAGACCGGTGTCGATTAACAATTCGGTCATGCCGAGGACACCGTTCATCGGGGTTCGAATTTCGTGGCTCATGGTGGCCAGGAATTCACTCTTCGCCTTGCTCGCCTGTTCGGCCGCTTCCTTGGCTTCGATCAGGGCAATTTCGTACTGTTTGCGTTCGCTGATATCTTCGTGCAGCGTAATAATTCTTTCCCAACTATCTTCGCAACCACGTACAACCTTGGTGGTCATGAGCGTTGGAAAGCGAGTGCCATCGGCCCTCTCTTCTTCCACTTCGGCTATGTAGAGATTGTCTGGACAGAGGAGCCCTTCGATTTCCGCGGCGTAATATCTTACCCAATCGTTGCTCCACCAGTGATCAAGATCCGCGTCATCCTCACAGAAATCCTGCAGTGTTTCGCAGCCGTACAATTCCAGCAGTTTTTCGTTTACCGCTGTAACTTTCGCGCTGGTAACCAGTTCCCGCAGCAAGTCGCTATTATCTTCCAGGTACTCCCTGATATTTTCGACCCCCTCCGAAAGCAGCTTGTCTATCCTCTGCCTGATCGCGCTGTAATCCTGCTCCAGTACACCAAGCGGCATCTGGGAAAACAACGAGCCGTAGCGCTGCTTACTCTGCGTGAGCGCGATTTCGTTTTGCTTGCGTTCGGTGATGTCCTCGACGATGGTAAGAATCCTTTTCCAGCTATCTTCGTCACCCTTGACAACGCTGGTAATCAGGCGAGTCTGGAATTCCGAATCGTCCCAACGGGTCTCGGCGAGTTCCGCGTAGTTGATTCGGTCAGGGCCTGCGAGCGCTGCTATTTCAGAGGCATAGAGATATACCCATTCGTCATCCAGCCATTCATCCGAATTTTCCTCTTCCTCGATATACTCTTCGGCGGATTCGACCCTATATATTTTTAACAAGGCTTCATTGACACTTTTGATAGAGATTGTTGACACCAATTCGCGTACCAGGTCTGGATTTTTATTGAAATGCGCTGCTAAATCCTCGACCCCTTCAGATTGCAGTTTATCCACACCCTGCTTAATCAGGGACCAGTCCTGCTCCATAGCGCCCAGGGGTAACTTGGAAAACAGGGAGCTGTAGCGCTGTTCACTTTCTCTGGCTGCCTGTATTGATTCATGGTGATCGGTTATGTCCTGGATCGCGCCAAACGAACGGGTGACAACATCATCTTCCTCCCGGGTTCCATATTCCAGTTCGCGCACATAGCGCACCTCACCATCAGGCCTGACGATGCGATAATCGAAGGTATGGGCAAGGCCACGCGGATGATCAGGATCGAGGACAACGCTCAGGTTACTGATATAGTGCTCCAGGTCATCGGGGTGGACAATGGCATAAAAATCATCCTCACACTGGTATGTTTCATACAGTGATTCCAGGCTCACTCCTAATATAGCTGCCATTTCCTCGGAGAAGTAAGAGGGTCGTTTTGTGGTTTCGTCCCATTCCCAATAGCCGATATTTATCGCACTCGACAGGATTTGATGTAGCTCTTTTGTGGATTGATGATCGGCTTCCACCTCGACAAGATTCTTCCGCAATAGACGAATCTCATCGAGCAGCGCCCGCTTGCTTTTCGATGCGTCGCTGGAATCATGATTTTTGCCGGAATTGGAATCTTCAGGACTCAAAACAAGGCCTATAAGGTTTCTTGAGAATTATTCGATTTAGATCGGCACTCAGGCTAATTACTTAAGTGTTGTTGTTAAACAAAAATCCCTTGGAAGTCAGGGGATTAGCCTTGAATAATTGGATATCGCCCGTGACGAACCAAACCATGTGGATACCCTGACTGAATCGCCGGGGCAATTCGCCTAAGACTGGCTCTAGAATCTGGCAGACTTGTTACTCCGTCAGCCATGTTGGCTAACCCGGTGGAATAAATTGCGACTCAGGTGATTACGACAATCTCCCGGCAATCCAGATCTATGCAGGCGCGGAGACTGTAATCCCTCGGGTCATCACAAAAAACTGTTTGGATATCAAGGAGAATGGTGCCCAGGGGCGGAATCAACCGGCCGGCGCCCGGCGGTCCGCACTCGGCACCGACACGAGGATTTTCAGTCGGAATTTAATTTTTGTAACTTAATAAAATCAGCTACTTACGACGTTTTCCCTACCCGTTTGTGCCAGTAACCGCCAGTTAATGGCAGTTAATTGGGCACAAAATTGGCACAACAAAATGACTAACTCTTTGTTATCTAAGGAGCGATTTGGCCCCAGGGACTGAATCGATCAAAACCTGAAGGTCAGTCCATCAGTCAGAGTCAATTGCCTGGACATATCGGTCGAATTCGGCGGAATTCATCAGCTGCTTGCAACGTTCGAATCGCCCCATCGAATAGGCCCAGAAATCCTCTGCGGGATTATTGTCGCTGTGCTGTATCAGACCCCATAATGTCCACAACAGATCGCACATGGCTTTGTATATCATCATGCGCCCCATCTGCGAGGCCGAGGGTTCACCTCCACAATAAGCTCGCATCAACTCACTATCCTGGTCTGGTGTAAATTCGGCCTCGACCGACAGATCACCCAGATCCCACATGGGATCATTCATACCGGAGTATTCCCAGTCAACAATCCACATCCGTTCGCCAGTATCGAGGAAGTTCTCACACAATGGATCACAATGGCAGGGGGCCAACGGCATCGGATTACGGTCCAGCGCCTCACGCACGGGTTGTGCAGACTGAACAACCTCCGAGTAGCCTTGCGGCAGCTCGGCCTTGCGCTCATCCAGGATACCGAGGTAGTCGTCAATCATCGAAAATAGCTCAAATCGAAACTCGAACGACTCGGAACAGTCATGCATTTTCCGCAACGCCACTCCGGCACGCGCGGCCGAACCTTCTCGTCGTGAAAATTCTTCAGGCGTCATGGTCACACAATCATCAATGTAACGGGAAAACATAATTCCAGATTTCGTATCGGCGTATATCACCTCAGCCGAGACACCGGCACTTGCGGCAACGCGAGCATTATGGATTTCGACTTCACGATCGATATACTCCTCGGTGCCCTTACCCGGAATTCGCAATACAAAACGATCTGTGTCGGTGTCAATCCGAAACACCAGATTGGTTAATCCGCTGAGACGCTCGAAACGATAATCATCCGTCGACAGCTGCTCAAAACCGGGAACGGTTTTCAGCGCGGCATGAACCTGTTTCTGAAATTCACTCATCGTCTCGTCCTCTCTTCATTTATCTGGATTAATTCAGAGCTTGCGGGCAGTGAAAATTCCCCAGCATTGCTCGCGCGCCCGCGCACGCAAATATTTCTGATGCCAGCTTTGCTCCAGCTTGCTACGTTGCCCGGGTTCGATATCAAAATGTTTAATACGCTGTTTCTCTTTTTGCAGAATCTCGGCAAACCGCGGGGTAGCGTCTTCACCAACAACCTGTTCGAATCCGGCGGCAGAGATCAAATCAGCATAATCATCGATGGTATGCAAATCATAATTCCTTGCTTCCACATAGTCGTTAAACTCGTTGCTCCATGGTTTTGCACCGGCACAATAGTCGGTAAACAATAACTGTCCGCCGGCGCGCAACAGGTCGTATAAAACACTAAACAATCGGCTTTTATCGTGGATATGCAGAAAAACGTCGCGACTGTAAATAGCATCGTATGTGGTATCACCCGACAACTCGAGACAATCTCCCCAGAAAAGATTGACCTTGTTCGACAAGCCATTGGCCACAAGTTTCTGATTGGCAATCAACAGCATATTTTTTGACAGATCGATACCATCAACCTGTAATTCAAATTCACGAGCCATGACAAATGCGCTGCCGCCCAGCCCACAACCGACATCGAGGACTCTGGCACCGGCTTCGAGTTCAAGACGTGACAGCAATTCAACTGCCAGGTCATACCCGCCTGGGCTGACAAAATCTTCACCATAGATTCGCTCATACGCCAGGATGGTATCGATTTGATACTGCGATGAATCCAGAAAATCCTGAGTTATCTCGTTGCTGCTAACCAATGTTTGACTGCTGCCTCCCCGTTGTAATGATTGTCACAGCATTGCGGACCGACTTTGAGCCAGATGGCTTTAGTCAGGTTCATTGCCACCCTGCTGCCTAGAGTTTCGCCACCAATTCCAGGAAATTTTCCACTATACGCCTTCCGTTATCCTCTGGTCGATAGTTTTCCATGAGCTCGGGATTCTTGAAGCGCCAGACCGTTCCGAGCGTTTCGTGCGTACCTTCCGGGTGGAACTGCGTGGAATAACAATGATCGCCAAAATCGAGCGCAGCGACGGGCACTCTTCCACTACTGGCCAATAAAGTGCTTCCCTCCGGCACGTTAACAACATGCTCACTATTGGCAAATTGGAGATCAGCCTCGTCAGCTATGCCATTCATGATAGGGGAAGATCGGCCTGCGCCTGTCAGACTAATCGGAAAGGTTCCTGCATAAGGGCCTTCTGAAAGAATCTCAATATCGGAACCATAGAGATGTGAAACCAGTTGGTGCGAACCACAAATTGCCAGAATGGGTATCTTGTGTGACCACATCTGGGGTAACCAATTCCTTACTTTCTGCTGCCATTGCGTATAGTCGAGAACCGAATTGTAAGTGCCGGCCAGAACCAGTCCATCGACTTCCTCAGGCCCTGGCAGTTTTTCATCGAAACAAATATTGCAGGTACTGATACTAATGTCAGCAATATGATTGAATCGTTTCACGAACCACAGACCTTCCTTGTCTTTGTCGTCAAAATGATCATAGACCAGGGCGTCGTAACTACCGGGTTCACCCATCATTTCGATAAAGAATATTCTTTTCATATCAGAGTGAAATAAACGTGGTCTGTCCCCTATTGTTTCTATTGTTTTGCAAACCGCAACTTAATGCTTGCGTGAAAACACCGCTACCCTACTCCATACCCAATTCTTTTTTCCGTTTGTTGGCCCAGGCACCGATCAAGCGATCGGCAATGATGGCTATAAACGCGACACAAACACCGGCCACCAGACCGCGCCCAGTTTCCGCTCGCGCCAAGGCCATGTAAACTTCTTGACCCAGTTCGCGGGTACCCACCAGTGCGGTAATCACCAACATCGCCAAGGCCATCATTATGGTCTGATTGATGCCCAGCATGATTTCTGGAATGGCTAATGGCATTTGTACCTTCCACAATACTTGTCGACGGGTACACCCCACTTGCGTTGCGGCTTCCACCAGATGTGACGGCACGCCACGGATGCCATGATCGGTATAACGAATAACCGGTACGATGGCATAGGCTATGATGGCGAGCATTGCGGCGAAATCGCCTACCCGGAACAACATCACTACGGGTATCAGATAGACAAAACTGGGCAGGGTTTGCAAGGTATCAATGATGATACCTACTGCTCTGTGCAGTCGCTCATTGCGCGACGCCGCGACTCCAATCGGGATGCCGATCAGGCACACCAGTAACACTGAAATACCACAGAGATAGACCGTTACCATGGCCTTGGCCCACAAGCCCACTACAGCAAGGAACGTTGTTAACCCACCGGTCAAGGATGCCAGTCGCCAGCCTCCCAGCTGATACCCCGCCAGGGTCATCATTCCTACGACTCCAATCCATGGCAGCGACAGCAGGAAGCGTTTGAAAGGAATCATAAAATTGAGCAGCAGGAAGTTCTTGAACGCATCGAGTTGGTCAAAATAGTTGATATTGATGTACTTCACCAGATCACCCCAGAAAGTGCCGGTCGACATTTTCAGGCTATCGGGTACAGCATCCATCGCGGGGATGAAAATTCCCAGTAGCCAGGTAACTACAACGGTGGTCAACGCAATCAGCAGGTAAATATGGCGCTGATACCAGGGCCTCAGGTCATCGCCGTGGACAGGTGGTGGACGGCGAGCGAGCGCCTGGCTGAGTCGATCCATCGCGATCGCCAGCACGGTGATTGCCAGACCGGCTTCAATGCCATCGCCAATGCGTAAACGCTTGAGAGCGGTCAGCACGTCAAACCCCAACCCACCAGCGCCAATCATGGACGCGATGATTACCATGTTGAGCGATAACATGACGACTTGATTGACCCCTAGCATTAAGGTATTCGTCGCCGAAGGCAGCTGCACTTTCCACAGCAACTGTCGCGCCGTGCAGCCAGCCATGCGTCCAGCTTCAACCAGTTCGCCAGGCACTTGTTGAAGCGCCAGCATGGTAACGCGCACCATGGGAGCCGTCGCATAAATGATGGTAGCAATCATCGCCGAGACAGGGCTGAACCCAAACATGATCAGGATAGGAACCAGATATGCAAAAACCGGGACGGTCTGCATCAAATCCAGAACGGGGATAAGCGCCAGCTCAAATTTCTTTGAACGATACCCCGCAATGCCCAGTGTCAACCCGAGGCCGACACCGATCGGTACGGCAATCAGGATCGAAGACAGGGTTTGCATGGCGCTGTCCCATTGATCAAAAATTGCCAAATAGAAAAAACACAGACCCACCAGCGTGCCCAGTTTCCAATCCTTGGCGTAGCGACCCAGCAGGACGACACTAACAATCATGGCAATCCAGGATACTCGCGGAAACACTTCAACGGCGTAACTGCCTTGCCCCTGCTTGAAACCAGTAGAAAGAAAACTTTTGATGATATTGTATGGCTGTTCAATCATCCATGACAAATATCGAGTTAACTCCTTGAAGGTAAACAGGCCCAGATCTGCACTATTCATCAACCATTTCATGAAGTCATTGAGCCACCCACTGAAAGGGATGATCAACGCTTTGGGGTACTTGAATGCCCACGGCATCCATTCTTTCAGATAATAAAGCGCGATAGTCGCCGCTAACACTACCAGCCACGCGGTAAGCCACGGATTCAGGCGAAACCGTTTTGCCTGGGTGGTTATGGATGTTGCGGTCATGCGTCCTTCGATGCGTCCGTTAGCAGCTCGATGACCGTCTCTCGGCTCAGTTCACCAATAATTTCATCTGATTCGGACTTCACCCCAAATGCACCACCCTTTTCCATGTCGGCGGCACGACCGACGAGCTCTTCGATCAAGGCATTAGCCGCTATGGTTTCTGCATAAGAGTCCTGGCTTTTCGGCACCATCACTGCGGCTGCGCTGAGGACCTTGGCACGCGGGATGCCACGGGTAAACTCACGCACATAGTCGGTGGCCGGCGCCAGCACCAGTTCCTCCGGGGTGCCGATCTGGATAATCTCACCATCTTTCATTATTGCGATTCGATCAGCCAGCCGGATTGCTTCGTCGAAGTCATGGGTAATAAAGACAATCGTTTTCTTTAGCACGTTTTGAAGGCGCAGAAATTCGTCCTGCATTTCTCGACGAATAAGCGGATCAAGCGCTGAAAACGGCTCGTCCAAAAACCACACATCGGGCTCTACAGCCAATGAACGTGCAATGCCCACACGCTGCTGTTGCCCACCAGAAAGCTCTCGAGGGTAATAGGCTTCACGACCCTGAAGCCCTACCAGTTCGATAATCTGAAGGGCATGTTGCTCCCGCGTCTTACGATCGACGCCCTGAATCTCCAGTGGAAAGGCGACATTCCCCAAAACCGTTCGATGGGG
>Ga0209271_10000905_pt1 | contig 10345 bp, 10 predicted proteins | sample tdAd002_FD_187123 | JGI IMG/M metagenome (GOLD analysis project Ga0209271, IMG submission 187123) | Marine sediment microbial communities from the Atlantic coast under amendment with organic carbon and nitrate - tdAd00.2 (SPAdes)... | ecosystem: Environmental > Aquatic > Marine > Coastal >... | reverse complement strand
CACATTTCTGGACATCATGGGCAATCGCATGATCGAGGTTCTTACGCGGATCTTCACCGAAGCAATTGAGCATCTGGATGACATGCCATTGAAACGATGAACGGATAGCATTGCTTCGGCAGTCATCGTGCCATCTGTCAGCGCTTGGCGGCGTTTCCCTTGGCGGCTTCGACCGTGTATCGCAACGCGTTCTTGTTAATTTTCGTCGAGATCGCGTCTTCCAGGTTGATGTCCAGCCTGTCTGCCAGCCGCAAAGCATAAATCAAGACATCGGCCAATTCCTCTGTAGCAGCCGCGAGTTGATCCTGGGTAAGTGATGATCGTTGGGACTGTTCTTCGGTCAGCCACTGGAATATCTCGAGTAGCTCACCGACCTCGCCAGCCAGCGCCATGCTGAGATTCTTGGGACTGTGGAATTGCTCCCAGTCTCTCTCTTTTGCGAAGTCGGCCAAGCGAGCTTGTATTTCGTCTATATTCATCGAACCAATAATATATCTATTCGGATATTACGACTTGATTACTATTTGGCCAGGAATACGCTGGCACGAAAATGAGTACTATTGAATGACAAAGTTTACCGATGTTATGCGGGACGCGATGCCCGGGCTGCTCCTAAGTGCGACCATCGCACTTGCCGTTAGATTCGTGAGTGACCGGCTTGGTGGTCCAGCGATGTTGTATGCCTTGCTATTTGGAATGGCATTCAATTTTCTCACCGAGGACGAGCGATTTGCACGCGGCATTCGTTTTGCGAGCCGCAAAATACTCCGATTCGGAGTCGCGCTACTCGGTTTGCGTATGACGACTGGCGACGTCATGGAGCTTGGCTGGCCGGTCGTTGCCCTGATCGTGGCGAGTGTAGTGGCGACAATTCTTTTTGGCGGACTCATTGGACGTGCCTTCGGCTTGAAAGGCGACCAGTCCATCCTCTCGGCAGGTGCGGTTGCGATCTGCGGCGCGTCCGCGGCGCTTGCGATCGCATCCGTACTACCGCAGCACAAAGATCATGAGCGCAACACAATTCTGACGGTTGCCGGGGTTACCGCGCTGAGTACGGTCGCGATGGTTTTTTACCCGGTATTTGTTACGTACCTGCAGTACGATAATGCGACCGCGGGCGTTTTTCTCGGCGCGACGATTCATGATGTAGCGCAGGTGGTTGGAGCCGGTTATATGATCTCTGATCAAACTGGTGAGATATCCACGCTCGTGAAACTCATTCGCGTTGCCTGCCTGGTACCGGTCGTAATTACGATCTCGTTGATAATGCACCGCCGCCGATCCCCGGAAGCCGGCAACGAGCCGCTGCTGCCATGGTTTCTCGTGGCATTCGTCGTGCTCGTCATCGTCAACAGTCTGGGTTGGGTTCCGGCCGAGGCGCATACGATGCTTACGCCAGTCTCAAGCTGGTGTTTGCTGACCGCCGTCGCGGCACTCGGAGTCAAGACCTCACTCAAGGCGTTGGCCGATGTAGGCCCTGCACCGATCGGCGTAATGGTGATTCAGACCGTTTTTCTTGCCGTGATTGTGATCGGTGGTATTGCACTGATTAAATAGTCGGCTGTAGCGAGAAGGAGGTACTCATGTCGAAGCTGGTTCCCCCGCATGGTGCGGGTTCCCTGAAGCCGCTGCTGTTGCCGGAATCCGAGAGATCGGAGGAAGCCCGGCGGGCCGGGCGCCTGAAGCAAGTACCGCTGTCCAGCCGCGAGGTCTCCGACCTGTTCATGCTCGGCATGGGCGCATACACACCGCTGGCAGGCTTTATGGGTGAGGAAGACTGGCGTGGCTGCTGCGAGTATATGCAGCTCGACGACGGGCTTTTCTGGCCCATACCGATCACGCTGTCCTGCGCGCAGAAACTCGGCGAGAGCATCGACATCGGCGAGGACGTGGCGCTGGTCGACGATGATACCGGCGAGACGCTCGGCATCCTGACGGTCGAGGAAAAGTATTCGATTGACCGCGAGTTCGAATGCTCGCACGTGTTTCGCACCACCGATGCCGGGCATCCTGGTGTCGCGAAAGTGATGAGCCAGGGGCCGGTGAATCTCGGCGGGCCGGTGCGCACGCTGTCGGAAGGCCATTTTCCCGAAACCTATGTCGGGCTCTACCATCGCCCGGCGGAAACGCGCGCACTGTTTTTGGAAAAGGGCTGGTCAAAGGTCGCGGCGTTCCAAACCCGCAATCCGATGCACCGCAGCCACGAGTATCTGGCCAAGATCGCCATCGAGATCTGTGACGGCCTGCTGATTCACCAGGTGCTCGGTGCATTGAAACCAGGCGACATACCGGCCGAGGTGCGGGTCAGGGCGATAGATGCGCTTGCGAACAATTATTTCGTCGCCGGCACCGTCTTGCAGGCGGGCTACCCGATCGAAATGCGCTATGCGGGCCCGCGCGAGGCTCTGCTGCACGCCGTATTTCGCCAGAATTTCGGTTGCTCACACCTGGTCGTCGGGCGCGACCATGCCGGAGTTGGCGATTACTACGGGCCGTACGATGCACACCACATCTTCGATACTTTGCCCGAAGGCAGCATAAAGACACAGCCACTGAAAATTGACATCACATTCTATTGCTACAAGTGCAACGGTATGGCGACAGGCAAGACCTGCCCACACACGGCGGACGACCGGCTGGCAATTTCCGGTACGCGGTTACGCGAAATGTTCGCCAAAGGCGAATCTATTCCGCCCGAGTTCAGCCGCGCCGAGGTGGTCGAAGTGCTGCGAGAATATTACGACGACCGCTAGCATCAGTATTAATTCCAATTGACAGGATCACCCAGAAAGATTTACATATACGCATAGCAAATTAGAAAAATAGAATATTCTTAATTGGCCGGAATCATTATTGGGGAGATGTAATGTTCTCGAGCAATCCCTTCGCCGAACTATCGGCGTTGATATCACCCTCTGTCATGCAGACTTACATTGTTGTCATGATAATCCTGGTTGCGCTTGGCACGATCTACGACGTCCTGCACAAGAAGAGCGCCCAGTATTTTCGGGCGAACATGGCCAAATCCAAGGCCGCTGGCACCAAGGTTGGCGGCGGCGAGAAGATATCGATGGCCGTCAAGACGCTCGTTGTCGACGTCGCTCTTTCGGGCGAATTCTGCAATCAAAAGCGTCGTATCGCGCACCTGCTGGGAATGTACGGGTTCGTCCTGTTTGCGCTGGCGACTGCCGTAATGGTGTTCTGCTATCCGGCCAGCGATGTCGCAACTCCCGTGATCTGGCCGCAACTCTGGTGGCTGGGCGCGGCTATGGTCTGCGTCGGCGGCTACTGGTTCTGGTTCTTTATTCGCGCCGATGTCGCCGCCGAGGGCAGTTCGCCGTTCCGGCTCATTAGAGCGGACGTTTTTATCCTTTCGTTGCTTGGCAGTGCCACATTTGCGTTAGTCTGGGGCTACCTGCAGGCGAAGGGTCATGACTGGACGATGATCGCCTTCTGGCTGCACATCATCTTCACCACGATCCTGTTCGGTTCTGTGCCGTGGTCCAAGTTCGCGCACATGTTCTTCAAGCCGGCCGCTGCATTCGAAAAGCGCCTGTCAGCCGCCAATGGCACGAGAAGTAACCTGCCGGCTCCTGCCGACCAGCCCGAACAATTCGGCAGCGTCGATCATCGGCCCCGTAACTACTAAAAGGAACGCAATACCATGCCGACATTTGTTTATATGACTCGTTGCGACGGCTGTGGACACTGCGTCGATATCTGCCCGTCCGACATTATGCACATCGATAAGACCTATCGGCGTGCGTACAACATCGAACCCAATATGTGCTGGGAGTGCTACTCCTGCGTGAAAGCGTGCCCGCAAAATGCGATCGACGTACGCGGCTACGCGGACTTCGCACCCCTGGGCCACAGCGTTCGGGTCCTCCGCGAAGAGGAGAAGGGCACTATTTCCTGGAAGCTCAAGTTCCGCGACGGCCGCGAGAAGAATTTCGAGTCCCCGATTCGCACCACGAAATGGGGCACGATTCCGTCGCCGGCCGACCTGCCTCCGCCTAGTGAAGAAGACTTTAAGAGCCAGGAACTTGCGCACGAACCGGATGCACTGAACATTGATGAGTTGCCCGCGTTGACGCCGGACAAACTCAAGCAGGGAGTTGTCTAATGGGCCTGTTCTCACGTAGAAAAACAAAATTCGTGGATTCCGACGTTCTGGTCATCGGTGGCGGTATGGCCGGTTGCGGCGCCACCTACGAAGCTCGCCACTGGGGTCGTGACCTCAACATCGTGTGTGTAGAAAAGGCGAATATCGAGCGCAGCGGCGCCGTCGCTCAGGGCCTGTATGCGATCAACTGCTACATGGGTATGCAGTGGGATGAGAACCAGCCCGAAGACCATGTCCGTTACGCACGCAACGACCTGATGGGTCTCGTGCGCGAGGACCTGGGCTACGATATCGCCCGGCACGTCGACTCCTCAGTACACAAGTTCGAGGAGTGGGGTTTGCCGATCATGAAAGACCCGGAGACCGGGCAGTATATGCGCGAAGGCAAGTGGCAGATCATGATTCATGGCGAAAGCTACAAGCCAATCGTCGCTGAAGCCGCGCGAAAGGCCGCCACCAAAGTCTACAACCGCATCATGGTGACCCACCTGTTGATGGACAAGACGAAAGAAAACCGGGTCGCCGGTGCCGTCGGCTTCAATGTCCGAACCGGTGATTTCTACGTCTTCCGCGCCAAGGCCGTCATCGTGGCCGCCGGTGGCGCATCGCACATCTACAAACCGCGTGCGGTTGGTGAGGGCATGGGTAGGACATGGTACGCGCCGTGGAGTAGCGCTTCTGCCTATGCATTGCCAATTCGCGCCGGCGCCAAAATGACGCAAATGGAGAACCGTATCGTTCTCACGCGATTCAAGGACGGTTACGGTCCGGTCGGTGCCTACTTCCTGCATCTAAAGACCTACACCGAAAATGCGTTTGGCAATGAATACGAGTCCACGTGGTACGAGAACACCAAGGAGCTGGTCGGGGACTACATCGATCGCCATCCGGTACCGACCTGCCTGCGCAACCACGCGTTGCTGGAAGAGCTAAAAGCCGGCAGAGGTCCCATTCGCATGGTAACGAAGGAGGCGTTCCAGGATCCGCACAAGGAAACCATCGGTTGGGAGAACTTCCTTGGCATGACGATTGGGCAGGCAGTTGTCTGGGCGTCGCAGAACATCGATCCGAAGCACACCAATCCTGAGCTGACGACTTCCGAGCCGTACGTCATGGGCTCCCACGCCACGTGCTCCGGTGCATGGGCGAGTGGGCCGGAGGACTACGCTCCTGATGAGTACCAGTGGGGTTACAACCGTATGATGACCGTCGATGGCCTGTTCGGTGCCGGCGACACTATCGGTGGCACCGCGCATAAATTCTCATCGGGTTCTTTCGCGGAAGGCCGGATCGCCGCGAAGGCTGCGGTCAACTACATCAAGGACATGGGCAAGGATGGGCCTGAGATAAGCGAAGACGAATACCAGCAACTCAAAAAGACCGTCTTCCAGCCTATGGAGAACTACGAGGTAGGTCGCAACGAAATTGTTGCGGGTACCGTTTCGCCAAGTTATCTCCTGCCGATTCAGGGTCTGCAGCGGCTCGAGAAGATCATGGACGAGTATGTCGGCGGTATCAGTTCGCACTACATGACCAACGAACCGCTGCTTACGCGCGGACTCGAACTGCTCGGTATGCTCAAGGAAGACATGGAACATATCGGGGCCGAAGACCTGCATCAGCTGCAGCGAGCGTGGGAGTTGAATCACCGCTTGATGGCTTCAGAGTCGGTGACACACCATACGATGTTCCGCAAGGAAACACGCTGGCCCGGCTATTACTACCGCGGCGATCACATGAAGCTGGATGATGAAGACTGGCATTGCTTCACCTTGTCCCAATACGACCGGCACTCCGGCGAGTGGGCAATGGAAAAAGCACCCGTCTATCACATCGTCGATTAGGGCGTGCTAGTCGCTCAGATCAGCGATACGCACATATTGACGCTGGCATCGGATCATCCCGCAGCAGGGCTGCGGGCCGATTGTTTGCGTCGCTGCGTCGCGGACATCAATCAGCAACAACCGGATGCGGTGATCCTCACCGGCGATACCGTGCAACACGGCCAGCCGGAAGAATATGCGCGCCTGCGTGAGTTGCTCGCGCCGTTGAATGCGCCGCTGTTTGTAATCCCCGGCAATCGCGATGACAAAAACGCGTTACGCAAAGCGTTTGACGACGTACCTTTCCCGAGCGACGGCGATTTCCTTCACTACACCGTGGAAGGCCACGATCTACGCCTGGTCGCGATTGATTCGACCTCGCCCGGCGAACGTAAAGGCGTTTTTTGTCTGGGGCGGCAGACCTGGCTGGACGAGGTATTGAGCGAGCAACCCGATCGACCGACGCTGTTGTTCATCCACCATCCGCCATTCGACATTGATGATCACTACATCGGTGGTTACCGCCGGTCTGAAGAAGCGGTCGCGCTCGAGACCGTGGTTAGTCGACACCAGCAGGTTACAGCGATGCTTTGTGGGCACGTTCATTGCCCGGTTAAACGAGACTGGGCCGGCACGATCGCAATGGTAATGCCGAGTGTCGCCGTCGACGTTCGAAAAGGTGTCGATGAGACTGAGGCACAGGGGCAGCCCATTTATATGCTGCATCATTTTTCGACAGAGCTTGGCCTCATCAGCGAGGCAATGAGGGTTGATAAATGAGCGTCGATGGTGGAGTGTGGCCTCTTCTTGCGCGATAGTCCTGGATGCGCGAACGACGTGAAGGTATTTTTATGAAAGACGAAACTCTTGCGATACACGCCGGCTTTAAAGCGGATCCGGAAACAAAAGCGGTTGCGGTACCCATTTATCAGACGGTGGCGTACGAATTCGACGACGCGGCGCATGGTGCCGCCCTGTTTAATCTCGAAGTTGAGGGCAACATCTATTCGCGCATAATGAACCCGACGGTTGATGTGCTCGAAAAACGCGTGGCCGAACTGGAAGCAGGTATTGCTGGCCTGTGCGTCAGTGCGGGCAGCGCTGCGATTAACTACTCGGTGCTGAACATCGCGGAGAGTGGTAACAATATTGTGACCGTTCCCTTGTTGTATGGCGGTACGTACACCTTGTTCAAGCACATGCTGCCGAAACTGGGTGTCGACGTTCGATTTGCCGCGGACGACTCCGTCGAGGCGATGGAGAAGCTTATCGACGATAAGACCACCGCTGTTTTTTGCGAGTCGATTGGCAACCCGGCTGGCAATATTGTCGATCTCGAAGCATTGGCGAGCATGGCTCATGAGCACGGCGTGCCACTTATTGTTGACAACACCGTGCCAACACCTGCTTTGATTAAACCGATCCAATGGGGTGCGGATATCGTTGTCGATTCCCTGACCAAGTACATGGGTGGGCATGGCAATTCGCTGGGCGGCGTCATTGTCGACGGCGGACAATTCCCGTGGGACGATCATGCCGAAAAATTTCACATGCTGACCGAGCCCGAGTCCTCCTATCATGGTGTCGTCTATACCGAGGCGCTGGGTCCGGCGGCGTACATCGGGCGCGCGCGGACAGTACCGCTGAGAAATACGGGATCGGCACTCAGTGCAATGAACGCATTCCTGATATTGCAAGGGCTGTCGACATTGCCATTGCGCATGGAGCGTCATTGCGACAATGCGTTGGCTGTTGCCAATCACCTGCGCGAGCATTCTCAAGTCGAGTGGGTCAATTTTGCTGGTCTTCCAGAGTCGCCGTATTACGACCTTGCCCAGAAATACACCAATGGCAAACCGTCTGCGCTACTGACTTTCGGAATCAAGGGCGGCTTCGACGCAGGTGTGAAATTCTATGACGCTCTGGAGCTGTTCGTACGTCTCGTCAATATTGGTGACGTCAAGTCACTGGCTGCGCATCCTGCATCGACCACGCACCGGCAACTTTCGGAGCAGGAACTTGAGACTGCCGGTGTTACGCCGGACATGATTCGCCTGTGCGTTGGCATCGAGCACATTGACGATATCCTTGCCGATCTCGACCAGGCGCTCGCAGCATCGGCCTGAGCCCGGGGTTTCGCTCCAAAGCGTGAACCAGGTTTTATGGCCAGATGTGATCCTGGTCTCAGTTTTACCGCTCGTTAGTAACGAATAATGACCTCTACGTGGCATTTCGCGGATGTGCGACTTTGCCGAACGTATCTACCTTGAAATTCTCAGGATTTGAAGGGCGCTGCGGCTGGAGGTCGCGACATGAGAGCAAAGAGCTATACACCTTGTAGTGCGTGGCGCATCGCGTTGATCGCTGCCACGCTGACAGTTGGTGCCTGCGATGCGGTTAACGAAGCAGTTGACGATATCAACGACATCGGCAACGACGCGGATGTCCACTACTATGTCTCGCTCGGCGATTCATTGTCAGTTGGAGTGCGGCCCAATGGTAGTGGTGTACTGCTGCCGACTGACGACGGTTATGCAGACCAGCTTTTCGACCTCATCAGGCCCACATTCGACACCGGCGGTGCGAATCCCCGCGAACTGCGACTCATTAAACTCGGCTGCCCGGGAGAGACCCTGGACGACCTGGTTAACGGTGGAAGTTGTCCTTATGTCGCAGGGTCTCAGCTCGACGCGGCAGTCGACTTTCTTACTGATAACAGGAACAAGATCCATCTCGTCACGATAGACATCGGTGGCAACGATTTTCGTAACGCTGATTGCATAGAGGCGACGGTAGACCTTGACTGCGCTAACACCGCGTCGGGACAGATCTCCACAGATTTGGCTGCTGTTCTCGTAACTCTGCGCGATGCCGCCGGCCCCGATACACCCATCGTCGGCATGAATTATTACAATCCCTACCTGGCGTCCTGGTTGGAGGATGCGGCCGGCCAAGCGCTTGCTGTTGAGGCGGCCCAGGCCGCGTCTGTTTTCACGGGCTTTCTGGGTACGACTTACGCCACCGCAGGAATGCCTCTGGCGGATGTGGCTGCTGCGTTCGAGTCGGACGACTTCGTTACGATTGTGCCGTCGTCACTGCCGCCGCCGAATGACCAACTGCCGCTCAGTGTGGCTAACATCTGCGACTTCACGTACATGTGTGATGCTGATCCCGTCGGTCCAGATATCCACGCCAATACTGCCGGATACGGCCTTATCGCCGACACGTTTATGGGCGTGTTGCCCTAGAGCATCCTCGTCTGACTCATTCGCCGGGCTTCACATCCCACTCGAGCATACTCAGGTACCCGCAGGCAGTTACGGTAACGGGGTCTCCCAAGACCTCAATGTAGTCGAGAACCGAGTAACGATTCGCGTGTCGCGTCCGTTTTTTGAGGTGTACCGAAGGCAGTTTTACTGCGAGTAGCACACGTTTCTGTGCCATTGCTTCAATGTTCTCGAGCGCAGCCAGAAATTTGTCATGGTCAAGGATGTGGTGAATCACACCCATCGCAACAACATTGTCGAAGTCACCCAAACGCTCCCTTGTTACGTCCAGGCGATCACCTACGACAAGGTCTGTATCGGTAACGTCATAGCCCCACTCGCGCATGAGCTTTGAGAAGTGCCTGGCGCCTGCCCCGATCTCAAGCACAGTTCCTTCCACCAGGGCCGCCTTCAGAGCCGCCTCCGCAAGGGTAGAGTCAGGTTCGTGACCCTCAAAACCCTTGTCGTACTTCCGCGTCCAGTGCTTTTTCATATTGGGTTTGTTGAATATCACGCTCTACCTCATTGGCTGGACGGTACAAAGGATGAGAGATTCTATCGCGTTGTCCGATCCTGCGTAAGCGGATCAACGACGGCCGTCTGCTACAGTTGATTGAAATGTGGCTGAAGGCGGGTATTATGGACGGCAAAGAGTTGGTGTTTCCGGAGAAGGGAAGTCCCCAGGGATCGGTGATCTCGCCGCTGCTGGCGAACATCTACCTGCACGAAGTGTTGGACCGATGGTTCGCGGAAGTGGTGACGGCCCACTGTCACGGCACAGTGGTTATTTACCGCTATGCGGATGACTTCGTGATCGGTTGCGAGCTGGCAACAGACGCCGACCGGATCATGCGGGCGTTACCGCAGCGATTTGGCCGCTACGGCCTGGAGATCAATCGGGAGAAGACGAAGTTGGTCAACTTCCGTCGGCCTTGCTGGGGTTACGACCCGCAGAAGCACGGCCCGAAGCCGGACACGTTCTCCTTCCTTGGTTTTACCCACTATTGGGGCAAGACCTGGAAGGGCGGTCATACGATCAAGCTGAAGACGGAGACGAAGCGGATGTTTCGCGTGGTGTGCGACCTCTGGCAATGGTGTCGGGATCACCGGCATCTCCCGCTGGAGGAGCA
>Ga0209271_10000904_pt1 | contig 10358 bp, 4 predicted proteins | sample tdAd002_FD_187123 | JGI IMG/M metagenome (GOLD analysis project Ga0209271, IMG submission 187123) | Marine sediment microbial communities from the Atlantic coast under amendment with organic carbon and nitrate - tdAd00.2 (SPAdes)... | ecosystem: Environmental > Aquatic > Marine > Coastal >... | reverse complement strand
ATTGGCCCATACATAATCCCCACTATTGGCATTTCGGCCACCAGCTGAGGAAAGGAACACATCCAGACTTTCAGAACTGGCAAATTCCACCGTGCTGATCATATCAGCGCCCTCCATGAACGGCTCAATCGGCCATTCATGATCTTCGATAGTGAACATGCCATTCTGTTCATTGGCCGCGCCAAAGACATGCACCCGAACCGGATCTCCCGAATGGGCCATGATGGTCGGGGTGACTGGATCTTGAGGATTATCCACCGTGCAAGGTTGGAACATCCGGCCCAGCGAACACCCGGCTTCTTCCCGGTACGGATAGGGTTCCGTCCGATAGTTCACCCCTGTGAGTCCTGCCACATTCTGCACATAGGGCATGAAGGCCGTCCCCATGATGTTGTCCTCGTCTTGGAAGTACAAGGCCGCATCACGGTAATTGGCCCGACTCTCTTGACCCGGGATCGTCCGATCTACAATCACATCGGCCACCCAGCTATTTTTCAGAGAAATATCCGCTCCGGTTTTAGGATCCCGATATTGGGATCCCTTCGGGCCGATGATCACCCCTCCGAACAGCCCATTTCTGGGATTCATCGCGACGTTTCCGAAATCCCACACTATCGATTGCATCTCCCCGTTAAAGGGATCCGCATAGAAGGTGTAAGACCGACTTCCGCCTGGAGCCACGGTCTGATCCCCAGGATTTTTTCCGAGATTCATCCCGTGGGAATCCTTGGGATCGAACGCCAGACCCAAGGCCGCGAACGATGCCCGGCTTTCCTTCATCTTATTGGTAAGCTTCACTTTCATGCAATCGCCCACGTTGACCCGCAGAGTCAGCGGCATCGGTTGCTCGCCGGCTACCCGCGTTAAATCTTCCTCCAAGACAAAAATCTTGGCATCCGGATTTTTGACCTCGATCTTGCGCTCAAAGTCCACTTCAATGGCTTCAGGCACATTCGGATTGAAGTCCATCTGCGGATAGTCAATCGCCACCACGTTGAAATTCTTTACCGGAGCATCACTTGGACACACCGGAAGCGCTTTGGGAATTCCCTCTTTCCCAGTTGCCTGGTTTGGCAGGGGCTGGAGGTCCGAAACCACCTCATCCAGTACTCGAATAATCCCCCACGACCCTTCAGAGAAATGGGAAAATCTACCGTTGAACATAATATAGTCCCCGGCTTGCCGCCGTGGACCACCGGCATCCTGAATCACCAAGTCATACCGCTCGGCGATGCCAACATGTAGCGAGTTTTTCCGATTGGCATCCCCGGCATACCGCTCCGACCAGAAGGTATGTCCCCCCACAGTTATGACATTGCTTTCATTCATTGTAACGTTCATCGTCCGGAGGAGCATCGTGTCTCCCACATAGGCACGGAGCATCGGCGTAAACGGATCCCCATGCACCGCACTACTAAAGAGTTTGGAGGTATCCGGATTATTGTTCAACCGCTGAGCAAACGGCTCTGCCCGCCAGTTGAACGTTCCCCCTGTGGTATGCGTTCCACCATTGAGGAACGGCATTGGGGTCATTTTGATCAATTCGGTTGCAGGCATAATGAAGGCCACTGTCCTTCCAGCCTCCAACGCCACTTCTACCGGTTGTCCGGGAGGATTCCCGGCAGTCACAACATTGACCGTATGAGGCACGGTATCTTGGATATGCAGCATATATTCCCGGAAGCTTCCGGCCACACCATATCCAACCGGTTCTACGCTATGAATGTCGGCAAGCGGACCGCTGCGAATCGGTTCCCCGGTCTTCGCGTTATGCCAGGTTGACCCGACTGGCTCAATGATAATGGTCCCCACGGCCCCATGCGGCCAAGTGGTTCCACCAAAGGCATGATCGTGCCAGAAGGTTGTACCGACATCCGCATCAGCCCAGAACCGTTGCCAGACGTATTCCACTGTCGCAATCTCACCGACGGCATGGTCGTTCTCGAGCGGATGAGTAAAATGCAGGGTCTTACCCTCGATTTTCGCAATCCTGGGAATTTCCCATTTCCCCACTTGATCCACGCCAACCATGATGGGGATCCCAACATGATATTGTTTGGCATTGGTGATTTGGATGCTCTTGTCACCGGCTTTGGCCGCCTTGGTGAGCTTGGCGTTCATCGGGACCGGCAACCCTTTCTCTTTTTCTTTCTTAAACTGATGGAAAGGTCGCATGGATTGTTCATACGACATCCCCGAAATCACGCCATCCGACGCTTGGTTATCAAACTGAATGAAGTGAAAATGGGTATTAATTTTCGATGATTGGAAGTTAGTAACATCATCATCGGTCCATTCGCTCGTAAGGAGCCAATCCACACAATCATAAATATTGGCCCGCACGATCAGTGGATATTTTAAACTATTGTCCGCACGAACGGCCGCTTCCTCTTCGTGAATGACATAGATTAAGCCATGTTTATCCACGATCGACGGCTCACTCCCCTGAGCGTCCACTAGCGTGACCTCGGTTTCGATGAAGTGGACATTGTATTTCGTCCGACGAGCCTTCTCTGGACACAGGCTCCACACCCCCTGCTCCCCTGGCTCCGCCATATACGTACTCTCGGTTCCATCCGCATTGCGCCTTATAGGCTCAAGCCACGGGGCTCCGTTGTGATCTTTGGAGAAGGGAACCCGTTTGCCAAAATGCGGAGTCACCCACGGCCAAGCGACCTTGCCAGTTTCTGGCTCAAACCAAATGGCCCGCCGTTCTCCGGGCTTGTAGCCCTGCCATTCCGGCTGGTACTTGGGGTTTTTCCCCAGGGTAGCCTCTTTTTCACTCATGGCCTTATTGCCTTGCCACACCCAATCAATCACGGTGGCATCATAGGCCATAAGCTGGCCCTTTTCATCATCCGTATTCCCTGGTTTCCCTGCAGTCGGCAACATCATCTCTACCCAGTCCTTAATGTTGATCACGGCCGGGTTGCCCTTCCAATTGCTCTTTCCACTGCCCACAATCTTGAATTTTTTCCCAAACCAATTGACCGTGGTTCCGACTAACTGATCCGAGGTCACAGGACCGGAAATTCGGCCCAGCCGATCCGGCAGTTCACGCAACGGCGGCATCACATCATTTTTGAAACCGGGCACTTGCAGGGTGTTATACACCCGCCAGTAGCCCCACATCCCCGCCACATAGTGATGGGCAACATGGCAGTGATACAGGAAGTCCCCCGCCAACCGTTGACACAGACCTGAGCCACATTCCGTTTCCAGATCCAACGCCTCCGCTGGCCCAATGAGTTCCACATCCACGCGATCGGATTTCGTCCGGATCACCGGATATTTCACCGGTCCGTTTTGGCCCACCGTCCAAACCGGCACCTGCGTGGCCCGAGGGCTGCGCTGCCAGCGTATCGATCCACCATGCGGATGGTGGGAATGGAACACTTCCGATCCACCGTGAATCACCCGCCACTTGGCTGGATCTCCTAAATAGCTTCGTGGAATGGTGGGAGAGGCATCCGCGAACGTATAACTGCTATACGCCATGGATTCATCTTCAAACCCAAAATACTCATGTTGAATATGCATGTTGTTGATGCCAAACGGTTCGCTTCGATAGTTCAGCGCTCGGGCGCCAGGCCGATAGGCATCTGTGAGAGGATCCCGTTGTGGAAGGAAGTCTCCATGCTTATTGACCGGCCGGAAGGCTTCATCCCCGATTTCGTGGTAAATGACGACAAATTCACGAAAAGCAGGGCCAGTCCCATTCTCAATCATCACCTGCCAACCACTTTTTGCTTCGGTGGCCGGACCAGTCCCGAGTGGCTCCCAATACTTGGAATTCCGAGGTTCCACGATGAACGCGCCTGCAAGACCCATTACCGTCAGCTCCCGGTCATTGCTCCCATTGGTGTGAAATTGACGTCCACCCTCTTGCGTGTCGGGATGAATGTACCATTCCATTTTGACGGTTTGGCCTTCTGCCGCCACGGAAGCCGGATTGGTCGTGAGCGCAGGTTTCCCCGTATCGCTCATCACCATATCAGAGCCATTGATATGCAGACTGACGTCTTCGCCAAATTCTAACTTGTTCCGCAAGGTAAACTTGACGCAATCCCCTTGATTACCACGAATGACCAAAGGTTGAATCCACTGATCCTGAACCCCGGCAATGATCGCACCGGGATCGTGGTGACCTACCACCTCCCTGGCCGCGGCATTCTTGGCTTCTTCCGCCCGAACTTTGTCCTCGTTTTCGGTCAGGACGTACATGACACCAGGATAGTAGTCGAGCCAGGCGTTCAGAGTAATTTCGGCATTGATGGCGGAAATATCATACTCCTTGACCGGCGCTCCACTTGGACAGCTCCCACCCTTATTTGACACAGGCTGAGCCTCCAGATCCGACATCAGCAACCCATTCCCTTTTCCTGCACCATATTGATGCATCGTCGACATCTCATTAAAGGTGCCGGTGTTGTCGGCCTGATGATCCATTTCTTTCTGCATCTGGTCCATCATACGTTGATGCTGAAGCTCGACCTTTGCGGCCCGTTCAGCTCGGCCTTCAACAGAATTTTCTGTGATAGTTTGTCCTTTGAGCCGTTCAGCCCATCCCCCCGAGGGAGAGGACGTACTCACAGGTTGAACCCCAGGGGAAGAACCATTCTGGGCCCCGACGAAAGAAGGACTGCCTAAAAAGACTGCCCCTCCAAACAGCGCCACGAATGCAGCGACTGTCATAAATTTACGTTTGCCTGGATACATTATCCGGCCTCCTTAAATTTATAATGTTAATAAAAAACATAATCAACAAACTCTGAATGGGATTTTCCATTGAGCTTAGAAATCTCAGAATAATCGGAAACAAGTTTCAATCCGGCCTTCATTTTCCTTTGACATCATCCATTTCAATGTAAGTGCCGACATCAGATATCCCTCTTCTAAGGTCGGGGATTCCGGAGGCCGGTCCATCACACCCCACCCGATGTCGGCATTGGTTCAAAACAGCAACAACAATGCCATCGACAAGATTTTGAGGTAACCAGCTAGAACCGCCAACACTGTAGCACTCCAAAGACTAATCATCAAAGAGAAAGGCAAAAGAGGGTGTCAGTCTAAATTTCCACAGTCTTGGGCATGAACGCTTTGCCTCCTCAAAACCTAAATTTTTCCAGCAACTTAAATGTCCAAAAAAATGGACGCCTCGCAGCAAGAAGTGTAGCGATTAAGGACAGAAATGCGGCGAGTTCCAAAATTTTGCGGTCCCATAATTATTTTCATGGGCTTGAATGACTAATGCTCAGAAGGTGTCCAGCACGCACTCCATCTCCCTTGGCCTCCCCAAACGCTTTAAGAATGTCATCCCGTTGAGCCTCTTGAATGAACTCAAGGATTCGCTCAGCCCGGTGAACACATAAGCAATATTCTGCGCCAGTCCATTTCTTAATATATCTCTTTTCGTTTTATTCGCTTATCCTTGCCTCACCCCGGTCCTATTCCCCTTTCCGGAAAGGGGAATTTCTCAGCTATCCTTCGAACGGGCATACTCAGAATGCGAGGCCTACATAGGCACCAGCCGTACCGAAATTGTTGGTGGTATCCGTTTGGCCAGTGGCTAAATGGAAACGACCGTCTATACCAAGATGTATGGCTTTCCAAACTCGATATTGCACTCCTACCGCCCACTGCACACCAATATCCAACACCGTCGTATCATTGGAGGGCGGACTGATGACATGAAAATCTAATCCCGCAGGGATGATCCAAGGGCGGATCCGACTGCCTTCCATAAACATGATTTTCGGGGCCACGCTTACCGTCAGCATGGTTAATTGAACTTTTCTTTTATTGACAGTTGTATTGCCAAATGCGGTCGCAGCGGTACTGGGGACCGCTTGAGCAACTTTCTCCGAGTTCCAACGTTTATATTCGACTCCAATTTCTCCTAAAGCCCAAACTCCCGACATCAAACCCCATACATCTCGTGACAGGACTAAATCCAAACCCGCTCCGACATAATATCCGTTATTTCTATCGTTGCTTGAACCCGTTCCAAAGGTGTCCTGAACGTCGGTAAAAATTTCATTTCCTCGATCATTGACTAATCCAGCCCATCCCCCGCGAAAAAAGACCATGTTCCCGGTTTCCTGTTGGGCCCCTGGGGATGTGGAGAGCGTTTTTTGTTCCAATCGTTCCAACCGTTCTTCTACCGTTGCGGCTTGAGCAGTACTCGCTCCTGCTATGGACCATAACAACGCACACACCATCAACCCGCATAGACCACTTGGTACAAATGTCCGACCTCTGTTCATCCCGCCACCTCCTTCTGAAATTAGTGCATATACCTAATCGCTTACAAAATGGTCCTCGCAGGACAAGCCCCCCTAAGGGGGGCTTGTCGCTTCATCTAATTGGTAATTGGTGAAAAATTTCAGCCTCCGAATGGTTGGCCCTATTTAGATAGCCCCTGTTCTGTAAATACTTCACCGGGAGATGATTCGCTTGATAGTAAAAGTGAATGAGTTTTGTGGATCACTGGCACATGACATGGGCTTTGCCCAGAAACCGCACCATCAGGCATGAGCCCGCTTCAAACAGAGGAAGTGTGCAATGTGAGAAGGGCCGCAGCACATGGCCACCGATCTCCTTTCTTAGAAACCGGCTCCGCACTGACATTGGACATCAATAATCCCTTCTCCTTGCCTGCGCCATATTTCCTTCTTGAAAGGTTGGGGATTCCGGAGGCTGTTCCATCTCACCCTGCCATCGCCGTCAATGGTGCAAAAAAGCAACAACAGTGCCATCAACAAGATTTTGAGGTAAAAAGCTAGAACCACCAATAACGAAGCACTTCAAAGACCAATCACTAGAGGAAAAGGCAAAAGAGGATGGTAGTCTGAATTTCCACGGTCTTGGGCATGAACGCGTTGACTGCTCAATACCTAAAATTTTTCAGTAACTTACATGTCCAAGAAAATGGACGCCTGACAGCAGGAAGTGCGGCAATTTAGGGCAGGAATACTGAGGGTTACGAGATTTTATAATCTCGTAACTTATTGTAGAGACTTGAACGACTAATGCTCAGAAGTCGGGCAGCACGCGTTTTATCTCCCTTGGCATCACGGAGCGCTTGCAGAATTTGGCTGCGTTCGGCTTCCTGTCGTGCAACTTTTCCAATTCTATTCAAATCATTTTTTTCTTGCCTTCCTTTATGTTCAATAAATAGATCCTCAGGCCCTAGAATAGAATGCTCACAGGTCACCACGACTCGTTCAATCACATTTTCCAATTCACGAACGTTGCCCGGCCACTGATGTTGAACCAGCGCCAACTCTGCCTCTTGGCTCACATTCATTGGAGCACGTCCATGTTTTTGTGCCGACCATCGCAAGAAATGCCCAACCAATAAAGGAACATCTTCCTTGCGTTCACGCAAGGAAGGCACCGTTAATGGCAGCACCGCCAACCGGTAATACAAATCTGCGCGGAAGGTCTTCGCTTTCACTAATTCTTCAAGGGGTTTATTGCCGGCTGAGATCACTCGTACGTTCACCTTGATGGATTGATTACTCCCCACAGGCTTGATTTCGCCTTCCTGCAACACGCGAAGCAACCGTGCTTGGAACGCCGGAGTCGTATCACCAATTTCATCTAAAAAAATCGTGCCGCCTTCGGCTTCTTCGAATAACCCCTTGCGTTCGGCCACTGCTCCAGTAAAGGCCCCTCGCACGTGGCCGAATAACTCGCTTTCCAGCAAGGTTTCAGGCAAGGAGCTACATTCCACCACCACAAAGGGCAGGGCTCGTCGATGGCCCAAGGCATGGATGGTTTTGGCCACGAGTTCTTTACCCGTTCCACTTTCTCCTTGAATCAATACGGTGGCCTCACTGGCTGCCACTAATTGAATCATTTCCACCAACCTTTGGATTGATTCACTTTCACCAATGATCGTCTTGTTCGGTGCCTCTACTAAAGGAGGCCTCTGCGGAACAGGAATGACCGATTCCTCTAGGGTTTGCGAAATCGCCACAAAACTTTCACCGCCACGAGCCCCCATGAGTATTGCTAAATGCGTCCTGCCTTCTTCGTTTTGTAATGGTACGGCTCGAGGTAAGGGACAGACTGGATTCACGTGGGCAGAAGATGGCGGCAAAAAGACAGCGCTTTGAAAGCTTGGTGGAATTCCTTGGAAAAGGCGCTTCCCAGGACAGGAGTCGCAATACGCTTGCTGCAGGTAAGCCGATGAGTGATTCTCTTTTAATCCATTCTGAACGAGGGGACAATCCCTCGCCAGCCGATCGGCCGACGGATTGGCATAGACCAATTCCATCTGAGGATTAAAAATAACGATGGGCTCATCCAGATGATGCGCTAATAACTTCAAACCCTCAATGCGAGCCTGAATTATCTGCGGAACATTAGACTCCGTTGACCCCGTAGACTCCGTTGACGAATACGATCCGGCCATCGTATCGATTCTCCCTCCACGTCATGAGTACACGTTTTCTATTCATAACTAATGATTACTAAATATTCCCACATGAACTCATCATACACACTTGAGAAATCCATTTTTTTAAATCCTTCAGGTGAAGGGGTTTTTCAAAGTATCCTTGGGCCCCACATTCTAACGCTTTGGCCTTAGATTTGCTATCGCCATAGGCCGTTATGACCACAATAGGACTCTGGGGGGCCGAGGCTTTCAGTACCCGCAGATATGGAAACCCCCCATCAGGAATCTTCAAATCTGTGACGATCACCTTGGGGGTGACAGTCTGAAGAGCAGCCAACGCCCCCTTTCCGTCACGGGATTCAACCACCCGACAGCCATTCTCCTGGAGGACATCGACCAACAAGGCTCTCATGGCTTCATCATCATCCACCACCAAAATGGTACATACCCCTTCTTTCCCCTGGCAATTGGTCGGAATTTCTTTCATAACCGAACACTCCCCATTTTATGAGTAGCCCATTTCTTTCAAAAAGATTCAATAACAAATGCATACTGCAGCAAAATTCAGGCCTTAATACAGGAGGGGTAATATCCAGAAATTGCCCCATTTTAGGTAAGCCGGAGGGTGGTAGTAGCAAAACAGTGGGGATTTTTTCTACAGAGAGGCTATTAGGCCAACTCATTTTCAATAAGTAAACGATTTGACGTCTTCAATTAAACGGGATGCCCTGTCCCCCCAAACATTCCCCGGGAATTCTCTCTAATCTCTCTACAACTTCTTCGAAGATCGTACAACCAGCACCGAGCATGGAGCATGATGACTGACAGTATGCGCCACACTTCCCATGAGAAGCCGTCTCAGTCCAGTCAACCCCTTTGAACCCACGATCACCAAGTCAGCTTTCTGGAGCCTGGCGGATCTTAAAATCTCCTGAGCTTCGTGCCCGAAAGCAAGACGTTCCTGAATGTTTAGCGCCGTGGAAGATAGCGCATCTCTCGTTTCTTTCAAAAGACGTACACCGGCGGAGCCACGATCCCCGCACAGATCCTTAGCCAATTTGCCAAATTCGGTGCGGCTTTTTCCCGCACTTCCCACTACCTGCCCTGTTTCGTAAATCTTTTTTTTGACCACATGAAGCAGCGTCACGGTAGTTTCAACGGAAAATTCAAACGACTTCAGAACATCCACCGCTTTCCAAGCATCGCGTGAGCCATCGGTTGCCAGAACCAAGTTGAGGCTCGACGATGATTTGACTTTTCGTGCGGTTGGTCGCCCAATGAGGACGGAACATGAGGCATCGTTCAACACCCATTCACTCACGCTGCCCAGCAGAAGTCCGGAAATTCGAGACAGACCTCTGGAGCCAAGGATCGCCATATCAATCTTCTTTTTCTGAATGACGCTCAAAATTTCTTGGCCCGGAACCCCGCTCACCACCATGGATTGAACCTGTAACGCTTCAGACGCAAGCTGTTTTTCCAGTCGGTGAAGTTCTGTATGAACTGACAGTAAAGGCTTTTCCGAATCGTCTAATTTCTTTTTATGCAATCGACTTGAACTCGCTGCGGCCCTCTCGTCGTCCATAGTCGTGGCATGCAGCATGATCAAGATTGACCCGGCTGGCCACTTAAATTTTTGCAACAATTGAATCGCAACTTTTGAATCTTTGGATTGATCAATCGCTAATAACATTCGCATGAAATGATTCCTTCGGTTTGTGGGAGATCCAGTAACAACGTGTTTTTTCAAAACCAACGATACGATAGATGATCAACCCCCATTCAATGTTCACAGCCCCCACTCGGCAAGACTTATGGGTACTGATCGAAAGGTCTGATTATTCCACGGCCAATAGGTAAAGAGCAGTTGTCGCGCGACCATGAAAGCCGATGCGATCAATAACCACCGCTTGGAAAAACATCCGACATGGCATAAGGTGATGCCAATGTT
>Ga0209271_10000902_pt1 | contig 10383 bp, 10 predicted proteins | sample tdAd002_FD_187123 | JGI IMG/M metagenome (GOLD analysis project Ga0209271, IMG submission 187123) | Marine sediment microbial communities from the Atlantic coast under amendment with organic carbon and nitrate - tdAd00.2 (SPAdes)... | ecosystem: Environmental > Aquatic > Marine > Coastal >... | reverse complement strand
AGAGCGGCCGAGACACCCAGCCGTGCTTCCACATCCACAGCGCGAGTCGCTCGCGGAGGACCGAGAAGCTCAGGCCGACGCTCTTTTCACCGGAGTGCTGCATGTTCAGTCCTCTTCGCCGGATGCGAGTCCACACCCCTCGAGTAAGCAAGAGCCGTACCGTTCTGTTTTCGCGTCAATTCGGGAGCACACTCAGGTGACCGTGCCAACAGGCCACACCCACTGTGGTGCAATGGGTACAGTCCCGGATGAACCGGATCTCCCGAGTCTCATGCCTCGCTCTTTACTCCGAATCGCTGGCAGTACTCGGCAAACAAGGGCCCGTGTTCTTCGCGGCTCAGGCCGAACTCCTCCAAGGTGTAGCTGTGCTTGCCGTGCTTTTCGCGCGGACGGTTCTGCAGATAGGTGTGCATCCGGTTGCGGACGTCGAGGCTCCATTCGAACCCAAAGTGCCCGTAGAGCTCTTCGATGACCTCGAGCGGCCGGTTCAGGATGTCCTCGAATTGAACGTCGAAGAACCTCCCAGGGCCTTCCTTGGCCTCGATCCGATCCCGCTGCTCCATGCCGGTCTTGAGCATTCGGGCGTAGTGTGTCGTTTCGTTTGCGGCGGTTTGCACCGGGTCGATCTCGTCTGAAAACGCGCTGCGCAGGGCGCACGTCAAGCTCGCCAGGGACGCGATGACCCGCATGGGGTCGCGATGCGTTTGAACGATCGCCGCGCTGGGGTATTCGTCGACGATCGCTTGAATGAACGGAAGGTGGCCCGGAGTCTTGAGGAGCCAGCGCGGCTTGCTGTAGTCGACTTGAAGGTGTTGCAGGAACAATCGGTGCCACCGATAGGCGCCCGATCCGTCTTGCTGACGCAGCCACTCGTCGTAGCTCGGTATGAAAAAATTCGCGCCCCACATCACGCACATGAAGTACGAAGACGTCATCGCAATGCACTCCTGGGGCAGCGTGGCGCCCAGCTCGTGCATTGCCTGAAATCCGGGCACCAGGGTTTCGATCTCGTTCATCTGCTTGTCGACGGCCGGGATGCGCGGATCGGTGAGAAACGACTCTTCGCGCGCCGGTGGAAGCGGCTCCGCGACCTCGTAGGTAATGGGCCAACGGTGGTTCGGGTCCTGTGCTAGGAGCTCGTAGAAAATCGTCGTGCCTGTGCGCGGCAGGCCGAGCACGAAGAGCGGGCCTTCGATCTGCTGCCGCGCCACCTCCGGCCGCTGCTTTCGGTAGTCGATGATTTGAAGTCGATGGCACAAGCGGTCGAGCACGAAGCTCGTGGCCGCCATGCGGCCGATCGTCGATAGGCGGGCCTCGTCGTTGAGCGATTGGACCAGGATTTGAAGCCCAGGGAGAAACCCTTCGTCGCCAAAGTCGGAAAGGCCGGTCTTCTTGCTGGCCTCACGCATCAGCTTGTCGGCATCGAGCCCAGTAGAGCCGACACCGATGCGGCGCGCCCAGGCGCCCGCCCGGTTGATGGCCTTTACGGCGAACGGCTGGTCGGGGGAGGGGTACTGCATGTGCAATCCTTCTATTCCGCGTACAGGCGCAAACTCGAAGGCCGCGTGCCCCTGCTTACGGGTTCATTTCGTATTCGTCTCGGAGATCGTGCACCTGCTGCCAAATCCGCTGATAGCGCGCGTCATCGAGAACCGGCTTTCGGATCATCTTGAGACAGCACTCCATTTGCTTCTCGCTGCTGGATGGCTTCGAGTAGAGGTTCAGCGCGTGGCGCGAGAAGTCGCGCACCATGAAATCGAAGATCTGATCGACGACATCATCCGAGACATCGTGAATCTTGGAGTTCTCGAGGATCAATTGACCGTACGCCACCAGGGCGAAGATCTCACCGCCGGCGAGAAGGAAATCGATGTCTTTCTGTTGCCCGGCGTCCGGTGGCGCCGCGAACAGCATCTCCTTGAAGGCCGCGATCTGCTCGCGAAACACTTCGAGATTGGCTGTGTTCCGACTCGAGTACGCAATATTGTAATCGTGGAACCGAATCTTCCCTAGACCCTTCGTCGGGCCTTGGTCGAACAGGAAGTCGTCGTTCGCCGCCTGGCTTTGCTGCGCGACCTCGGGGTAGTCGGCGGGCGCAAAGAAGTAGTTCGCCATGAACTTCACGATGAGCGCGATGTTCACGTGGACGGTGCCTTCGAGCTTCGGCAAGGCACGGATGTCTACTGCAGCCTGCTCGAAGAACATGTCCTTCTCGAAGCCCTTTGCGGCAATCACATCCCAGAGAAGATTCATCACATCCTCGCCCTGAGTGGTCACCTTCATCTTCACCATCGGGTTGTAGAGGAGGTAGCGGCGGTCCTCGGCGGATGCGACGCGCATGTAATCCGCTGCTCGAAGAGCAAAGAGCTTCATGGCGGTGAGGCGCGCGTACGCATCGGTAAACATCTGCTTCACATGCGGAAAATCGGTCACATGCATGTTGTAGAGGCGCCGGTTCGAGGCGTGATGGATCGCTTCGTAGAGCGCGTGTGTACACATGCCAATCGAGGCCCAGCCAAGATTGTACTTGCCGATGTTCACTGTATTGAGCGCGCTGTTCCAAGCGTGGTCGCCCTTGGCGATCATGTCAGCCTTGGTGACCGGATAGTCGTCGAGCTCGAACTGCGCGACGTAGTTCTGGCTGGCGCACACGTTCTTGATGAGGTGATACCGCTCATGCTGCGAGTCCGCGCCAAAGAACACGTACTCATCTGAATCGGCAAACTTGCCAAAGGTCGACACGATGGCGGCCTTGTTGCCGTTCCCAATGTAGTACTTGCCGCCCTTGGCGGTGTACGTGCCATCGTCCTGGGGCGTCAGGATCATGTCCGTCGAGTAGACATCGGCTCCGTGCTCTTTCTCCGATAGCCCGAACGCGAAGATGCCACCTTGCTCCAGGGCCTTGGCTGCCCGCTGCTTCAGCGGCTCGTTGTCGCTCATCCAGATCGGGCCGAGGCCGAGCACCGTGACCTGCCAGGTGTACCAGTACTGCAAGCCATAGAAGCCGAGGATCTCGGCAAACTCACAAATCCGGTACGTGTCCCATCGCGAGTCCGGCGCCCCGTTGCCCGCAGGCGTGCACATCGTCGCGAAAATCTTCTCCTCTTTGACGAAATCGAGGAAGTCCGCGTACCACTCCTGCGCGTGGTAGTCCTCTTTGATTCGCTGTTTGCCCTTGCGCTCGAAAAAATCGATCGTCTTGAGCATGACCTCGCGGGACAGCTCGTCAGGATAGGGCCTGGAGTGCTTCTTAGGATTGAGTAGGATCATGGTTCCGGGGTGATATCACGCGGAGCGTCAGACGGAAGCACTAACTCAGCCCCGGCATGCGCCCCTGCAGGTAGGCGCGCATCATCGAGAGGAAGACCTCCCGCTCGTCGTCTTTGCTACGGCCATCGCTGAAGAGATGCCGGTGAATGCGGGGTGCTCCGTGGTAGCCGATGATGTGGAGCGTCCCCCAAAGGAGAAAGCGGCGCGGGTCAAAGGCCCCGAGCTCGCCCCGGTGCTGGGCCTCCTCGATGAACGCTACCGCGAACTGAATCACGGCCCCCGCGCGCTCTTGCAGCAAGTTGCCCTCGCGCGCTTCGTTCTCGAAGGACTCGTGCAGGAGCATGGCGGCTAACTCCGGCTTGGCGTCGAGGAAGTCCCAAAAACTTTCGGCACGGTGCACGATCACGTCTTCGGCGGACAATCCATCGTTCTCGCGTTGACTCATCGTCGCGAGAGCGGTGACCTCGTCGACGACGTGCTGGACGGTCGCCTCATAGAGACCCTGCTTGCCCCCCGGAAAATGGTGGAAGACCGTCGCCGGTCCAATGCCGGCCCGCGCCGCGACGCCACGCAGGCTCATGCCCCGATATCCGTTCCGGGCGAGCTCGTCCGCGGTGATGCGGATCAGCCGCTCCCGGGTGTCGGGGTTGTCCATCTCGGCACAAGGTCGCGCAGCGCCCGGGGGGAGGTCAAGCCCGGCACGTAGGGGCTTGACGGGCGGCCCGAACATATGTTCGGCTACCGAACATGCGTTCGGCCAGAAGCCAGCAAGCCTCTCCGCCTGCCCACAAGCGCCTCAACCCGCGCCCCCAGCGGCTGCGCACCTGGTTCAACCTCATCCCCGTCAAGGAGCTCGAAAAGACCAGGCCCGACAAGATCCTCTTCCTCGACTCCTTCGTCACCGTCGAGGAGCGGCGAGACGGAAGCGAGACGCGCTACACCGTGCTCTTCGAGAGCAAGCACGAGATGACCGTGGTCGTGGAGGTCGGCATCATCTTCGTCTGGTACGGCGACGACCTTCAGAAACCCGACCGCCCGTTCCCGAAGCTCTACGAGGAACTCTACGACTCCGAGTATGTGTCGAGCCCGGCGACGCTCTTCGAAGACACGCACGTCATGGACTTCGTGGAGAATGGCTCAGACAACCTCCACTTCAAGGCCGTCCACCTCTGGGAGTACTCGAAGATCTACGACCACGTGGTCTCGAAGGACACCATCACACTGAAGCAGGACACCAGGTTCCGCTATGGCTCCTGCTCCACGCGGCGCACCGTCCGGATGATCTCCAAGCTCCTGCCCAAGCTCGAGCTCACGCAGGACTACGTGTATCACGGCCCCGGCCTGGCGGTCGTAGGCGCCGAGGGCGCGGGCACGCCGAGGATGCACGCTCTGGTCAGCATCACTCCCGAGGGCCCGAACCGTACGCGCGTCTACGTCACGATGGCGATTCATCCTGAAACATTCCCGGGGTGGGCGGAACGCGCCTTCAAGCTCGTCTCCCGGGAACGCAGGCTCTGCGACCTGCTCGCTGGCGTCATGGCGGGCTTCATCAAGAACGAGTTCGACATCGACGCAATCATTTGGGCCAACAAGAAGTACCGTAGGAATCCCGCGTTTCTCCCTTCGGAGAAGCACATGCACGACGTGATGCGCTGGGGAGAGTCCTTCTACCCAAAGGATTTCGAGCCCCCCGTCGAGCCGTCGACGTCACCGCAAGACAGGCGCTGGGAACACCTGGACGCGCTGAAGAACATCACACCAGGAAAGCTGCACCGGTATCGCGTCGCCGATGAGGAGCTCGTGGCCAAAACGAACGCCTTCGGCGAGCTCCGCGTGTTCGATGCGTTCTGCCCGCATCAAGGTGCGCACCTCGGGCACGGCGGAAGCCTGGACGACGACTGCCTCCGCTGCCCCTTCCACGGATTCTACTTCGACCCGGAAGGCAGATGCGTCGGGCCGAACGTTCGCAACCGAAACAAGTTCATCAAGACCCTCAACCTCACCGCGGTAGAACACCGAATCAAGGAAGGCCGGGTGGAGGTTCTCGTCTAGGGCGCCTGTCGCCCTCCGGCGATTTCGATGCTGACTTCGCCCAGGTTCTTGCCGCGAACCAGCACTTCATCGCCCGGGCTCAGAAAGCGAGCGGTGTCGCCGTTCAGCTTGGCGGAAAGCTTCTTGAAGCGGCTCAGCCCAAGCAGCTTGCTCAGGCGCGCGAGCCAGCGTGGGGTCGTCAACGCCACGCCGCCAGGCGTTCCCGTCAACACCAGGGTTCCCTTCTCCAACGGCGCGTCGGGGTACTTCGCGTGAATGAACCCCAGCATTTGCACCGGCGTGTAGATCAGGTTGTCCGTGGACTGCTGCTGTCGAAGCTCGTCGTTGACCGTGGTTTCGATGACGACGCAGGGGATGCCGTTGGGTTTGGACTCGTTCGGGACCCAGGCGCGATCGGCGACGGGCATGAACCCCGGAAAACTCTTGGAGACGCCCCAGTAGTCGAATCGGTTGGGCTGTCCTTCGCCGAGGATCGCCAGGGTGCGGGCAGACACGTCGTTGCCGATGAAGAAACCAAGCTGGGGTGCGAACCCGGGGTCGTCGAGAGACGCTGGGTCGACGTCCTGTAGAAGCACAAACCCCATCTCTACTTCGTAGTCGAGGAGCGCGGAAAGCTCGTCGTGACCTCCTCGAAGGGTCTCGCCGAGCCCCGGTTCGAGCGACTCGGCTGCCGTGATGAGCTCGTCCGTCCCCGGTATGGCGACCGTAGCGCCGGATCTCACCAGCGCTCGGGGGTGCTTCCGAAAGATCGGTGGCATCGCGTTGGGGTCGAACTGGGACGCCGTCTCCTCGATATGGGCGGCGTACGAGAGTCCTATGCCGAAGGCTTGCGGCGGCGAATCGAGTGCCACGTATGAGCCCTGCGCGATGTCGTAGCAGTGGAAGCGCGCGGGCACGGGTTTGTGAGCAAGGGGGCGGAGCAGATAGTAGACGAGCGCCACCAGCCCGATGAGCACCGCTACTCCCGCAATGACCGCGACCTTGATCATGAGACACCGACTCCTCGCATCGCTTCAACCAATCTGCACGGTTCTCTACCACTATTGCTGGTTCAGCTCACGGGCAAACCTTGCGCTAGGGGCTTGCCTCGGGGCCGTGTTACGCATCTCGGTAATGAGCGAAGAGAATAAGAAGCCGTCGAATCTCTCGGGCGTGATCGTGGTCGCCCTCGTCCTGACCGGAATTGTGTTTCTCGTCTGGGTGACGAGCGACGGCGAAGACGATCGGGGTGTCGTGAACGACCCTCAGGCAGCCGCTGAGTACTCTGGGAAGTCGAAACAGGACCGAGAGCGGTTTGCCGTGGCGTTCAATCAACTAGACCTGGTGTCCGAAGGCGGCAAGCTCCAAGACGTCTGCGAAGGAACGTTTCGTTGGCTGGGCGGAGGCGAGCCGATGTGCCTCGTCGTCCACGACGTCGGGTCCACCCGATACGAAGTGCATGACGAGGGCGACCGGACCTGGTTCGTGATGAGCTTCTACTACGGGGACCGAACGGCAAGGAAAGTCGCCTTCAACGACATCTGGGATTACGTCCGCAGTCGCGACCCCAATGCGACGCACAGCGGTGATCGGTTTGACTTCACTCACCGCGGGCAGGAGGGCTTCTGCGACCTCACCCAGGCAGGGCATACCGACGTGCTCTGCAAGGTGAGGCTTCGCTGAGGAACGCAGATATGACGCGAGTTGAGCAGAGCGTAGCGACGCTCCGAAAACAGAAAGCGCACATCCGAAGATGCACGCCTTCTGCTCGAGTGTGTCGAGCTACGCGGATTCGGCTCGACGTGCGTCAGCCCAGATAGGCGCCGATGAGCGGAACGGCGTCTTCGACTTTCAGCATGACCTTGGTGTCGAACTCCATCCACTGCTGGTAGTTGAGGAGGTTCGCGTATCCCTCGGCCGGGTCATCGCTCTCGGCAATCACGACACCGCCGCCGCCGTCGGCGTTCACGTAGTTGGCCACGGTTCCCGGCGTGTTACCGACCGTGGCAAATACGCCCATCAGTTGCTTCGTCTCTTCCTTGGTGATGTGGGGTTTGATTTTGTAGGTGGTGATGAAAATCATTGTTCTACTCCTCCGTTTTGACGGGTAGTTCTGCGAGAGTACGCGCAAAGGGGCGTGGCTCCGTCGCAAAAGCGAATCGATCATGCGTTCTTCGCCGTTTGCCGACTAAAGGCTTACTGGGAGTCTCCCAGTCGATCGTCCACTGGTTGCGGTCAGCTGACCATCGGACGCCACAACCGTAGTAGGTCTGGTATCTACCTCCTGTGAAAGAAGGTCAGGCGAGCCGCACCGCGGAATACGTGGCGCTGTTTCGGGCGATTGAGTCCTCGCTACCGGCCAAGCGCCGGCTGTTTGAGGACCCGTTTGCCCAGCAGTTCCTCGGTGCGCGGTTTGGCCTGCTGGCGACGCTCTGTCGGGTGCCAGGCGCTGCGGACCTCCTTGCTCGCTACATCGACCGCCGTTGGGCCGGTGCCCGTTCGTCGGCGGTCGCGCGCACGCGCCTGATCGACGACACGATTGCCGACGCGCTTGCTCGGGGCATGGAGCAGCTGGTGATTCTCGGCGCCGGCTTCGACGCACGCGCCTATCGGCTCCCCGGTTTGTCCGACGTGGCGGTCTTCGAAGTCGACCATCCCGCCACGCTAGCCAAGAAGCAGTCTGTCCTTCGGCAGGCATCCCTCGACGCGCCTTCCCGCGTGCGCTCTGTGGGCATCGATTTCAAGTCTGCCGACCTCGCGCGTGTGATGGACGCGGCCGGCTACTCGACCCAGGCGCGCACGTTCATCCTCTGGGAGGGAGTAACCAACTATCTCACCGAAGCTGCCGTCGACGCGACACTGCGATGGTGCGCGCACGCAGCCGCAGGAAGCCAGCTCCTCTTTACCTACGTACATCGCGCCGTTCTCGATGAACCCGGATCCTTTGCCGGAACGGAGACGCTCTTTGCGACTTTGAAAGAAGCCGGCGAACAATGGACCTTTGGCTTGGAACCCGGCGAGCTCGCAGGCTTTCTCGAGCAACGCGGCTTGGAGCTAGAACACGACATCGGAAGCTCCGAGTACCGGGCCAGATACCTACCGCAAGTCACCCGAATCATGCGCGGATACGAATTCTACAGGATCGCAATTGCAAGAGTACCGTAGTCTGCGCTCCAACCGTTCGGCGTCGTTGTCAGTTCCTGACCGTCGTCATCAGCCTGCTCGTTTGCCATTGCCGGGCAAAGAGTCGCCGTCTACTATCCGCGCCATGACAAACGCTCGATTATCGACGGTAGCTGCGCTGGTCTTTGCTGTGAGCATGTTCGGCGCAGGCACAGGTTGTGGCGAGAGTGGCAGTGGCACTGCCGGCGCGGGCGGGGCTGGCGGAAGCGGGGGCTCGGGGGGTAGCGCAGCTCCGGTCATCACCAAGGTGCAGTGGGAGTGGGCCGACGACCCTTGCATGGTGGACACTACCAGCACGGTCACCGTGACCGTGTTCGCGACGGACGACGAAACCCAACCGGACGAACTTGTCTACTCGCTCGCGGTCTCGGATTGCACTCCCGCGATGGTAACGGATGTTTCAGTATCGGTCGTTACAATCCTGGATTGCCCGCCACGAAACCCCGATGTCGAGCGTTTGGGCACGGTCATCGTGACGGATCCGGAGGACAACTCAGACACCGTGAGCTTCGGGTTCTTCGCGTGCGAAAGCGACGAAGTGTGCGAGGGCGGCAACCCCTGCGACTAGCGAGCCCGTCCGCAAAGAAGAACCCCGACCGAAGCCGGGCTTTGGTTGCTTCCCAAAGCATTCCGAGTTGGAACCAAATCATAGAGTCGTTGATGGAGGTGCAGCGGAGTCGGGAGATGGCGGGTGACGTGGCTGCGTGATGCAAACGCTGGCGGGTTCGGTCGGCCAGCAAACCTCGCGCTGTCACTACACAACTTGGTATGAACCAGGCTTACACTCGGCGCTTTCGGGGTTCCTTGCGTCGTGATATCGTCACCGGATGCAGCCGCCCCTGAGTCCGCACACTCCTGCAAACTGGGACGCCGCGAGTCGAGGGTACGCCGAAGTGGTGTCCACGCGCTTGATGGAGCCGTTCGCCGACGCGCTTCTCGAACGCCTCGAAGCCGATGTGAGCATGAAGGCACTCGAGGTCGCAGCTGGCACCGGCGCGCTTACCATGAACCTCGCCCCGAGAGTAGAGTCGCTGCTCGCCACCGATTTCGCGCCAAAGATGATCGAGGTTTTGAGAGAGTGTCTATCCGCGATGGGGCACACCAACGTGACGTGCGAGGTCATGGACGGCCAGGCGCTATCGGTCGACGACGCCAGCTTCGACCGCGCCGCCTGCAGCTTTGCGCTAATGCTCTTCCCAGACCGCACGTTGGGCTTTTCCGAGCTGCGCCGAGTCTTGCGCCCGGGAGGTCGTGCGGCGGTGAGCGGTTGGGCCGGCCCCGACGAGTTCGAAGCGTTCGCGATCTTTCTTCAGGCGTTGAGGGCTGCATTCCCCGATCTGCCGGCACCGCCGGGACCCCCGCCCGTCTTCAGCCTCGCCGATCCCGCTAGCTTCGCGGCCGAGATGGAGGCCGCCGGGTTCACTGACGTCGGCGTCGACAAGGCGTCCCGCGAGCTCGTGTTCGAGTCATTCGAGGACGTCTGGGCCATGCTGACGGCTGGCGCGCCGCCTATTCAGGCGCTCTTCAACCGTACGGGGCCCGGCGGGAAAGAGCGCGTGCGGGACGCGCTCGCCCAGATCATCGACGACCGTTTCGGCAGTGGACCGATCCGCTTCACCAACACAGCCACCATCGGCTACGGCGTCGCCGGGTAGAAGGCGAGGCCAAACGCGAAACCGGCAACTCGGACCCTCCCATTCGCACGCTAGCCAATGGGAAACTTTCGGCGGTTCTTGCCGAGAGCCCATCGTGATTTGACTCATGTGACAATGTCGGCGCAGTGCCTGAGGCTCCAGAGAGGCTCCGGCCATGAGTTGGCCAGTCGAAAAGATCCTCGAAGAAGCCCTGAAGCTCGATGCCAAGGATCGCGCGCTCGTGATCGCCGAGCTTTCCCGTGCT
>Ga0209271_10000901_pt1 | contig 10386 bp, 7 predicted proteins | sample tdAd002_FD_187123 | JGI IMG/M metagenome (GOLD analysis project Ga0209271, IMG submission 187123) | Marine sediment microbial communities from the Atlantic coast under amendment with organic carbon and nitrate - tdAd00.2 (SPAdes)... | ecosystem: Environmental > Aquatic > Marine > Coastal >... | reverse complement strand
GGCATATTTTCCGGAATTATACGGTGCCCAGTGCTTCAATTCCAAAAATCGGGATACATACCCCGTCACGAAGGGGTTTGTGGTAAAGTACTGCCCGATCGCATTGGGAATTTCGTTCCCCAATACCTTTTCATCGCCGTACCACAATAGGGCGTGATAGTGCTCCTCGAAAGCCTTCTGCGACAACGCCGACCAAATTGCGGCAACTTCTCCCACCACAGCACGGATACCCAGGATCCAGATGGTATCCGTTTCTTTGGTTTTTCTTAGAGAAGGTAGTAATTCGTCCCGCTTGCCCGACGGATCGTGATCTACCAGCACACAGCGCGGTTTAAAGTTTGTTATGATGGATTCTATAATGTTGGCTCTGGCCGGCCCCAGGTAGCAATTTTTAATGTTGGTATTCCCCAGCCGGCCTTTTGATTTTCCCGCAATGATCTGAGTCTCGTATGAAGGCAGTTTGATCCACTCCAACGGACAGGAACCCACCAATGTGGCTGTCTGTTTAAATCCCGATACAAAAAGAACTTTTAGCTCTGGAAACAGCCTTCTCAATGCCATGCCAATGGTTACACCACGGCTAACATGGCCGAAACCACGGCCGTCGTGTGAATATATGAGAACATCCAGTCTCGACTTATCTATGCCGGGGGTAACTGACATCAACAAAATCTCCTTAGTCGCCCTTTTAAAAGAGGGGATCTCAAATGAATATTAAAAACATATCGAGAAAAGGACATACCTGTCAAACAGTGCGACTCAGTACCATTGAGGGTTTGATTTGCAAAGCTAATTAGAATTAGATTCTAAATTTTTCTCGATAAGGTTCAAAATATCGTGCCCGATTTTTTGGGTGGGATGTCGCGCCACCATTTCTTTTGCAATACTTCTGGCTTGCCCCAATTTTTTTCTCTTTAAATAAAAATCGGCGAGCGCATAAAGATAATCTAAGCTATCCGGTTCCAGTTCCTGTGCTTTGCGCAAAGCTTCTTCCGCATCTAAATCCTGCTTGAGATGCTGCAGCAACAAACCGAGGTTATAGTGGATCCGGGCCCTATTGGGCATGCCTTTGGCCGCCTGTTTTAAATAATCAGCTGCTTCTGCAAACTTCTTTTCTTCCGCCAACAGCAATCCAAGTGAATAAGATACATCATATATTTCAGGATGAGTGATTACCACTTCTCTAAGCAGGTTCTCCGCCTCGCTATTTTTCCCCATTTGATTATACAGCATGGCCAGATTAACTTTGGCCGGGTAGAATAAATTATCGATTTTGATAGCGGCCTGGTAGTTTTTAATCGCTTTTTCGGGCTGTCTGAGGGCAACATAAAGATTTCCCAGATTATATCGGCCGAATGCAAAATCAGCCGAATATTCCATAGATTTTTGATAGTCCGTTAAGGACGCCTGGAAGATCTTTTCCCGGGCCTCACCCAGCTGAAGATCGGCAATTTCGGTCATTCGCCGGGCCGCTTCTACGCGTACAGCTTTTACCGGATCATAAAGCATGGATGTTAGCAGTTCAGTCTGACGCTTAGGATCGGAAAGATTTAAGTGATCGACCGCCGCGCGGCGAATCAGGGCTTCATCATCCATCAATGCCAGTTCATATGCGCGGCTGGTTTCTTTCCCGGGGTATGCCGCCAGAAGCGAAAATGCAGTCGAACGCACGATTACCGGATAAAGTGGATCTGCGGCCAGTTTGATGAGATCTTTATGGGCATGCGCCGATCTTTTTCGCCCTTCATCAATGATCGTGCCGTAATGGGCCTTGCGGCCGGGGCCATACCATTTGGTAATATATTCGTTAGACCATTGATCGGTTTTATCAACGTGGCAGCGGTTGCAGGCATTTGGTGTACCCAGTTTGATGCTCAAATCAGGCCGCGGCAACCGAAAGCTGTGGTCAGCGCGGTAATCAATGACCATATAAGGTCGTTCCGGCATATGGCACTGGACACATTCAGCACCGCTGCCCACATCAAAGCGCACCTTACCATCAGCGGATTTAATGGGCGCCCCCTTTTCCCACTTGCGCTTATGGAAGTGATGGGCTTTGGTGTCATAAATGCCGGCCCGGTGGCACTGCAGACAAAGCGCGTTGCCTTCCTTGACCTTTTTGATGCTGTGCACATCGTGACAATCACCGCAGCGCACATTGCGGCTGTACATCTTGCTCTGGGTAAAGGACCCGTACACATAGACTTCTTCCAGAATCTGGCCGTCGGCGAAATACAGCTCCGGCGTGAGCAGGCTGGGCAGCATGCTGTCCAACAGATCCGGTTCGGCATGGGTGTAATCTCCCAGAATCGCCCGCCGGGAGTGACAGGGCGCGCACAGCTCCAACTGTTCGCGCGAATCCATGCCCTTCGCCCTGACGACCAGTTCATAATTGGCCGTTTGAGGCCGGGCCATATCCGGCAATTCGGCCCATTCCACATGCAGGGAACCGGGTCCATGGCAGGCCTCGCAGCTGACATCGATTTCCGACCAGGTGGTTTGGTAAGTGTCGCTCTGGAGATCGTAGTTTTTTTTAAGATTGGTGGAATGGCACTCGGCACACATCCCGTTCCAGTTCTGGCCGGCGTTGGTCCAGTACAGCCAGTCTTCGGAATCAATGGCCGCATCCGGATACAAGTGATACCACTTTTTTTCTTTCACATCCCAGGCAATTGGCAGACATTGCAAGCGCCCGCCGGGAAAGGGTATCAGATATTGCTGCAACGGGTACCATCCGAAGGTATGGGTAATTTCAAGCTCGCCCATTTTGCCGCCGGGACCCTGGGTGTGCACGAAAAATTTATCACCCTTACGATAGAAACGGGTAGTGACGCCGTGAAATTCTACAACCGTATTGTTAAAATCACCCAGCACGGTGGCGGCATTGGCAACCTCCATGGCGCGGTCGTGATGGGAATTTTGCCACTTGTCGTATTCGGCCTTGTGGCAATCCATGCACTTTCGACTACCGGCAAAAGCAGCGACAGGTTGGGGCGCAGGCGGACGTCCGATAAATTTTTCCTTCAGCATGTATGCCGGAATGGAAAGAATGATAACGAGCGTTGCAATGAGTCCGGTTATTTTCCAGCGAGTCATAGTTTTTTTTAGACAGGATTACAGAATAAAGTTAAAAACCCTGTTTACGCTTTTATCCTGTCAAACTTTCTTTTTCAGATAGGTCACCTGGTCGACGCGAAACGTGTTGCGTTTGATCGGTTTGCGCGTGTCCACTTTTATTATTTTGTTTTCTATGGTTATTGGATAGATATCCAGCGCCCGGGGCGCCGGTGCTTCGATGACATTTCCGGTGATATCAAATGCCGATCCATGACAGGGACAGGCAAACTTCATCTCCTTTTCAACCCAGGGGACCGCGCAGCCCAGGTGAGTGCAGGTGCGCGATAAAGCTAAAAACCCGCCGTCTTCCAGCCGCGCCAGATAAAATTTCCCGCTCACAAATGCGGTAACTGAATTGGGTGCAAATCTGTCGATCGCTCCAGCGGTGATAATTGAATCCGCGTCTTCTCCCCGGGCTTTTGATTTGTACGGCCGTAGAAAAGCAAAAGCCACGGCAATAAATTCTGCCAGGGCAACGCCGCCTAAAATTATCCAGAAGATATTTAAAAAGGATCTTCTGGCCGGCTCAGCTTCTGATTTCATTTCTTTTATTTTCGTCGGCATAATAACGGAATTTTTATTTACAACGGATGTTTTTAATATTAGCCCGGAAGCGATAGTTTCATATTCAATCCTCGAAACCAGATACCTGTGATGGTCAGAATAATAAATGCAACCACCAAAAGTACAAAAACAGATTGAAGGGTCTCGTTATTATTGGATTTAAATTTATTCTTCATTACCATGTAAAATAAAAATGTTGCTGTGAGCATTAAGGTAAATGGAATCAAACCGTTGCTGATTTCACCGGGAATATTCGGTAGCCAGGCTGCAAAATCGATTACAAATTCATCTGCAACAATGCCGATCGGCGTAATGATAACGGCAGTTAACGCAGCAACAGCAGCCATGTGCCGGCCGCGGTAGGAACCAAACCACACTCCGGCTGTGGCAGTCTGATAATTTATATAGGGGATGCTAATCAGGGCAATCAACATAAAAGCCGGTATGATGAACAGCGCAAACAGTGGATGAAAGTGCAGGAGCAGTTCCTGGATGCCGGCAAAATACCAGGGTGCTTTAGTCGGATTCGGGCTGAGCCCCGGGTTTGCTTTAGCGCCCAGAGTAGCGTTAAAAAGGACCGAAATCACCATGATAACGGCGATCAACACTAAGGCAACGACGATCTCTCTTAAAATCAAGTTGGGAATGGTTGGCACCTTCTCATCCTCGCTATCTTCGTCTTCATCCGGACTGCGGGGAGTTACCAGGCCGCCGGCTTTACGCACCCGCCAGAAGTGCCATGGCATCAAAACAAGAAGACAGGCGGGAATGATTGCGGTATGAATGGCAAAGAAAATGGATAACGTGGCCGATCCAATATCGCTGCCGCCTCGAACCAGGCCCTGCAGCCAATTGCCGATTCCGGGGATATATTCCAGCATACCGGTGCAAATCGTAATAGCCCAAAAGGCAAGCTGGTCCCAGGGCAGCAGGTATCCGGTAATATTTGAAGTCAGTACTGCCAGAAACATTGCCAGTCCGATGATCCAGTTAAACTGCCGCGGCGGGTAAAACGCTCCGGTGAAAAATACGCGTAGAAAGTGCAGAAAAACGATGATCAGCAGCATATAGCCGCTCCAGTGATGAATATTGCGGATCAGCTGTCCAAAGAGCACATTGTTTTGCAGATGAATAATAGACTCGTAGGCGCGGTCGGGAACTGGCTGGTAAACGAATTTCAACATCAACCCGGTGCCAAAAAGCATGCACACCAGCACCACAGCCATCCCGCCAAGACCCCAGGTCAATGTGAATCGAAGGGTGCGTTCCTGAACACTACGCGGACGAAAGTGAAGAAACAGGCTGTTGAAAAAGTTTCGATAACGCTGACGATACGCCGGTCTTTGCAGCGTGCCGGGGAAAATGGAATAGCGGATACGTTGAAGCATGTTGAGCCGATCCGGCATTACATTGTTTTCTTGCATAAAAGACGCCTTCTTAAAATCCGCAGAATAATAAGATACACCCGCAATGCATAACGCGGAGAAAAACGTCTGTCAATATCAGTCACGAACACCGGCAAAGAAATGACAGATTGCATAATCAAAGCTGAGAGCTTTTCAGCTGATCATTTCTTTATATGGGTGCCTGAATCGAATTTTAGAGGTGCACAAAAAATTTGGGATTAGCGAAAGGAAGATTTATTTTTACAGAAGGTTAGATAGATAGCCGCTACACAATTGAGCCAAAGTGTGGGTTTCGTATACCTAATATACAATCTCGGAAAGTAACGTAGTTGGCGGAATTCTACACTTGAGATATAAAAACGATATCACAATAATAGTAGGACCTTGCAGACCTTTGATACGTTGGAGATATGTTGATTAACGCCCCCGGTGAGCGGTTAGCCATGCCAGTGGACGATTACGAAATCTCTTCTGAATCTTTTACCGCCTCCGCTTCTCCCTTTTCCATTTCAGTTTTCTTGTCCCTTAAGTCCATAGATCGGTTAATGGTAAGAGGTTTAATTTCCCGGGCATCGAAGGTCACCTGAAATTGTTTTGGCCAATAGTGCCCCGTTGTTTCGTGCAAGAAATAATGGCTGACAATTTTATTCAAATCAATATCAGCATAAACGATCCCCTCTTCATCGGGTAAGAGAGGACCTGCCAAAATATGACCCGTGCCGGCTTCGATAATACTGCTCCATGCGCCTCCGGGTTTGATAAAATCTAATCCGAGCTTTTCATTGACACGTTTATCGATAACGGACTGACTGCATATCACATAGGTGTTATAGGCAATAGCATGATATCGTGAGCAAATTTCAGCCAATGAGGTGTCTGCAAATGCAAAGCCTATCCACGATGCTATATGGACCTGCTCGCCCATGGCCGCTAAGGTATACCCCGGTAAAGCCATGGTGTGCTCCCCGCAAATAAGACCGCCAAGGCGCCCTATGTCCGTGTCATACACCTTGTGCGTACTTCCGTCGCCCTCCCCCCAGACCAGTTTCTCCGCGCCTGTGGCTTTGAGTTTCCTGTGTTTTCCCATCATATTTCCCTCCCTATCGAAAAAAAGAAGGGTGTTAAAAATGCTTTTATTCTCTCTCTCGTTAATACCAATCACGACATAAGTGCCATACTTTTTTGCCATGTCACCTATCTGAACCGTTGCGTCCCCAGGAACGTCCACGGCATTCCGGTAGAGCTCTGCGGAAAATCGAAGACCCTCTCCCATTCCCATATGCCAGGCCCAATAAGGTCCCCCAGGTATGAAAACCTCAGGCAGTACGATTAAATCGGCCCCATTTTGCCCTCCTGTCTCGATCAATGAACAGGCTTTTTCAACGCTGGCCTCCCTGTCTAAGAAAACAGGTGCGGCTTGAACAGCCGCCGCCTTGAATTTTGGATAAACATCTCCCATATTTTTCTCCTCTCTGGATCTTTGCCTCTATTTTCGTGGCACTTAAAATATGTATTATCAGGATTCTCGTTAGCAGCCGATTTTTCAGAAAATCGGCACCACAGCTTAAACTACAAATTTATCGAAATCCTTCTTTATTGTCAATTGGAAACCTTATAACTATCCGTAATAAAATAAGAATAAAACAATATCGGTAGCGCCAACTCCAAATCCCTTCAAAGTTTGCATTTTGCAAAAAGTCGGCTTTTTGTGCCATATAGGCATGCTAACGAGAAATCTCGATAATTATCGAATAAGGACCCAAACTATGTAAAAATATGCCATTGGAACCGAAAAATGCTTGAAACTCGACAAGAGGGCGTAACAAAAAGTAAAGGTTGAGAATACCTGCAAAATCGTAAAATTATAGATATCATAATCTGACATCAACTTTTTAAGGGAAGTCAATTTTGCCGATATGTTGGCGTAATCGGGAATCGTGTTAAAGGACGGGCTGACAAGGATGTGGGTATTTTTCCCTCGCATCCTCGTGCAGGCTCATGTTACATCTTTTAATAATATTAAACCAAAATAAAATTTAATAGGTTACGACAACCACTCATCGCCCTTTTTATAAAGGAGCTTTCATTCTTCACTGGGATCTTCAACAATATTCTTTGCCACTTCATATCCTGCTTTTTCAAGTACAAATGCTGTGTATCGACAGGCCTTAGGATATTTTTTCAGATTAATGAAAAGGTTAGCAATCCAAAACAATAACGAAGGCCGTACACAATCCATACGATCTTTTTCATAGATAGCCGTTCGATTTAAAATACGCCATACGCCTTCTCTCTTCTCTAATAAATCATAAATACGGCCATATGTGGTCAAATCTATTTCGAGAGGACCACTACCACCCCGGGCAGACAAGGTCATATTGGCTTCGCTTACAGCTCGGTTACCGTTGATCTTCATAAATGGCTGATCGACAATATGCTTCACTGGACTTCCCTTTACAGCCATTCCCCTGCATGTATCAACAAATTGTTCGAACGGTCCATCAAACCATGATAAAGAGATTGTTCCCTCAGGCCAAAAAGTGTCTCTAAGCTGATCCCAGTTACCGCGATCTCTGTGATAAATCCATGCGTTGATAAGTTCAGAAATCGTCTCTCTATCAGAAACATTTCCTGATGTACCAACAGACTCCCTCATCTGCAGCCTCCTTTATTCTTTGATTAGTTGTAATACAGTGACTCCCAGGGGGTTAGAAAAGATATAACAATGTTTAGATTGATTCGCATAAGGCGCGAGACCCTGGTTCGCTATCCGTACAAAAGTCCTTTGTTTCACCGATGGTTTAAACAATATATCTATGCCTTTCAAAAACATCCGTCTCATTGGGTGTTTTATCATGGCTTTTATACGGATCAGCATAAAAACCTACTTGATAACCTCAGAGCCTCTCTATGGGGATAGGAACACTAGTTAAATGGTGTTTTCACTGAGAATCGATTCAACAATGAGTGGGAATAACAGATAAGAATTTATCGAAGTAACTTTGAGAGTGAGATTGAGCTTCAGATGAGCACAATGTAAAAATTTAAATATTACGAGTACCCTGTAATGTCAAGAATATTCAAGTGCCGATATATTGAGAAACTACCAACTATCAAAGGCGATTAAAATATTACAGATACATAACGCATATCACAAGAATTTTCATCAATTGATAGTTGTGTGTTGTTGGAGATATCAAAGATTTAAAAACGGATATGAATCCTTCGATACTTAGGGGATATCACAGCCATCGGATAGCAGATTTCTTATGGTATATTTAAGTATTTCGCCATTGTCAGATTTTTCGGCTTATAACAGAAGTCTATTCTGGTAATCCCGCCTTGCGAAGGCCTTCAAGGAAGTCTTCCATGCTGTCAGACGAGATAGAAACATGTCTATCTTTTAAATGCGAGATCTTAAGGCCGGGTTTCCGCCGCAATAATTCACTGAGCGCTTCGCGGGCCTCTTCAAGGTACCCAAGATGACCCAGTGCTGACACCTCGTAAGCATTTACCGGCCATTGAGGTATTTTATGGCAAAGTGCCTCGCGAGAATATTTAACGGCTTTTTCATATTCTTTGAGGGCTAAATAAGCTTGCCCTAAACGTGCGATGAACGGGCCAAAAAAAAGATCAGTAGGACTTAGGCGAATCGCGGTTTCAATGTGGGGAAGGCTTTCTTCCGCTCGACCGGAATACAAATATGCGACGCCCAGTTGATAATGAGCGATTGCATAATGCGGATTGATCTTGATTGCGGTCTCAAATTCCTGAATAGCTTTCTGGTGCCGACGAGTAGCGATGTACGCCCTGCCCAGGGAAATACGAGTTCTCGTATCCTCCGGATCTAATTCGACACCTTTGCGTGCCGCTCTTATTGCCGCTTCACCATGCTCGGACGGGGTATCTGTAAGATCGAACATTATTTCATAAGAAAGAACTTCAGACAGGCCAGCATAAGCTAAGCCGAACTGCGGATCTAAATCAATGGTTCGCTGAAAATATTGGCGTGCCTGGGCGAAGTCCTCTCGCGTATGCTGGAACCGATGCCACCATCCCCGTTGGCACAGATCCCAGATATCCAGGTTTTCGGGTCGTTTCATTTTGGCACGGTGTAATTCCGCCCTGGTCAATTCCGGCTCGATTGCACCGATGACAGTTCGAGTGATTTCGTCCTGGACCTCGAATATATCCACAAGCTCCCGGTCATAATTCTCAGCCCAGACATGGTTTCCTGTGAACCCTTCGATAAGTTGGGCTGAGATACGCACTCTGTTTCCTGCCTTACGAACACTGCCTTCGAGTACATAGCGAACGCCCAGATCGCTTGCCACTTGCCGGATGTCTGGTGATTTGCCTTTGTAAGAAAAGGTCGAGTTGCGGGCTGTCACCAAAAACCATCGGATTTTCGATAGTGCCGTGATGATATCCTCAGTCACGCCATCAGAAAAATACTCTTGCTCTGGATCACCACTCATGTTGACAAAGGGAAGTACAGCGATCGAGGGCTTATCTTGTAATGGTACAGATGGTTTCTCAGCAGCTATTGTCTCCTTTGCTTCAGGCGCCATTGAGACTTTATACACTCGAACCGGCTCATCAATATTCTTGACCGCATGCTCTCCTATATATTCATACCTGAAATTTAGTTTTTTCTTGACCTGGTCATAAGCAGAACGAGATATACAAACGCCGCCTCCGTCTGCCAAAGATTCTATCCGTGCAGCGACATTGACACCGTCTCCATAGATTCTATCGCCTTCTTGAATCACATCTCCGAGATTAATTCCAATTCGGAATTCCATTTTCCGATTTTCGGATTGTTCCTTATTTTTCTCCTTCAAATCCTCCTGAATCTGAACCGCACACCTTACCACATCCACCACACTTGAGAATTCGGCCAGTAAGTTGTCACCAATAGAATCCACCAACCGCCCCTGGTTCCGTTCAATAACAATGGACATCATATCCTTATACGTGTTTAGAGTGCGGACGGTTGCTTCCTCATCATCTCGCATAAGAGCGCTGTAGCCCTCGACATCGGCACTGAGGATGGCGGTGAGCTTCCGTTTAAACTCCTCAGGGACCATGGGTTCTCCTCCGTAAAAACAAAAGCCTCCAAAGAGACACGAAAATCCCTTGGAGGCTGGTTACTGAAACCTTCTTAAAACCCTTTCTCATGGGTTCCCCCTGAGCATGAAAGGTTAGATGGAAGGTCGATAGTGAATTTTAGAAGCCATCTCAAAAAAGCCAAATGGCCCGATCTCGGCGTCCGGCTTGAATCGTAATCCTCGAAATA
>Ga0209271_10000900_pt1 | contig 10386 bp, 10 predicted proteins | sample tdAd002_FD_187123 | JGI IMG/M metagenome (GOLD analysis project Ga0209271, IMG submission 187123) | Marine sediment microbial communities from the Atlantic coast under amendment with organic carbon and nitrate - tdAd00.2 (SPAdes)... | ecosystem: Environmental > Aquatic > Marine > Coastal >... | reverse complement strand
AATAAATCCTACAATAATATATTCTAATGCTTGAAATAACTCAACATCAAATTGTGGTTTATCTGCTTTTAATGGATATGCTAATACTGTTACTTCTTCATCTTTAAAATAATCTAATACTTTATTTACTTCCCAAGTATCGTGTAATCGTGTATCATCATCAATACAAGTAACATATTTCACATATTCTGGTAAATTACTTACAGAAGCAAATTGAGATATTGTTTTATTCCCAATTGGAGAATGTCCATAATTAACTATTTTTTCTTTATTAAATTCTAATCCTTTCTTTTTATACCATTCTTTTGATGTTTCATAACATATTCTATTACATATTCTTTGTTGGATTTCACTTGATCCGTTATCCCCAACATATATAGTTTCTGGATTTACTTTTTCTAATAATGATTTTAAAGTATTTCCAAGAACATCTGCTGAATTATGACAAGAAATTACAAAAGCATGTTCTTTTGGATCACATTCTATTAATTCTTTTTTCTCATATAAATTCCATCTAAAAAATATTACCCCCATTAATATAATTAATGAATCCCACATAACTAACAAAATATATAAAATATATAATACTGTTATCTCTGGTGTTGATATTGTTAAATCTAAATAATATAAATATGCTAATACTGATAATAATATGAAATTTATAATACTTAATCTTGAACTTGTTCCTTCTACTTCTATTCCTGTTTTTTGAAAACTATAACAATAAAATACATTCTTTAATAAAAATTTACCAACAGATGAATAAACGAAACATAATGCCAAAAACATAAATGATATTTTTACAATATAACTATGAATATCACTTGGTTCTGGTTCATATATACAATTATGCCAACTTAATTTATCTATTTCATTTTGAGATAAATCTCCTGATACATAACCATTTATTGAAGAAAATGCTTCTCTAAAATAATTAAATCCTTGTTTTGCTGTTTCTTGATAACATCTTGGTATTTCCCATTCTTCCCAATTATATTCTATATTAATTTCATTCTTACTATCTTCAAACCCAGATGGCAATATTCTTGATATTTCTATATTTATTGGCTCATCATCTTTGTAATAATTTATTCTTAATTCTTTATCATAACCTAATGTTGTATATTTTTCATGTGTTGCTGGATTTGTATAACCTAATAACGCATACGGTATTTTTATTTCATATCTATTATTTTCTTCTTTAAATAATGCTAAATTATTTGCTCCTTCTCCTAATTCTTCTTCACTTTGAAATACTATTTCCAAATCTTTATGATATGTATATGTATAATTTCCTGTATTTGGATCTACTACATAATCAGGCATTTTTACTAATAATAAATTTGATTGAAATATTCCATTTCTACAATCTGCCATATATGAATCTGCATAATACATTGGAAATCCTTCTAAGAAATCAAACCATTTTCCAAATCTTTTTCTTGTATAATCGTGACAACCTGCTATTAAAAAATTTATTTTCTTTGTTATTGGATCAATTTCTAATAGATAATCTATTTGTGTATTAAAAGCTTTTGTAAAATCTAAATTCATTGGCCTATCAGAACCATCCATTATTGTATCTAAACCAATTACAATTTTATCTTCTGTATTTATTGTTAAATCTATTTTTAAATGTTCTTCATTATTTGATATTTTTACATCTTGAATATGTTCATTCCCTTCTATAAATTTTTCATTAACATTTGCTAATGGTTCTACTCTAAATATTCCAAATCCTTGTTCTGCTGATAATGAATTTAACCAATAGTTTCTTCCTGAACCATATTCATTATTCGGTTCAAATTTTAAAGTATTCCAAGATTTTTTAAACCATTCGTCTTGTAATTGGAAAATTGTTACACCTGTTACACCAACGTCATATATTACTCTTAACATAATATCTCTCATCAACTCTCCTTGTTTTTTTTCCGATACTCTACCATGATGCCTACCATATGTATTTTCAAATGATGCTACACCATATCTTGTTGATAATCCAACTTCTGTAATAACAAAAGGTAAATCATTATAAAATTCTCTCATTCTTTTTATATATTCAATATAAGGATCTGTCTCTTCTCCATTTACTAAATTTAAATGAGTTATAAATTCAGGATAATATGGATAAGCATGACTATTATAAAAAAATCCAGCATCCCATTTAGACGCATCAAAATTATGTAAATCTATTTCTTGCCAATCTTCTATTGAACTATTTAGATTATCGTGATTGTATCTTGGTTCTGTTGGATTGATTATTCCATCTGTTGTTGCCCAATTTGTCCATGATATTGGTGTTGTATAACCGAAAGAATCTATCCAATAAGCCAAAAAATCCATATTTTGAGCCATCCATACCTCAAAAGCACTTGAATTATCTGTTGCTGATATAAATTCTCCTTCATATTTTTCTATATTAGGATGTTCTCCATTTGTTCTATTAACAGAATATGGTGACATTTCACCTGCTATTACCCAACCTAATAAATATTTAGCAATATTACTTTTATAATGACCCACAACTGGTTCTATACCTCTTTTAAATTTATAAATAACTTCACCTTGTCCATATGCTCCCTTTGCTGTCCTTTCTATATAATCTCTCATTGGTATTGATACTGTATCATTAAAAGCATCTGTACCGTTATGATGTTCCATCTCATATTCTGGAAAAGCTGTGCCATGCAATACATATATTTTATTTTCATGATTTTCATTCCATTCTAATAATGTATCATAAAAAGCAGGTTGCAATAAAGCATACACTCGTATTACTTTAACACCTAATGCTTCTAATCTTTTAAATCTTTTTAAATAATCTTCTCTACCCAATATAACTTCACCGGGGAGATGTCCTGGTGTTGTTACACCAAGATTGACTGCTGCAAATTGTCCAAAATCTATCCATTCTCCGTCTACATTATGTAAAAATGTTTCACTATTTGTTTTGAAATATTGCCCATTAATTACACCAGTAATCAAGGGGATAATTGTTAATAATTTTTTTAAAAACATACTTCTATATCTTAATAAAATATATTAATTAAATTTTAATTTTACAATAATTCGTAATATTCAAAATATAACGATTAAATATTTTTCTTATATATTATATAAAAAATGATAACTATAAAAAATAAAAGTTGGAAAAAGATTTTTGATGAAGAACAATCTTCAGAATACTATAAAACTATAAATAATAAATATAGTAAGTCTATTGGAAATAATATTGTTTATCCAGAAAAAGAAAATATTTTCAAAGCATTTGAATTGACTAATTTTAATAATATTAAAGTGATTTTTTTAGGACAAGATCCATACTATTCATTATGTAAAAAAGCTTCAATAGGTTTCGCAAATGGTTTGGCTTTTAGTGTTAATAAAGAATGTAATTTACCACCTTCTTTAAAAAATATATTTAAAGAATTAAATTATAATAGAACAAACGGTGATCTAACTGATTGGGCTAAACAAAATATATTATTATTAAATACTCAATTATCTGTTGTTAAAGGGAAACCAAATAGCCACCGTTTTTGGAAAAAATTTACAGATAATATTATAACACATATTAATAATAAATTAGATAATGTAATTTTTGTTTTATGGGGTAATAATGCTTTAAATAAACTTAAATTAATTAATACTAACAAACATCACATTTTTATAAGTTCACATCCATCACCACTAAGTTATAAAAGAAAATTAAAAACATATCAATCTTTTCATAATTCTGATATATTTAATAATATTAATAAAAAATTAAAAGAGTTAAACAAAAAAGAAATAAAATGGTAAATTATAAAAATTACAAATCATTTCATATTCTTTTTATATATTAAATTAATTTAACATCTCTCGCATTATATGAATCCAAACGTATTGTTTCTGATAGTTCTTTGTATTCTTCTTCTGTTGGTTTTGTTTTCATCATCTCATTAGCTATGTTATTATGTTCATCAATTTCTAATTGTTTGTCTTTTTCAGTCATATCTGGATCATATTGATTCAATATTGATCTTTTTGCATTTGTTTTATATATTTTAGGAGTATTATCAATTCTTTGCCTTATAGCCAATCTTTCAGATATAGCTTTCCATCCATTATCATGTTTATACATTACTGTATCTCTTAAATTAGTTTTTACTAAAGATTTATTCTCTCTCAATGAATAAATTTCATTTTGTAACATTAATCTTTTATCATGAATAGATAAATCAGGGCTGGATATAGCATATAAGAAGTCATCAGTGAAATCAATAGATTCATTACCAAAAGTATTAATTACTATTGTATTATTAATATTATTAGTAGTATTGTTATTAGTTGTATTATTATTATTAGTAGTAGTAGTATTGTTATTAGTTGTATTACTTATTCCCTTTGCTTCTAATAATAATTTTTTTAATTCTCTATTCTCTTTATCTTTTATATCTAATGTTTTTTTAATATTACACCATTTATTAATATGTCTTGATTTACTTGATCTTGAACCCAATACTTTACCACAATATTGACATTCGTGTTTTTGTGTCAACATTGTGTCAACATTTGTGTCAACATGTGTCAACATTGTGTCAACATTTTCTCCAACTGTCTCAAAAAGTGTGTCAACATTGCTTTTTTCAGATTGTTCAATTGCCTTACGAATATGAAGTTTTGAGTTAATATGTCTTATCCAATTTTTACGATACTTTATCCGTTTATTACATATAATACAATCCATTCTATATTACAATATATATTAATATATAAGATAATTTTTAAATAATTTTTGGAGACTGTGTCAACACGTTTTGGAGAACGTCTCCAAAAGTCTCCGGTTTCTCCGGTTTGGATAAAGTATCCATTTTGGATGGATAAAAAATGGATTAAAAAGTCTCCGGTTTCTCCGTTTTTGGAGACTTTTGGAGACTTTTGGAGAGAGAGAGAGAGAGACAAAATAAAATTTCAAAATATAGAAACTTTTTTTCTGGGATTTTTGTGTTTTTTAATCCGGGTATTTGGATACTTTTGGATAAAGCCTTTAATAGAAACTGGGAAAAACAGGGCTAAAATGGCCTGTTTTGGGGTAAAAATGGCCTGTTTGGGGTCAAAAATGACTGTTTTGGGACAAAAATAACAGTTTTGAATCAAAAAATAGTAAAAAATAACAGTTTTTGGTTAAAAATAATAATATTGGATAAAATAAGTCCATTATCCATAATATTTTTTAAAAAAATTGAGATATTTGTATATATAAATAAAAAATAATAATAAAAGATATAAAAAAACATAATATTAATGATATTAATACATCTAATATCAATTTGCTTATCCGTTTAATTGTTTTTTGATAATAAAATATAAAAAATGTTAGACATAATGTTAATGATGTTAAAATTATATCTGTAAATGTTATTGTAATTTGGATTGACATTTTTAAAATATATATTAATTATTACTTTAAAAATATAAATGGATAAATGTGGATTAAAATTTATAAGTATATCAAAAATCAATTTTAAAATAATCTCAGCATATCTTCAACTTTATCCAATTCACTATCTGGTAATTTATTGAAAGATTCTTCAACTATATGATAACTTATTGAATAGTCTGATACATCATATTTATCATCAATCATTCTGTATGTATCATTGAATTGTTTATTTAATAAACAACAATTGAGATTTTGAATTTCCAAAACATTTTTTAATAATTTCAATTTAAAGACTTGTCGTCTAAATAAAGTATTCATTGCTTTTGGAAACATCAAAGTTATAATTAATTAAAATATATTAATTTTAAATAATTAAATTTTAATTTGAAATTACATTAATTTCAATCGCCCAGTAATAGTATTTAATTTATTTTCATAACCAATAATAGCTAAAATAGTTCTTGAACCAGCTTTAACTTGTGTTCTACCAGCATCAACAACAGTATAACAATCAATTCCAGCATCAGTACATTTTGATATTAATAAATTCATCTCACCATCATCTTTTATTTTAGCACAAATCTTTTTTTGTCCATTGCCCAACCAATCTTCTAACATTTTTTCATTTTTCTTTTTATTTGCAATTTTCATATATAATCCAATAGCAGCATGACCACACTGTGCACCAATTTTCCCTTTGGACATTTTCAATGATTGATTTACACATAACATCATTTTTACTCCTCTGTTTTTATGTTTTGGTTTCATCGGCATATTGTATAATAAAGTTTAATAATAAAGTTAATGTAATAATATGAATCAATTTTAATATTATATTGAATATATGATATAGTAATGGATAGTAATATTTTTTGTTCTCCGTGTTTTATTGCTGAATGTAACTATTCAATACAAATACCTTATTATTTAGGAGATGGTTTTATAATGCCAATAGATAGATTGTGTCATACGTTTAAAGAACATACTTTTTATACAAAATTAAAAATATTCAATACAACTTTAAATTGTATAGGTGATCCAATAGATAAATATATATGCGATGTATTTGTAGAACCGATGGCTGAATCATATACAGAAATGTGTTTAAATAAAAAAATAAATATAGGAAAAATACAAAAGAAAAGTTTTTGTAATTCTTTTAATGGCTGTTTTGATATTTCCAAATGTTATAGGAAATATACATTTTGTTATGATAATAAATCTATACCATATTTAAAAATAAATAATGAAACAAGGCATATAAAAGAATGTGAAGAAAAAAAGAAAAGAAAAAGAAAATATACAAGAATGGAGAGAGAACTCTTTTTGTTTACTATATTAATTTTTATAACTAATATATGTAATATTATAATGAGTCCCCGATATTAAAAAATAAAAAAAATAAAATAATTATCGTTTATAAAAATCATTCCATTTGTTAAAATCAAAATTACCAACAAATTTTCTAAATAATTTTATAGAGAAATTCTTTGTTTTTACATCTTTACCATATAATAACATTTTACATAGACCCCAAGCCGACATATTACCAGAATAAAGTTTAATAAAACTATTATATTGAATTTTGATTTCAGTATTATAGTCTAAATCTATTCTATCGTTTATTTCTATTCTATCTTTATTAATTATTATAGATATGTTTTGTTGAATAATATTAATATCTTTATCAAAAAGTTGAAAAAGAATTTTAATATTATTTTTTTGATTTTTATGAAATGAGAATTTTAAATATTCCAACATTTCATTAACTTTACTGACTTGTTGAATTGACATAACTAAAGGAAATGTATAATATATATAAATATAAATGAATTAAAAACTTATATATTATTAGAAAATCAATTTTAATCGTTTTATTTTTGATTTAATTAATGGAAAAATAAAATATAATCCTATATTATAAAAACAATACATATAACGATGTTCAAATTCTTAGTATCAGCAGTATTAGCAGTTTCAACAATTGCTCAATCAAATTATCAATCAAAAGTAAAAAAAATTAATTCAGAATTATCAAAAAAAGGTCCAAATGGAGTTCCATTAACACACGAATGTTCAGCATGTTATATATCATTATGTGGCAAAACAGTACAATTACCAGATACAATGGATTGTGATGATATAAATGATGATATATTAAGTATGAGAGATAGTATTTTCAAACCATCAGACAAATGTAAAGAAAAGGGAGGAGAATATGTATGTGATGTATTTGTAAAACCATATACAAATTTATTTGAAAAAGCATGTAATCATGAAACAATTGGAGAATCAGATTTTGAGAAAGCATCAGAAGAAAGTTTTTGTGAAGCAAATGAAAATTGTGATGATTTATCAAGATGTATGTATTATAATATAGATTGTGAATATGATGCAAATATAATTCCACAATTAGAAACACCAAACACTCATGATGAAGGAGAATGTCCACATGAAGATGTAGATGAAAAAATAAAAACATTTTTTGAAGATTATTGGAAAGATATAGTAATTTCAACAGTGATATGTTCTTTGTTTTCAACAGTAATCATCATAATTATTGTATGTAGAAAACCAAGACAAGTAATTGTAAGAGATAATAGTGTCGTTTAAAAATCTATATAGGATTTAACAAAACAATTTTTAAAATGATTTTTTAATTTAATTCGTTTAAATTAAAATGTTTTCATATATTATAAAAACAACGAAATGTTATCAGCATTATTCACAGGATTAATCAGTTTAGTTTCAATCACACAAGCAATAAATGAACCATCGTGTTTCCGTATAGGAAGAACAATTATTGCTAAAAATTTACAAGGATGTGGGTGCGCTCATATTGAAGGACAATATGATACAGCATATGAAATTGAAGATGGAAAATTAATTGTAAGAGATTTAGAACAAGGTGGAGTAATTAATTTAGAAGTTTATGGAGGAGCACCAATGATCTTACCAGGCGATGAATGTTGTATTCCAACTGAATGGAAATTCAACTTAGTCTGTGTGAATGTGTATCCAGATAAAATGGGAGAATGTTATAGAGATTTAGAATCAGGTGAAGTTGTAATAACAGGTTTACCACAAACACCAGATTTCTTTCATACAAATATGATCAGCTGCGTGCACGACATTGTAAATTATGGAATGTATGCTCCTGATTCAGAAGGTTCAGTAACATTTCAAATGACACCAGCAGATTTATTATTAAACACAGAAGTAGAATTATACGCAACATGGATGCCAGAATGTTGTGGGTGTTATATAATGAGTTTGGAATGTCCAATTAAAGAACAAGAACCTGAAGGATGTCAATCATGTTTAACTGATAATGATTGTCCAAGTTCACCATCATTCTTTGGAGAAACAGCAAATGGAGATTTACCAAATCCACAAGGAGAAGAAATTTGTGGTTCTTATTGTAATAATGGTCAATGTTCAAATGTTCCAGAAGCACCAGAAGTATGTGTAGGAAAAAATGACTGGACTTGTGGTCAATCATTACATAAATGTGGAGGAGGTAGTGGATTAAGTGCTTGTTATTGCGATGTTACAGTTGAAGGCGATGATTTCTGTTGGAAAAATGATCAATGTTCAAACTCTGAAACTTGTTCATCATCAACAGATTGTCCATCAGGAAAAGTATGTGTAACAAGTTGTTGTGGAACATCTTGTTTACCAATTTGTCCAGACCCACAAGAATAAATTGTTCGTTTGATTTAATTATAAGATTATTAAAATAATATTTTGATTTATTATCGTTTAAATTAAAATATTTATATACATTATAAAATGCCAACAAATAACGAAACTTCAAATAATAATGTTAATAATATGTTATTAACAGTAGGAACTGCTGCAATTAATCGTTTAATTGATGATAAACTAAATTGTGATCTTAAATGTCAACTTGACCGAATTGAAATTAAATTAGAAGAATTAATGAATGTTAATGGTATTGAAATTCCACCAGGGTCTGAACGTCCAAATAATCAACAATAATTTAATTATAGGATTATTAAAATAATATTTTGATTTATTACCGTTTAAATTAAAATATATATATACATTATAAAAAACAATGATCAAAGGTTTATTATCAGCATTATTCATAGTATTATCTGTATCAGAACCAATATGTTATAGGGAAAACGGAGTATTATATGGAACAGGTTTAGATGGTTATACTTGTGTTCATTATACAACCAATTATAATGATGCTTTACCAATTATTAATGGTGAATTTTCAAAAGAATTAGATGGTAGATTACCCGAATTAGAATTATATGTAGGACCAGTTGTTGATGAACCAGCTGGAACTTGTTGTATGCCTCAAAATTGGAGAATTAATATTCCATGTGAAGAAAGAACATCACCTACACTATCTCCAACGTTGTCACCAGTATCTCAACCAGAAGAATGTGGTGAATGTGATGGAAAAGTTACTACATTAACATTTAGAAATGATGGTGATGATAAACATTACACCATAACAGATAAAAAAGATGAAAATACTTTATTTGAAGGAGATGTATTATCTGGGGAATCATTTACTGTAAATGGATTTGATGATAAAGGAACATTGGGAACTGAAATTAATATAAATGGGGAAGGATTACATACAAGTTGTTCAGATCCAATTTTTATTGGAATGGAAGTAGGTGATTTAATAATAACTTATGGAGCAAGTAGAAATGGTGGTAAATTATGTGAAGATGGAGAACAACCATGTGATAGTTCAAGTAGTGATAGTAGTGAATCAAGTGATAGTAAAGATGGGAAGAAAAAGAAAAAGAAAAAGAAAAAGAAAGATTCAAGTTCAAGTGAAGATAAAAGAAGATTATTAAGTGACGAAATCAAAGAACCATTACATATAGATTCAAGTTCTTCTGACGATTCATCTTCAAAAATAAATAGTTTTTCAATTATGTTTTTATTATTACCATTAGCAGTATTATTTA
>Ga0209271_10000899_pt1 | contig 10397 bp, 8 predicted proteins | sample tdAd002_FD_187123 | JGI IMG/M metagenome (GOLD analysis project Ga0209271, IMG submission 187123) | Marine sediment microbial communities from the Atlantic coast under amendment with organic carbon and nitrate - tdAd00.2 (SPAdes)... | ecosystem: Environmental > Aquatic > Marine > Coastal >... | reverse complement strand
GTCGAGGTTGCAGTCAACGGCATCGGCGAGCGCGCAGGCAACGCTTCGCTCGAAGAGGTCGTCATGGCACTCCACGTGCGAAACGATCTCTTCGACATCGGGACCCAGGTCGACACGACACAGCTCACGCGCGTCAGCCGTTTGGTAAGCAAGGTGACCGGCATGGTCATTCAACCAAACAAGGCGATCGTGGGTGCGAATGCGTTCGCCCATGAGGCCGGCATTCACCAGGACGGGATGCTCAAGCACGAGGAGACCTACGAGATCATGCGCCCCGAAACGGTAGGCGCGGGCCAGACGCAGCTCGTGCTCGGCAAGCACTCCGGGCGGCACGCGTTTGCAAATCGCTTGACCGAGCTCGGCTATCCCGTGTCCGGCGACTCACTCGAGAAGGCGTTCGCGCGCTTCAAGAAGCTCGCCGACAAAAAGAAGCACATCACCGACGCCGACCTGTTGGCGCTTGTGAGCGACGAGCTCTACCAGCCCACCGAGTACTGGAAGCTCGAGAAGCTCCAGGTGAGCTGTGGCACTGGAATGCCGACGGCTACGGTCAAGCTCACTGGTCCCGATGGACAAACGCAAACCGCGGCCGAGGTCGGAACGGGCCCCGTCGATGCGGTCTACAAGGCGATCCAGTCGCTGGTCCACGTGCCCTGCACGTTGCTGGAGTATACGGTTCAATCGGTGACCGAGGGCATCGATGCACTCGGCGAGGTGAGCGTCCGCGTGTCGCCACATGACGACGACGCTCCGCCCGACAAGCTCAATCCACAATACGAGCACTCACGCGCACGGGTGTTCCACGGCCACGGCGCACACACCGACGTCATCGTCGCCAGCGCCAAGGCCTATCTCGCGGCCGTCAACCGCATCCTCGCGATCAGAGAAGCAAAGCAGAAGGACAGCAAGGCAGCCGGAAGCGCGGCGTAACGAAGATCATGGAACCAAGAACACTATTTCAGAAGGTTTGGGACGATCATGTCGTCGTTCAGGAACCAGACAGGCCGGCAGTCCTCTACATCGACTTGCAGCTCATTCACGAGGTGACGTCCCCCCAAGCGTTCACCGGTCTACGCGAGCGCGGCCTGAAGGTTCGCCGTCCTGACAAGACAATCGCAACGATGGACCACTCCACGCCGACCCTGCCGAAGGCGCTCTGGGTCATCGATGACCAGGCGAAGGCGCAGCTCGGACAGCTCGACAGCAACTGCAAAGAGTTCGGGGTGGAGCTATTCGCGCTTGGCGACAGCCGGAACGGGATCGTGCATGTGATCGGGCCGGAGCGTGGGTTCACGCAGCCTGGCAAAACGATCGTGTGCGGCGACAGCCACACGTCGACGCACGGAGCGTTTGGCGCGCTGGCGTTCGGCATCGGGACGAGCGAGGTCGAGCACGTGTTGGCCACGCAATGTCTGTTGCAGCGCAAGGCCAAGACCCTCGAAGTGCGGGTGGACGGCCAACTGATGCCAGGGGTCACCGCCAAAGACATCATCTTGGCGCTCTGCGCCGAGATCGGCACCGGCGGCGGAACCGGGTACGTCATCGAGTTCACCGGTTCTGCGATCCGCGGCCTCGACATGGAAGGCCGAATGACGGTCTGCAACATGAGCATCGAGGCGGGCGCCCGTGCGGGCATGATCGCCCCGGACGAGACCACGTTCGAATACCTGAAGGGGCGCGAGCGCGTGCCTCAGGGAGCCGATTGGGACGCAGCCGTGGAGCGCTGGAGTCAGCTTTGCACCGATGAAGGCGCGACCTTCGATAAGACGGTCATCATCGACGCCAACAAGCTGGAGCCGATGATCACCTACGGGACGAACCCGGGGATGGGCATACAGATCGGCGAACCGATGCCGACCGCAGCCTCGTTCGACGACGCCTCACAGCAAGCGGCCTTCGAGAAGGCGATGGGCTACATGGGCCTTCAGCCCGGGCAGCCACTGCTCGGCAAAAAGATCGACGTCGTCTTCATCGGCTCGTGCACGAACTCGCGCATCAGTGACCTGCGGATGGCCGCAGGCGTGTTTAGCGGGCGCAAGGTGGCGGAGGGTGTGCGCACCCTCGTCGTTCCCGGTTCGCATGACATCAAGAAGCAGGCCGAGTCCGAAGGGCTCGACCAAATCTTCAAAGAGGCCGGTGCCGAGTGGCGCGAACCAGGCTGCTCGATGTGCATCGCCATGAACGGCGACAACCTCGAACCCGGGCAATATGCGGTCAGCACCTCGAACCGAAACTTCGAGGGGCGACAAGGCAAAGGCGGCCGCACCTTCCTCGCGTCCCCACTCACTGCAGCCGCGGCAGCTATCACGGGCGAAGTCACGGACCCGCGAGGCTTGCTCCTTTCTTGAAAGGCAGAGTCATGGCGAAATTCACTACACTGACATCGCATGTGGTCCCCCTCCCCGCGGAGAACGTGGACACGGACCAGATCATCCCGGCTCGCTTTCTCAAGGTGACCGACAAGAACGGACTCGGCGACAGCCTCTTCTGCGACTGGCGCTACTTGAAGGACGGTTCGGACAACCCAGACTTCGTGCTCAACGAGGCAGCCTCGCAAGGCGCGCAGATCCTCATCGCGGGGAACAACTTCGGCAGCGGTTCGTCCCGCGAGCACGCGCCCTGGGCGTTGGTGGGCTGGGGCTTTCGCGCGATCATCTCCACCGGCTTCGCGGACATCTTCAAGAGCAACTCGCTCAAGAACGGCTTGCTGCCCGTCGAAGTCAGCGCCGACGTGTACAAAGCCCTAATGGAAGCCGTTCAGTTGGACCGGTCGACGAGGATCACCATCGACCTTCCAACCCAATCCGTGACTGGGCTCGACGGGCTCGAGGCGACCTTCCCTATCGACGCGTTCTCCAAGCACTGCCTCCTCGAAGGCATCGACCAGCTTGCATACCTTCTTTCGTTCGACGAGCAGATCACCGGTTATGAGCAACAACGGACATAACGGCTCGGGCCCTGTCGTAGAGATCTACGACACCACTCTGCGCGATGGCACGCAGATGGAGGGGATGAGTCTGTCCTGCGAAGACAAGCTACGCATCGCCGAGTACTTGGATTCGCTAGGGGTCAAGTTCATCGAGGGTGGATGGCCCGGCTCGAATCCCAAAGACGTAGAGTTTTTCGAGCGCGCGAAGGACGTGGCTTGGGAGAACGCCACGATCGCGGCGTTCGGATCGACGTGCCGCGCACAGCTTCGTGCGGAGGATGACAAGCAACTTCAAACGTTGCTCGCGGCGGAGACACCGGTTTGCACGATCTTCGGTAAGACGTGGAACATGCACGTCACGGAAGTCTTGCGCACGAGCCTCGAAGAGAATCTGCGAATGGTCGAGGAAAGCGTTGGCTTTCTGCAGCAGAACGACCGCAGGGTGATCTACGACGCGGAGCACTTCTTCGATGGATACAAGGCGGATTCGGAGTACGCGCTCGAGACATTGCGAGCGGCGGTACGCGGCGGCGCCGAGACCGTGGCCCTTTGCGACACGAACGGCGGCTCGATGCCCTGGGAGGTCGAGGAGATGGTCAAGGCCGTGCGGGAAGCGCTGCCGGACACCCGACTCGGCATCCACGCCCACAACGACGGCGAGTGCGGCGTCGCCAACTCGGTGGCAGCCGTTCGCGCGGGTGCAGACCACGTGCAGGGGACCATCAACGGGTACGGGGAGCGTTGCGGCAACGCCAATCTCTGCGCGATCATCCCAGATGTCGAGCTCAAGCTCGGACTGCAATGCCTTCCCGAAGGCCGACTCAGCCACCTCTACGACCTCGCCCACTTCGTGGCGGAGATCGCGAACCTGAGCCCGAACGACCACGCGGCGTACGTCGGGCGGAGCGCGTTCGCACACAAGGGCGGTGTCCACGTGTCGGCAATTCGCCGTCATCCGGAATCTTACGAGCACGTAAAACCGACCCTCGTAGGCAACCAGTCGCGGGTGGTGGTAAGCGAGCTGTCGGGGCGCAGCAACGTCCTGAGCAAGGCCGAAGAGCTCGGGCTCGAAGTCAGCTCAGACCACGGCGGCCGCGTGCTCGAGAAGATCAAGGAACTCGAGGCCAAGGGCTTTGCGTACGAAGCCGCCGAGGCGTCGGTGGCACTATTGATGGCCCGTCATCAGTCGGACTATGAACCGCCGTTCGAGGTGCTCGACTTCCAGGCGGGCGTTGGCCGTCGGCGCGGTGGCGGAATGTTTGCCGAAGCCACGGTGAAAGTGCAGATCGGCGACGAGGTGGTGCACACCGCAGGCGAAGGCAACGGCCCGGTGAGCGCACTCGACTCCGCGCTTCGCAAAGCCCTGCGGCCATTCTTCCCGGAGGTCGCAGACATGCACCTCAGTGACTACAAGGTTCGCATTCTCGACGGGCGCAGCGGAACGGGCGCGACCACGAGAGTGCTCATCGACAGCCAATCGGCCCACGACACGTGGAGCACTGTCGGAGCATCGAGCAACATCATCGAGGCCTCGCTCCAGGCGCTGATCGACAGCATCGAGTATGGGCTCACGCTGGAACGCGCCACTTAGCCATTGCCCTCATGACGCGCGCCGTGCATCATGGCCGGCCGCACAGGTAATGATAAATGAAAGCCAAGATCACACTTCTTCCTGGTGACGGGATCGGTCCTGAAATCGTAGACGCAACCCGGCACGTCCTCGAGACCATCGCGAGCAAGTCCGGCCACACCTTCACGTTCTCGACGCACCTGATCGGCGGCGTTGCAATCGACGAGACGGGTGTGCCGCTTCCAGACGACACCATCGTCGGGTGCCGGAGCGCCGACGCCGTGTTGCTGGGCGCGGTCGGCGGCCCCAAGTGGGACGACCCCAACGCCAAGGTTCGCCCCGAGCAGGGGCTCCTCGGAATGAGGAAGGCCCTGAAGCTCTTTGCGAACGTTCGTCCTGTGAAACTCTTCCGCGGCCTCGAAGCAGCCTCCCCTCTCAAGGCCGAACGCCTGCGCGGCGTCGACTTGGTTTTCATCCGGGAGCTCACCGGCGGCATCTACTTCGGTCAGCCCAAGGGCAAAGAGACCAAGAACGGCCTACGCACCGGTTTCGACACGATGGTGTACGACGAGAGCGAGATTCGCCGCATCGTAGAACTGGCGTTCGAGGTTGCACGGAAGCGCGGCGGCCACGTCACCTCCATCGACAAAGCGAACGTGCTCGCCACCATGCAGGTATGGCGAGAGGTTGCTACCGAGGTGGGCAAAGAGAATGCCGACATCAAGCTCGACCACCAGCTCGTCGACTCGGCCGCCATGCGGCTCGTCACCGACCCGTCGTCATTCGACGTCATCGTGAGCGGTAACATGTTTGGCGACATCCTCTCGGACGAAGGCGCCGTATTGACCGGGTCGCTCGGGCTACTTCCGAGCGCCTCACTTGGAGAGGGGACACTCGGCGTGTACGAACCGATCCACGGATCCGCACCCGACATCGCGGGCAAGGGGATCGCGAACCCCCTCGGAACGATCCTGAGCGCCGCGATGCTTCTTCGACACAGCCTCGACCTCGACGAGGATGCGAAGATAATTGAAGACGCCGTCCAGAAGGTCCTCGACAGTGGCCTTCGGACAGCTGATCTGAGCGGCGGACAGCGTTCGCTCGGCACGACGGAGATGGCAGGCGCAGTCGTTGCGGCCATCGAAGGCGCGTAACGAAAGGAACGCCATGCCCCGCAAACGCGTTAGCCGGTTGTTTGACCTCAAAGAAGACGAGCATGGACGCCAGTACATGGAGGTGTACCTCGACGGCATCACGCTGCTTCGATTGGTGCTGTCCAACAAGGGCACCGCTTTCAGCTACGAAGAGCGGGTCGCACTTCGACTAGGCGGCCTTCTTCCGCCGCAGTACAACACACTCGAACAGCAGATCGATCGCGTCTACGAAGGCTTCGTGCAGGCACCGACCGATATCGACAAGTATCAATACCTGCGGAACGTTCAGGAACGACAAGAGATCCTATTTTATGCCCTGCTCGAGAAACACCTCGAGGAGATGTTGCCCATCGTCTACACGCCGACCGTCGGCGCCGCCGTTCAACAGTTCAGCGCCCTCTACCAGAACCCACGCGGCCTCTCCTTTTCGCCGCTCAACATCGATCGCGCCGATCAAACCCTCAACTGCTACCCGATGGAAGACGTTCGCATGATCGTCGCCACGGACTCGTCGGCCATCCTCGGCATCGGCGACCAGGGATACGGCGGCCTCGCGATTCCGATTGGTAAGATGGCGCTCTACACCGTCGGCGGCGGTGTCAGCCCGTTCCACACGATGCCCGTGGCGCTCGACGTCGGCACGGATCGCATGGACTTGATAAACGACCCCAACTACCTGGGCGTCCGCCAGAAGCGGCTCCGGGGAGACGACTACTACAAATTCCTGGACCAGTTTGTCGACGCTGTCTGGACGCGTTGGCCCGACGCGGTGATCCAGTGGGAGGACCTTTCGAAGTCCGCTGCGTTCACCGTGCTCGAACGATACCGAGACCGCGGCCCATCCTTCAACGACGACATTCAAGGCACCGGCGCGGTCGCATTGGCGGGTATTCTTGCAGCGTGTCACCTCCGAAATGAAAGCTTGAAAGACGAAGTCTTCGTCATTCATGGAGCGGGCGCGGGCGGGATCGGTGTGGCCTGGGCAATTCGCGAAGGCCTAGTCCGGGCCGGCCTGAGCCGTGCAGAAGCCAAAGCGCGCGTGTTCGTGCTCGATTCCCAAGACCTGCTGCTCACCGATCGTAAGATGGAGGAGTACAAGCAAGGCTTCGCGCACGACCGCGCAACCATCCGAGGTTGGGAATTCGAAGGCGACGCACCCGACCTGGTCGATACCATTCGGAACGCCAAGGCGACGGTGCTTCTCGGGCTCTCGGGCCGACCGGACGCCTTCGACGAGCCAGTCGTCCGCGCCATGGCCGACAACCACAAGTGGCCGATCATCTTCCCACTTTCCAACCCGACCAGCTCTGCAGAAGCAAAGCCCGTCGATATCTTCCGATGGACGGACGGCCAAGCGATCGTGGCCACCGGCAGCCCGTTCGACCCAGTCCGAATGGGCGGCGTAACCCACCCGATTGGCCAAGGGAACAACGCCTTCATCTTCCCGGGGCTCGGCTTTGGCGCCATCCTCAGCGACGCCAAGTCGATCACCGACGACATGGTCCTCGAGGCCTCGCAAGCACTCGCCGACTACACCATCGAGAAGTACGTCGAAGGCGGCCTCATCTACCCGCCCGTCGACGACCTCCAAGAAACCTCACTCCGCGTTGCGACCAGGGTCGTCAAACAAGCAATCGCCGACGGCGTAGCCCGCCGAGAAAACATCCCCGACGACATCGAGTCGTTCGTCCGAGAACGTTTCTGGCACCCAACCTACCTCCCCTTCGTCCGCGGCCACCTCGACTAAGAAAAAGGGGACAGTCCCCTTTTTGAAAGGGTTAATTCGATGGAAATCGCCGTCGCGCTTTTTGACCAAGTGACAGCGCTAGACGCGATTGGGCCGTACGAAGTGCTTCAGCGCCTTCCTGACGCAGAGGTCTGCTTCGTCGGCCACCGAAAGGGCGAAGTCCGCACCGACAACGGATTTTTGGGTCTCACCGTCGATCGGACGTTCGATGAGGTGCCAAGCCCCGACATCCTCTTGGTCCCGGGCGGCATCGGGACGAGAGCCTTGGTTCATGACGCGGCCATCCTCGAGTGGATTCGCGCGGCGCATGAGACGAGCCAGTTCACGACATCCGTGTGTACCGGCTCCTTGTTGCTGGCAGCAGCCGGCGTCTTGGATGGGCTGAGCGCCACCACGCACTTCTCCTCGCGCCACCTTCTTGCCAGGTACGGTGCGAAGCCGTCCGAGGAACGCGTCGTGATCGAAGGCAAGATCATCACTGCGGCCGGAGTTTCCAGCGGCATCGACATGGCTTTGCATCTCGCCGAACGACTCACTGACGCGACCACAGCAAAAGCGCTTCAGCTGATGATCGAGTACGACCCGCAGCCGCCGCACGACGCTGGCGCGCTCCACAAAGTCGAAGCGACGGTACTTGCGCGCGTGCAGGAGCTCGCGAAGCTCAAGAATTAACCCTTCTAAAAAGGGGACTGTCCCCTTTTTATGAGAGGGCGCCGCCGTCGGCTCGGACTTCGGTGCCGTTGATGTAGCGGGCGTCGTCGGAGGCTAGGAAGGCGATGACGGAAGCTGCGTGGCGGGGCTTGGCGAAGCCTACGAAGGGCATGGCGCCCTTGAGTAGTTCCATGTCGGCGCCTGGGGGGGCCTTGAAGTCGCCGTGGAGTGCGGTGGCGATGCCGCCCGGGACCACGCAGTTCGCGCGGAGGCCCTGTTTTACGTACTCCTGGTAGAGGGCGCGGGTCATCGAAATGACCCCGCCCTTCGAGGCCGCGTAGGCGGCCATCCATGGATGGCTGCCGATCGCCGACGTCGAGGAGCAGTTCACAATCGCGCTAAACCGGTTCTTCAACAGGTGCGGGAGCGCGGCGTGATTCACGTAGAACGTGCCGTTGAGATTGATGTCGATGATCTGATGCCACTGCTCGAACGTCATCTCGTGCGTGTGATAGGTGCGCAGGATGCCAGCGCAGTGACACAGGGTATCGAAGCCCCCCATGTCTTGTGCGGCCTGGTCGATCACCTCTTTCACGCGAGCGCCATCCGTGACATTGCACTCGTAGACCCACGCCTTGACCCCGAGGTCTTCGGCGAGCTTCTTCGTGCCGGCCAGCCCCTCGGCATTGATGTCGATGAGGGCAACGTTGCCACCCTCCTCCGCAATACGCTGCGCCGTGGCTTGGCCGATGCCGGCCGCTGCGCCGGTGATCACAACATTCTTGCCTTCAAACCTTTTCATCGTACTTCTCGCTCTTTCGTGATGGTCGCTAGTAACCGTGAAGCTCCGCCCAGCGCTGCCGGTGTTGCGAAGGCCTTCCAAAAGTCATGTAGGTCGCTTGTGCGCGCTTGATGTAGAACCCGATGTCGTGCTCGTCGGTCACGCCGATGCCACCGTGCATTTGGATGGCTTCCTTCGCGGCGTGCATGAAGGTCTCCGAGGCCGTCGCCTTCGCGAGCGAGGCAAGCCGTGGGACGTCGTCAGGCGCCTCGTCAATAGCGCGGGCCGCCGCAAGGACGACCGAGCGCGTCAAGGCAATCTCCGTGTACACCGACACCGCTCGGTGCTGAAGCGCCTGGAAAGAGCCGATCGGCACGCCGAACTGCTCGCGTTCCTTGAGGTATTCGATGGTGTCGGCAAAGGCCTGCTCCGAGGCGCCAAGCATCTGCGCCGACAACCCTACGGCAGCGCGATCGCACACCGCCTGCAAAAGCGTCGCACCACCATCAAGGTCGCCAATGATGTCGTCGGCCTTCACCGACACGCCATCGAGCCGAACGATGCCTGCGTTCAACCCATCGATGCGGGACTGGCGCGTGATCGTGACGCCCGACTGAGCCGGGTCGACCAGGAAGAGCGTGTAGCCTGAATCCGAAGTCGCCGCCGATACGATGATCCGATCGGCGAGATGTCCGTCTAGGACCTGTATCTTCTCCCCGCTGAGCTCGAAGCCGGCCGCCGACTTGCGAGCCGTCGTCGCGACTTTCGAGGTTGCTCCGTGCGGTCCGGCTTCCTCGTAGCCGATCGTCACTAGCGTTTCGCCGGCAGAAATGCCGGGAAGCAGAGCCTTCTTCTGGGCCTCGGTCCCGCCGAGCAGGAGCGCCTGCGTGCCGAGAAGCAGAGTCGACACGAACGGCTCAGGCATCAGCTCACGGCCGCTTTGCTCGAGAACGACACAGAGGTCGAAGAACCCGAGGCCCAGCCCGTCGTACGCCTCCGGAATCTGCAGCCCGAGCCAACCGAGCTCCGCCATCTCGTTCCAGAGTGCGCGGGAAAACCCGACCTCGTCTTTCGAGTCGCGGAAGGCCCGAATGCGAGCCGCAGGCGCGCGCTCGCGGATGAATTCGTGAGCCGTCTTCGAGAGCATCTTTTGCTCGTCGTTGAGAAGAAGGGATGGCGCCGCATGCCCGCTCACTTCTTCCCCTCCGGTAACCCAAGCACACGCTTGGAAACGATGTTCTTTTGGATCTCGGAAGAGCCGCCCTCGATGGTGCTGGCACGTGACCGCAACCAGTCGCGCGTGTACTCGAGGTCGTCGTCGTCGAAACCCGGCCCTTCCCAGCCGAGGCCCTGAACGCCAGCGACCTTCATGCCGAGCTCGAAACGCTTCTGTTTGAGCTCGGTGCCCACGATCTTGGTAATCGAGCCCTCGGGCCCGGGCGTGCCGCTCTCTGCGCCCCGCTGAATGCGAGCGAGAGTCAGGTGAAAGGCCTCTTCCCGCATGCCAAGGGCAGCCACTTCGTCGCGCAGCAGCGGATCGGGGATGGCCCCTTTCGCAACGCCGA
>Ga0209271_10000898_pt1 | contig 10411 bp, 8 predicted proteins | sample tdAd002_FD_187123 | JGI IMG/M metagenome (GOLD analysis project Ga0209271, IMG submission 187123) | Marine sediment microbial communities from the Atlantic coast under amendment with organic carbon and nitrate - tdAd00.2 (SPAdes)... | ecosystem: Environmental > Aquatic > Marine > Coastal >... | reverse complement strand
ACAAAAGAGGGACACATCGCCATTTCGGCCGTCGTGACCGAACCGATGCCGGCCTTGACGCCGTCGACCAGCACCTTGATGCTCGCGAGTGAGCCGTTCATTTTCCAGTTTCCGGCGACCAGTGGCTGACGCATAGTAGTAGTCCTTGCTAAGAGTAGCCGCGTAGCTTAGCCATCCGGGGAGGGAAAATCAATTTATGGCAGGAAACCCGGATTTTTCAGGTGAGCACGCCGACCACGGCGCCGGTCATGCAGGTGGCCAGGGTGCCGGCAACAATGGATTTCATGCCGAGGGACACGATCTCCGCACGCCTTTCAGGCACCATGGTACCGAGACCACCGATCATGATGCCGAGGCTGCCGAAGTTTGCAAAACCGCAGAGTCCATAGGTCATGATCAGCTGGCTGCGCGGCCCCAGCTCCCCTTCCGGCAGAGCCGTTAAATCAAGGTAGGCAATAAACTCGTTGAGAATAATCTTGGTGCCCAGCAGGGTACCGCCGGTCGTTGCCTGCTCCCAGGGAAGCCCCATTAGCCAGGCGACCGGCGCCAGCAGCCAGCCAAGCAGCCTCTGCAGGCTTAAAGGTTCTTCGCCCGTAAACGGCAACAGGCCGATCATCATATTGACCAGGCTCACCAGTGCAATCATGACGATCAGCATCGCCGTGATATTGATCAGCAGCTCCACCCCCTGCAAAGTACCCTTGGTAACCGCATCCATATTGCTGCTCGCCCTGTCCGGCGGCAACAGGTCACCGGCGGTCGCCTTCTCCTTGCCGGGTGGAACCAGCAGCTGGGCAATGGCAATCGCGGCCGGGGCACTGACCAGGGAGGCAATCAGGATATGGCCCATGGCATCGGGCAGGACTTCGCTGAGTATGCTGGCATAGAGCACCATGACCGTGCCTGCAACGGTTGCCATGCCGGTAACCATCAGGGTGAACAACTCACTGCGCGTCATCTCTTTCAGATAGGGCCGGACAAGCAGCGGGGCCTCAACCATGCCCACGAAGATATTGCTGACAGCACCGAGGGCCAGTGCGCCACCGATGCCCATGGCACGTTGCAACAGGTGTGAAAGTGAACGCACAAGCAGCGGCAATATTCGCCAGTGGAACAGCAGGGCCGACAGGGCACTGATCAGCAGGATCAATGGCAGGGCGCGAAACGCGAGGACGAAACTGCTGCCCTCACCCGTCTCTTCGAAAGGCGTACTGTCACCGCCGAGATAGCCGAACACAAACGAGGTACCGGCACGCGTCGCCTGCTCCAGCGAAAGCAGTGCATCATTAAGCCCCATGAACAAATGCTTGAAGGGCGGAAACCAAAGCAGGATGGCGGCCAGTGCAAACTGCAGCACAATGCCGGACAGCAGGGTCCACCAGGGTGTACGGGCACGGTCCTCGCTCAGGGCCCAGGCAAAGGCAAGGAATACCAGGATACCGAACAGGCTTTGCAATGAAGATAGCATCGTTATACCGGGTGCTTTACTACTACCCCGTTAACCCCCTCTCCCTCCGGGAGAGGGTTGGGGAGAGGGGATAAGAAGATAACCGCTTAATCTGTATCCCCTCTTCCTGGCCTTCTCCCGGAGGGAGAAGGGATTGTCTTTTGTTTTGCGAGCAGTCCCGGATTACGTTTCACTTCATCCGGGCTACGAGGCTAGACGGCTTTGGCGACGACCGAGGCAAGCTGATCGGCTTCCTCGATGACCTGCTTCTCGTCTTCACCTTCTACCATGACGCGTACCACCGGCTCGGTCCCTGAAGGGCGCAGCAACACACGGCCCTTGCCGGCGAGGCGCTGCTCCGCGGACTTTACGGCTGCCTGAACATCAGACACAGTCGCCAAATCAACTTTCTTCGAGACGGGCACATTAATCATGCGTTGCGGATACTTCTTCATGCCTGTCAGCAGTTCATGCAGGGGTTTACCCGTGTTCACCATCGCCGCCAGCACCTGCAGTGCCGACACGATACCGTCACCCGTTGTTGTCCGGTCGAGGCAGATAATATGTCCGGAAGACTCCCCTCCCAGCAAGCTACTGGTCTGTTTCAGGCGCTCCAGCACATAACGGTCACCAACATTCGCACGGTCGAAGGCGATATTGTGTGACTGCAGGGCATGCTCCAGCCCAAGGTTGCTCATCAGGGTGCCGACGACACCGCCATTCAGGTTGCCCTGCTGAAGACGTGACATGGCGATAATAAACAGTAGTTCATCACCGTCCAGCAGCACGCCGCTGCTGTCCACCATGAGCACGCGGTCGCCATCACCATCCAGCGCAACGCCGACATCGGCGCCCAGTTCGCGTACCATTTTCTGTAAATGTTCCGGATGGGTAGAACCGCACTCCAGGTTAATATTCAGGCCATCGGGGCTGGCGCCAATCGCGGTAACCTCGGCACCCAGTTCGTCGAATACGCTCGGTGCAACATGGTAGGTCGCGCCATTCGCGCAGTCGACGACAATCTTCAGACCTTTCAGTGTAAGACTGAGCGGTATGGTGCTTTTACAAAACTCGATATAACGCCCGGCCGCATCTTCAACCCGCTCCGCCTTTCCCAGCCGATTCGACTCGACGGTCTCCATCGGCTTTTCCAGCTCCGCCTCAATGGCATGCTCAACCTCATCAGACAACTTGCTGCCTTCGCCTGAAAAAAACTTGATGCCGTTATCGACATAGGCATTGTGTGACGCGCTGATGACAATGCCGGCGCAGGCATGCAGTGTACGGGTCAGGTAGGCGATTGCCGGGGTGGGCATGGGGCCCAGCATGCGGGTATCAATACCGGCGGCAATCAGGCCGGCTTCAAGCGACGACTCAAACATGTAACCGGAGATGCGCGTGTCCTTGCCGATGACTACCAGGTCACCGCCACTGGAGCCGAGCACACGGCCTGCGGCCCAGCCCAGCTTGAGCATAAACTCGGCCGTAACAGGATAATCACCCACCCGCCCGCGAATACCATCAGTACCGAAATATTTTTTAGTCACTGTCGTTTTTCCCTGTCCCTGTCTCAATATAGTAGCGTGTTGTACGGGTTACGTGGTCATTACCGCGTGGCACATGCGGATTGCTTCGCTGGTCTCGCGGACATCGTGGCAACGCACGATGGCTGCGCCCTTCCATACTGCCAGTACTGCCAGCGCCATACTCGGGTATAAACGTTTATCGACCGGAAGGCCTAATACCTTACCGATCAGCGACTTGCGGGACAACCCCACCAGTACCGGGAAGCCGCTTGAGACCAGCTGCTCAAGGTGCTGCAACAGCTGCAGGTTGTGTTCGACTGTTTTCCCGAAACCGAAACCCGGATCGAGGATAATCTGCTGCTCTGACATGCCTGCGGCAAGGCAAGCATCAGCCCTGCCTTGCAGAAATGTGGCCACCTCGGTAACCACGTCCTGGTAGTCCGGGCTTTGCTGCATCGACTCCGGAATACCCTGCATGTGCATCAGGCAAACCGGAACCCCGAGACCTGCCGCCATTTCGACAGCACCCGGCTCCTGCAAGGCATTCACGTCGTTGATCAGGCCGGCGCCGGCAGCAACCGCTGCCTGCATGACGATCGGCTTGCGGGTGTCAATCGAGACAGGGACAGACAGGCTTGAAGCGAGGGCTTCTATAACCGGGATAACGCGCTCCAGCTCCTCATCCAGCGAGACCGGCGCGGCACCGGGCCGGGTAGATTCACCACCCACATCGATAATGGCCGCGCCCTCATCGACCATGCGCTGTGCATGTTGAAGTGATTTTTCTACTGAGAAAAAATTACCCCCGTCCGAGAAGGAGTCGGGGGTTACATTGAGAACGCCCATGATGCAGGGCTGTGACAGGTCCAGCGGCTTGCCGGCACAATCGATGATTTTTTCAGGCATTGAATTGATATTGACGGGCATCCTACATTGCACGGATGTAGGAGCGCTTCGCAAGCGTGATTGATGTTCAGGCAGGGTTATCGCGCTTGCGAAGCGCTCCTACAAGCAACCAGCTAGTGTTGACCAGCCGGACCGCCAATCGTTGAATCCGGCTTTTTGCCCGTGTCTTCCGGACCTTTTGAATCACCGCCGGATGTAGCGCTTGGCTCGGAATCATCCCAGTCTTTCGGCACACGCGGCGGTTTGCCTGCCATGATGTCATCGATCTGGTCACTGTCGATGGTTTCATACTTCATCAATGCAGCGGACATGGAGTGAAGCTTGTCCAGATTGGTCTTCAGAATATCTTCAGCACGCTTGTAACTGCGGTCGATGATTGCCCGGACTTCCTCATCGATGGTATGCGCCGTTTCATCGGACACCGTTTTGTGTTGCGCGACCGAATGCCCGAGAAACACCTCACCGTCGTCTTCTGCATAGGTCAACGGGCCTAGCTTTTCCGACAGGCCCCACTTGGTCACCATGTTACGTGCCAGCTCGGTACTGCGCATGATGTCATTGGATGCGCCGGTCGTTACATGTTCAGCACCAAATACCAGCTCCTCGGCAATACGCCCGCCGAACAAGCTGCAAATCTGGCTTTCAAGAAACTCCTTGCTATGGCTGTAACGATCGGCCTCAGGCAGGAACATGGTCACACCCAGTGCACGGCCACGCGGAATAATCGTGACCTTGTATACGGGATCATGTGACGGCATCGAACGGCCAACAATTGCATGGCCGGCCTCGTGATAGGCCGTCAGCTTTTTCTCGTCTTCACTCATCACCATGGAGCGGCGCTCTGCACCCATCATGATTTTATCCTTGGCCTTCTCGAGGTCATCCATGTCCACCAGGCGCTTGTTACCGCGCGCGGCGAACAGTGCCGCCTCGTTCACAAGGTTGGCAAGATCGGCGCCTGAAAAGCCCGGAGTTCCGCGGGCGATGATGCTTGCTTTTGCATCGTCATCCATCGGCACCTTGCGCATATGCACTTTCAGAATCTGTTCGCGGCCACGCACATCCGGCAGTGGCACCACGACCTGGCGATCAAAGCGCCCCGGCCGCAACAGGGCGGGGTCGAGCACATCCGGGCGGTTGGTCGCGGCAATCACGATGACACCTTCATTGCCTTCAAAACCATCCATCTCGACCAGCAACTGGTTAAGGGTTTGTTCGCGCTCGTCATGACCGCCACCCAGACCGGCACCACGATGCCGGCCGACTGCATCAATTTCATCAATGAAGATAATGCAGGGCGCGTGCTTCTTGGCCTGTTCAAACATGTCACGCACGCGTGACGCACCAACACCGACAAACATTTCAACAAAATCCGAACCGGAAATTGTAAAGAAAGGAACCTTGGCCTCACCGGCAATGGCCTTGGCCAGCAGGGTCTTGCCGGTACCGGGCGAGCCCACCATTAATATGCCACGCGGGATCTTGCCGCCAAGACGCTGGAACTTTGATGGTTCCCTGAGGAACTCGACCAGTTCACCGACCTCCTCCTTGGCCTCTTCCACACCCGCAACATCCGCAAAGGTAATCTTGATCTGGTCTTCACCCAGCAGACGCGCCTTGCTCTTGCCGAATGACATGGCGCCACGCCCGCCACCGCCGCCCTGCATCTGGCGCATGAAAAAGATCCACACACCGATCAACAGCAGCATCGGGAACCAGGAAATAAAAATCTGCATCAACAGTGACTGCTGCCCCGGTGACTTGACCTTGACCACCACGTTATTGGAGAGCAGGTCATCCAGCATCTTGGGGTCTTCCGGCGGCGTATGGGTAATAAAACTACTGCCATCGATGCGTGTACCTTCAACAATATGGTCCTCGATTTCCACCTTCTGTATGCGACCCTGCTGGACCTCGTGGATGAAATCGGAGTAATCAACCGTCTGGGTTGGGGTACCTGAGGGGCCAAAATTATTGAACACCGACATCAGCACGATGGCGATGACTACCCAAAGGACAAGATTTTTCGTCAGATCATTCAAACTGGCTACCTCGATATACTCTTGGAATACAATACGTTAGAACTGGATACTTCGGCACATAACGGCTGCGACTGTAATCATTATGACACATTCACCCTGTTATAGCCCTGTGCCAGCACGTAGACCTCGCGGCTGCGTGGCCGCGATGCTTTTGGCTTGCGGATCAACACCGTCCGGTACTGCCCGCGCAGGGTCTTGATCACGTCTTCAAAACCTTCACCCTGGAAGGCCTTGAACAACAAATTCCCTTTTTTACCCAGTACCTTCGCGGCAAAATCCATGGCCAGCTCCACCAGGTAAATACCGCGCGGCTGGTCGACGGCCTGCATACCGCTGATATTGGGGGCCATATCCGATAAAACAAGGTCTACCTGTTCGGCACCGAGACTATTCATAAGCAAATCAAGGGGTTCATCTTCAGTGAAATCGCCATGGATAAACTCCACTCCGGGCAGGGGGTCCATTTCAAGGATATCCAGCGCAATGGTCCGGCCCTTGCCTGCCAGCGCCTTTGCCACGTACTGCGACCAGCCGCCGGGGGCCGCGCCCAGGTCCACGACCGTCATGCCGGGACGAATCAGCCGGTATTTTCTGTCGACCTCCTCCAGCTTGTAGACGGCACGCGAACGCCAGCCCTCACGCTGCGCGCGTTTGACGAACTCGTCATCAAAGTGTTTTTTCAGCCACTGGTGGCTGCTCTTGCTTCTGGCCATATCCTGAATACCTGTCTACAAGCATACTGCGTATAATTATCCCATTGTTTACGGAAACATCGATCATGTCACTCACTGAAACACAAAAGAAAACACTGCGCGGCCGCGGCCATGCCCTCAAGCCTGTTGTCAGTATCGGGAATTCAGGCCTCAGCAAGGCCGTGCTCAGGGAGCTGGAACTCTCGCTGGAACATCATGATTTGATGAAGATCAAGATCGGTGGCGCCGGGCGCGATGAACGCCGGGAAATAATCGAGCAGATTTGTGCCCGGTTTAACATTGAGCTGGTGCAGGCGATTGGGCATATTGCACTGGTTTATCACGAGCTGGACGATTAACCCGTTCGCGGAATAAATTCCGCTCCTACAGGTGTATCTATTGTGGTGTAGGAGCGCTTTTTAAAGCGCGAAGGGGTTTCGGTTGTCCCGCAGCCACCAACGCCATAGCCAGCATGCTGGTTAGCAGGTACAGGCCCCCGGTCAGCGCGTGCAACTGGCCGAAGCGGGCTGATCCGGACAAACCCTGCACACGCAGTTCCGCAAGCATGGGCGTGAGTCCAAACTGGATAATTACAACCAGCGCCAGCATGGTGACAAGCGCCCACAGGCGCCAGCCAGCGCCACGCTTTAACAACCACTGCAACAGCAGCAGGCCACTGCCGCATACAAGTCCTATATAACCGACCTTTGTAAACAGGTTGCCGGCAATGGTGCCCGCCAGCGCGCGGTCATCAAGCAGCGCAAACAGGGTTGGCGCAACCAGGAAACCGGCCGCCCACAGGCTGCCTGCCCAGAGGGTGAGCAGGATACGTTCGATGGCGAGTAAATAATTATTTAGCATTGAGTTGTAGGAGCGGAATTTATTCCGCGAACCCGTGCCTGCATTGTTCGCGCTTTAAAAAGCGCTCCTACACAGTACACGTCAATTACAGGTGGCGGACTTCGATGATTTCCAGGCTTCTCGTGCCGCTGGGGACGGTTACCGAAACCACGTCGCCTTCCATGCGGGTAATCAGGGCACGGGCTATCGGTGAGTTCACTGAAATCTTACCCACTTTAATATCGGCCTCGTCTTCACCAACAATCTGGTAGACGATGGTTTCCTCGGTGTCCTCGTCGATCAATTCCACGGTGACACCGAAGATCACCTTGCCGCTATGCGGAATCGAGGTGACATCGACGATGTGGGCATGACTCAGCTTGCCGTCGATTTCCTTGATGCGGCCTTCCGCGAAACTCTGCTGTTCACGCGCCGCATGATATTCCGCGTTTTCCTTCAGGTCACCGTGTGCACGCGCCTCTGCAATCGCCGCGATAATCCGGGGACGGTCTTCCATTTTCAGGCGCTTCAGTTCCGCGCGTAATTTCTCGGCACCTTTCGCTGTAATTGGAACCTTGTCACTCATACTACTTACTCCTGGTGCAAACTTTGCAGGCTGATCACATTGCTGCTGTTGAGATATTCCAGCGCCATGCAGGTCGCACGCGCGCCTGCCAGGGTCGTGCTATAGGATATTTTATGCTGCAAGGCAGTGCGCCTGATTGTATAGGAGTCGGCAATCGCCTGCTTGCCCTCGGTCGTGTTGACAATCAAGTCAATCTGCCCGTTCTTGATCATGTCAACAATATGCGGCTGGCCCTCGATCACCTTGTTGACGACATCACACTCAATGCCATCGGCCTTGATGGCCGCCGCCGTACCACGTGTAGCAACCAGCCTGTAGCCCCTGGCAACAAGATCGCGCGCAAGATCCACTGTCTTTCCCCGCTCGCCCTTGCGCACACTCAGGAAGGCCATCCCGGTTCTGGGTATGGCATTGCCCGCACCCAGCTGGGCCTTTGCAAACGCCTCGCCGAAGGTCCTGCCGATGCCCATCACCTCGCCGGTGGATTTCATCTCCGGACCCAGCAGCGGGTCAACACCCTGGAACTTGATAAACGGAAAAACGGCTTCTTTTACCGAATAATAATCCGGATGAACCGCTTCTATAAAACCCTGCTCCCGGAGGCTCTTGCCGGCCATCACGCGCGCGGCAATCTTGGCCAGCGGCCGGTTGGTCGCCTTGGAGACAAACGGAACCGTGCGTGAGGCACGCGGGTTGACTTCAATCAGATAGATATCATCGCCCTTGATGGCAAACTGCGTATTCATCAGGCCATGCACCTTCAGCTCACGCGCCATCCGGCCTACCTGGTCACACATGCGCATCTGTACCGATTCACTCAAGGTGTACGGCGGCAAGGAACAGGCCGAGTCACCGGAATGCACACCGGCCTGTTCAATATGCTCCATGATGCCGCCGATCAGCACATCCTCGCCGTCGCAAATCGCATCGACGTCGACCTCGACCGCATCATCAAGAAAGCGGTCCAGTAAAACCGGTGAATCATTGGAAACCTGCACCGCTTCACGCATGTAACGCGCCAGGTCCTCGCTCGAATAGACAATCTCCATGGCACGCCCGCCGAGCACATAGGACGGACGCACCACCAGCGGGTAACCAACCTCCTCTGCAAGCTGCATGGCCTGTTCCGTGGTCGAGGCAATCCGGTTCGGGGGTTGCAAAAGATCGAGTTTCACAACCATCTGCTGAAAGCGTTCGCGGTCTTCGGCGTGATCGATCGCATCCGCCGAGGTACCGATGACCGGGGCACCGTTGGCCTCCAGGCCACGCGAGAGCTTCAACGGTGTTTGCCCGCCATACTGGACGATGACACCCTTTGGCTGCTCGACATGGATGATTTCCAGCACATCCTCGAGTGTCAGCGATTCAAAATACAAACGGTCCGAGGTATCAAAATCGGTAGAAACCGTCTCCGGGTTGCAGTTCACCATGATGGTTTCATAACCATCATCACGACAGGCCAGCGCGGCATGTACACAACAGTAATCAAACTCGATGCCCTGCCCGATGCGGTTCGGCCCGCCACCCAGCACCATGATCTTGTCACGCTTCGACGGCTGCGCCTCGCACTCCTCTTCATAGGTGGAATACAGGTAGGCCGTTGCGGTAGAAAATTCAGCGGCACAGGTATCCACCCGTTTATAGACAGGCCGGATATTCAGGGCATGGCGCTGCTTGCGGACCTCGTCTTCACTCACACCCAGCAGCGTCGCCAGGCGCCGGTCAGAAAACCCCTTGCGCTTCAAGATGCGCACGCGCTCGGCAGTCAACGCGCTGACACCCTGGTCACGCACCTCTGCCTCCAGCTGCAACAGTTCCTCGATCTGCATCAGGAACCAGGGGTCGATGTGTGTCAGTCCGTGAATCTCCTCCAGATCCAGGCCGGCACGGAAAGCATCCGCCAGGTACAGAATCCGGTCGGCACCCGCCTCGCGCAATTCGCGGCGCAGGATGTCGAGTGCATCGGCCTGAGCCGGGTCAACCTTTTCGTCAAAACCGTCGATGCCGGTTTCCATACCACGCAACGCCTTGTGCAGCGATTCCTGGAAGGTACGCCCGATGGCCATCACCTCCCCTACCGATTTCATCTGCGTGGTAAGGCGGTTTTGCGCTTTGGGGAATTTTTCAAAGGTAAAACGGGGAATCTTGGTCACTACATAATCGATGGCCGGTTCGAAAGATGCCGGTGTCGCACCCCCGGTGATCTCGTTCTGTAATTCGTCCAGCGTATACCCCACCGCCAGTTTGGCGGCCACCTTGGCAATCGGAAAACCGGTTGCCTTGGAAGCCAGCGCCGACGAGCGGGACACACGCGGGTTCATCTCGATGATAATCATGCGCCCGTCATCCGGATTGATGGCGAACTGTACATT
>Ga0209271_10000896_pt1 | contig 10418 bp, 11 predicted proteins | sample tdAd002_FD_187123 | JGI IMG/M metagenome (GOLD analysis project Ga0209271, IMG submission 187123) | Marine sediment microbial communities from the Atlantic coast under amendment with organic carbon and nitrate - tdAd00.2 (SPAdes)... | ecosystem: Environmental > Aquatic > Marine > Coastal >... | reverse complement strand
TTTAGTGCAAAAACGTATTGATAACATGATTGAGTTGATTACTCCCTACGTCAAAGGCGAAGAGCAAACCAGGTTCAACAGTGTACGCTCCCGGGTCGAGCTCTGGAAAGCAGGCTGGCATATTGGCATGTCGGATAAGATTTTTGGGATAGGTCCGGGGAATGTAAAAAAGGCCCTGAAGGTCTATGCCACTGAAAATCCGCATTTGTCGGAACTCCGGGACCAGAATCATATTCACAACCAGTTTCTGCAGACATTCGCCATGAGTGGCCTGGTCGGGCTGGTTTCGCTGGTAGCGTTGCTAGGTTGTCATTTCTGGATTTTTTCCAAGTATTTGGGCAGGCGGTACGATCCTGAAGTGCGCAGTCTTGCGCTTGCCGGCTTTCTGCTGCTGGTCGCTTATATCGTTTATACCATTCCGGGAGTGCCGTTTTACGGCAAACAGTATCTGATGATCTACGCGTTTAGTAGTGCGTCAATCTGGGGCTGCTTGCTGGCCGCCCTGCAGCAATCAACCACGGCAACCGGGGAGCGGAGTTATACCCAAGGCTTTAACGATAAAAGTATGTAAATGAGCGATACTTGATGTAAAACTTAGGTTGCGCAGGGTCATCGATGATCCACACTTCGGTCGCAGGGAGAATCAGCATCTATCGATCCCCTGTTATATACCGAGGCATTGTTTAGGGGTAAAATTTCGTTTGAATCTTAGCTCGGATTGTAAACTCTGTGCGATTCAACACGATTTTTCCATATGTTGACACTCACCTCGTTCACCGACCAGGATGCCAGCAATAGATGGATACATCAGGCGAGAAAGGTGTTACTCAAGTGAGACAGAGGTTCAGGTTAAAAACATTCATCAGAAAGATTCGTTTCTTTGGCAGGAAATATAATTGCCCCGTTTGTGATTCAGATGTCAGAGGGTTTCGTCCAAAAGGCTTCCAGTTTCCGGTGTTAGCAGAAAAACAGGTCATAGGTGGCGGGTACCGTTTGAACGCCCAGTGCCCAGTGTGCAAATCTACCGATAGAGAAAGGCTCTTGTATCTTTACTTGTCAAAGAAAACTAACATTTTGTCGGAGCAGGTTAAGTTATTGCATGTTGCCCCTGAGCCAGGGCTAAGTGCTTTCCTGGAAAGCTTGACCAATGTGGATTACATAACGGCTGACATTAGTAAGGAGTCAGTGATGGTTAATATGGACATTACCGATATTAATTTTCCAGACGAATCATTCGACGTGATTATCTGTAACCATGTGTTAGAGCACATAATTGACGACAGAAAAGCAATGCAAGAGCTGCACCGTGTGTTAAAAATCGGGGGTTGGGCTATTTTACAGGTTCCGATTTCCTTATCAGAGGTCAAAACCTGCGAGGATTCTTCTGTAACCGATCCCTCCGAAAGAGAGCAGGTGTTCGGGCAGTCTGATCACGTAAGAATCTACGCCAGGGATTATCTGGACAGGCTTCGGGAATCCGGGTTTCAAGTCAATCCGTTTGACTGGTGGACGGATAAAGAATTCGTAAGCGAAGACAATAAATATGGCCTGCTCCAGGATGAAAGCGTTTTCCAGGTGAATAGAGCTAATGCGTAAACGGACTGATGTCCATTAATCATAAAGCAGTATGGTTTGGCAGGGATCGCTTGCGTTCCTTGCAGATTGCACTGGACCAATAATTGGCTCCAATGACGTTCGAAATCAAACACATGATCTTATATATTTATCCTTCTGGAAGGTGATATTTTCTACCTTGCGCGATCGTCAGGGCTGCAATCGAGCCAGGCATATCACTCGAGCCGGAGGTTTGCGGCGGTTATGTCGTAATCAAGTCCGATCATTTAGTCCAGGGTGCCGAGGTCAATATTAAGCGGGTCCGACGGGAAATACTCATACTCATTTTTTGGGCTCCCTTAAACTCGCTGACCCCGGTACACTTGAGCGATGGATACAACACTGACAATAGCTGAAGACGCACCACCGCTGTCGCGTTCACCATGGCGCTTTGCGCTCTATTTTTATCTCAAATCGCGCAATACCCTGGCGGCCATTTTTGTCTTTGAAGCGGCACAGGCAGCCTGCACCATCCTGCTGCCATATGCAGTGAAAGAGATAATCGATGCGGTCACGCAGGCCAATCAAACCGGCGCTGATATTTTCACTGCCAGCAAGGATGGCCTGATTCTGTTCGCGCTGTTGAATCTCGGCATAGTATTGTTCAGCCGGGCCAGTGGGGCGATGCTGGTGCTGACCGGGCCTTTTTTACGCGCCGAGATTCGCAAATCGCTGTTCAGTTACCTGCAGCATCATTCGCATCGTTACTTCATTTCGCATTTTGCCGGTTCACTGGCGAGTCGCATCGCCGAGGTGTCGATGAGCAGTATGCATGCCCTGTGGACGATCACATTTGATTTTTACCCGCTGGTGATCAAGTCACTGGTGGCGTTGATTATACTGTTCAACGCGAGTGGCGAGCTGGCGCTGGTGTTGACCCTGTGGTTGGCGATTTATATCTACGTGTCGTACCTGCTGGCCAGGCGCTGCCGGGTTTATGCCCAGGATTTTGCCGAGGCACGCTCGCTGGTTACTGGCAAGGTGGTCGATTCGGTGACCAATGTGATGAACGCCAAGATGTTCGCGCGTCGCCAGTATGAAGAGGATTACCTGACCGACTATCTGAACCATGAAGTCGATCATGCGCTGCGCACTTACTGGTACATGGAAAAACTGCGCTGGTTCCAGTTCACCGCGGCGATGGTGCTGATGGTCGCGATGGTGGGTTATGCGCTGAAGATCTGGTCTGAAGGTAACATGACGGTGGGAGAATTTTCCATGGTCGCAGGCCTGGCGATCATGTTGATCGAAGCGGCACGGGGTTTGAGTCGCAGCTTTCTCGAGTTTTTTGAATACCTCGGCAATATCAGCGACGGGGTTTCGATCTTCGTACAGCCGCACGAGATTATCGACAAGCTCGATGCGCCGGTTTTGCAGGTGACTCGAGGTGAAATCGCATTTGACGATGTTACCTTTATCTACCACGAGGGCTTACAGGTTTTTGAACATCTACAGGTCACGATTAAACCGAAACAACAGGTCGGACTGGTGGGGTTTTCCGGCTCCGGTAAATCCACCTTTGTGAACCTGATTCTGCGCCTGTTCGAAGCCCAGGGTGGTGCGATCAGAATCGATGGGCAGAATATCCTCGATGTAACCCAGGATAGCCTGCGCGAAAGCGTGTCGATGATTCCGCAGGACCCCCAGTTGTTTCATCGTTCATTGATGGAGAATATTCGTTATGGACGCCTCGATGCTACTGATGACGAGGTAGTCGATGCTGCTAAAAAAGCGCATGCTCATGAATTCATCCTGCAGACGGAAAAGCGGTACGAGTCGCTGGTAGGGGAGCGCGGGGTGAAGCTTTCCGGCGGGCAAAGGCAACGTATCGCGATTGCCCGCGCGATCCTCAAGGATTCGCCTATTTTGATTCTCGATGAAGCCACTTCAGCACTCGATTCGGTCACCGAGAAAAAAATCCAGCTGGGCCTCGATAACCTGATGAAGGGACGCACGGTGGTCGTCGTGGCGCACCGTTTATCGACGATATCACACATGGACCGTATCCTGGTGTTTGATCAGGGCAAAATTATCGAAGATGACAGCCACCAGCGGTTACTGCAAAGAGATGGTCATTATGCCCACCTGTGGAATATGCAGGCAGGCGGCTTTTTACCGGAAAAGGATGAAATTTAGCCAGGAGGCTATAGACACTAGAGCATTGCAGGCACCTTCCAATATTTAAAAGCCACCTGATTAAGAATCATTTAGTTGATGAAGTAGTTCAAACGAGAACGAAATGACTTTGAATCATGAAGTGGATTCGCTGATCAGGGAACGCAAAATTGATCCTGGTACCGCATCATCTCTGATCAATGACATTGATTTTACCCATAGTATCAGTAAAAAGTTACTCAAGTCGGCGGTTACTTTATGGGTATCAGACGAGGCTATCAAAGAGCTGGGGGATGAATATGGGTACGAGTAAACTGATCGGCAAACTGGAAAGCTTTTTTGACCTGTCAAAAAACAAGCAAAAGAATAAACACGATAAGTTATTGAAGATAATCGCAAAACTGGAAAGCAAGAAGTCTCTGCTTGAGGTGGAAGTGATGGAAGAAAGTAAAATCAATGATACGAGTACCCGGCATCATGATTTGAGTAAGGAATTACAAGTATTGTCTGAACTCATAAAGAAGGCAAAAAAGAAGGCTTTATCAGATGAAGCAGCTGTTGCCGAGTGATTGTTGTTATGCGCAGCCGTGGAATATGCAGGCGGCCGGCTTTCTGCTGCAAATTCTGGTGCTCAATCCAGGGTAAGGGATGTAAAATCTGAAGAACGGCTATACTAAAGGCTCAAACGTTAAAACTATGTGAATGAGCAATGCTTGATGTGAAAATTCGGTTGCGACGGGTTATCGAGGACCCTCACTTCGGTCGCAGGGAGCGACAGCTGGCAAAATCTTCACTGGCTCGTATTGAAGAGCTGGAAGGTCGGGAGATCTACCACTGGACGGAAGTGGCAAGGATGGCTCTGTTAAGAGAAGTCAAAAATCAAGTATTGGGTAAGCAGGCGGCGGTCAAGATCGATAGTTTTTTGAAACGGCATAGAATCAGACGGGGTAACTGAAAGGCAGTAAATCTACGTATTCGCAGTTTATAAAATTTGCTAATCAGGCAAAAGCAATTATAAGCGGGGTTAGCTCAGTTGGTAGAGCGTCAGCTTCCCAAGCTGAATGTCGCGAGTTCGAATCTCGTACCCCGCTCCAGATTCAATTATTTATTTCCTGTATTTCCAGGGCGATCCATTGTTGGTCTGACGCGAATTCCCGTATGGTTACCAGCGCCTGACTCTGCCCGTATCCATGTGTACAAAATCTGATTTTGCGTAGTAGCCGACGCCACCGCGTTTAATTTTAAGCGCCGCATCACGCAGATCGCGGCTATCGACATTTCTGAGGCGTACATCGATTGCCTTGCCGAGCAGGTGCTGACTTTTCTTCGCAACACCGCTGCTCTTGCTACGCAACTTCTCGTTGGTTTTAGGGGAGCGGTACGCCGAGATGACTTCATAGGTGCCGTTGCTGTTCAAACTCGCGCGTACATCATAAATAAGGTCGAGCAATCTGGGGTCGATTATGATTTCATCACCGGTGCGAAAATCAGCCAGAAAATCGTTGATCTCTTCAAGCGCCGATTCCACGTACTCACCGCCTACCGAGTAAGTAACCTCAAGGGTCTCATGCGTATGCGTGTGAAAAAACGACAAACTCCGCTCGCCGATGCTGGATGTGCTGTTGAGTGGCAGGAGAATGCCGGTCATAAGCACTGCGACACGCAAGAGACGTGTCGTATTCGTCAAATATATATTCATGCTACTCATAGATCGATTATTATAGCTCCTCCAGAGCTAATCTTCCTAACGCAGGACCTAACAAAAATGTATCAAAGGTTCAGAAAATTCACGTGCTTGCTGATGTTTATCCAGATTTTTGCAGTGAGTGTAGCTATGGCTGATGACGTAAAAGACAGAAACGCACTCCGCAGCGAGCTGGAACAGCTCGTAAACAGCGGTTTTCTGAGCAATAGTTCGGTCAGCGTCTCATCGGTTGATCTGTTGCTGGAAATCTACGAGAAGCGAAATTTTTTACCGGCCTGGAAAGATCAACGTCAGATAGGAGAATTGCTTGCGGCAATCGAGGCGACGGCGGATGACGGACTGGATCCGTCTGATTACCATCTAAAACAGGTGAAGTTCATCTATGGTGAACTACGCGCCGGCCGTCAGGTGTCACCCGCGGAAAGAGCTGTGCAAGATCTGATTTTGACGGCCAGTCTGGCACGCCTGGGTTATCACCAGCTGTTTGGCAAGGTGAATCCGTACACATTTGATTCAAACTGGAATTTCCGCCGCGAACTCAATGACATCGATCCGGCGATCGCCATTCAAAGCGCTATAGACTCGCCTTCGCTGACAGATTTTTTGAACAATTTCTTTTCGCGTGGCTGGTTTTACATGAAGCTACAGGCGGCTCTCGCGGACTATCGTCAGATGGCTGCGGACGGTGGTTGGCCGCGCATTCCGGAGGGTCCGACCTTGAAGCCGGGCAACAGCGATGAGCGTCTGCCTGTTCTTGCGCGCCGCCTTATAATCAGTGGCGACCTCGCGTTGCGCGCGGATGTTGACAAACTAACCATCTATGATGAGTCCCTGCAAAAAGCCGTACGTCATTTCCAGGAGCGACACGCTCTCGATACTGACGCGGTTATCGGCCCGGCAACCTTGCGAGCATTGAATGTTCCGGTCGAGAAGCGAATTGGTCAACTGGAGGTGAATATCGAGCGTGCGCGTTGGGTGCTCGATGATATTGAAGATGATTTTGTGATGGTTAATATCGCCGGGTTTCGGGCCTACGTATTGCGTGGCCGAAAAATTGTCTGGGAAACGAAGGTGCAGGTAGGCAGTGCCTTTCATCAGTCACCGGTTTTTCGCGATGAAATCAAATACGTCGTGATAAATCCAACCTGGACCGTGCCGTATAGCATTGCGACCAAAGAAATATTACCGAAAATCAAGCGCGATCCGAATTATTTCGCCACCCGGGACTTCGATCTGAAAACCCACAGTGGCAAGTTCATCGATCCATCCAGCGTAAACTGGACAACCATAACAGCGCGCAATTTTCCGTACTGGCTGGTACAGCGCCCGGGCCCGAATAACGCGCTGGGCCGGGTAAAAATCATGTTTCCGAACGAGCACGCCGTTTATCTACACGATACACCCAGCAAGGCTCTGTTCAGCAAGGCGGAGCGCGCGTTTAGCCATGGCTGCATTCGGGTCGAGAACCCGTTCGACTTTGCTGAGCAGCTGCTCGGCGGTGATGGCTGGAACCAGGAAAAATTTCAGCAAGTACTGAACGAAGGGAAAACAAAATCCGTGTCCCTGTCGAAACCGATGACGGTGTTGTTGCTCTATTGGACTACCATGGTCGATCCCGATGGCGTCGTGTATTTTTTCAACGATGTCTATGAACGTGATGAGCGTATTGCCAAAGCCCTCAACGAGCCATTTCGACTCGACATGCCAGGGCAATGAGTATATAGCGCAATATTGACAGGCCACCGTAACGATAAAGGGTACCGTCTTTGAGGTGTCTTCTTTCAATCAAGTAATGCAAAAACCATGAATAGTCTTATTGAACGCGCGCGTACGTTTGCCACATCTGCGCATCAGCGTATTGGGCAACAACGTAAATATAACAACCAACCATATGACGTCCACTTGAACGCGGTCGCAAAATTGGTGGCCAGTGTAAGCGATGACCCGGAAATGATTGCCGCGGCCTGGTTGCATGACACGGTTGAGGATACGCCCGCCACGCTGGACGATATTGCCGAAAACTTCGGCGCCGCAGTTGCTGAACTGGTGGAGTCTCTCACCGATGTGAGTATGCCCAGTGACGGTAATCGCGCCATTCGAAAATCGATAGACCGGGAGCATAGCGCTCAGGCATCAGCACGCGCCAAGACCGTAAAGCTCGCGGACCTGATTGATAACTGCAAAGACATTGCCGAGCACGATGAGCGATTCGCGCGTGTTTATCTGGTGGAAATGGGCGCCCTTTTAGAAGTGCTGGAAGATGGTGATCCGACACTACTTACGGAAGCCAGCAGGCTACACGAAAAATTTGCTGAAAAACTGGGCATCAACTCGGTCACTCCAGTTGATCCCGGGGAATGGGGGCCGGAAAAAGTTCTTTTGCATGGGTTGGATGATAAAAATTTCAGACGTTTGTTCATGGATATTTTCACCGCCAGGGATATTGCTGGCGGTTTATTGTCGTTCGATATTGATTCGCCCTGCGACAAGGCCGCACATGAGCTGAAAAATCAGTGCCATGAGGTGGCTAGCGTGCGTATTGACGGTTCCGTGCAAGGATATGTGCGCAGGTCTGATATGGATAAAGGGAATTGCGCCGATTATTTCAGGGACTTCGCTAAAGACCAGGTGCTGAACGGGGCTGCGACCTTCTCTGACGTCATTCATGTGCTGACGCGCCATGATTATTGTTTTGTTACCGTCCTCGGTAACGTTGGCGGTGTTATCAGTCGCGATGACATCAATAGGCCGATGATGCGGATGTGGTTGTTTGGTATCGTGACCATGCTGGAGATGGGCCTGGTAGAGTTGATTCAAGAACGTTTTCCCGGCGGTAAGTGGATTGAAAATCTTAGCCAGGGACGATTGCAGAAGGCGCGTGAAATCCAGGCCGAACGTCAACGTCGCAATGTTTCCTGTGACCTGATGGATTGCCTGCAGTTGTCGGACAAGGCGCAGATACTGGTCGACGACCCGGTGGCCATGGAACGCATCGGCATGAAATCCAAGAAGGTAGCCAAGCGCACCATAAAGGATCTCGAATCCTTGCGTAACCATCTGGCGCACGCACAGGATATAGTCCAGTACGATTGGCCGCAGATTGCGCGTTTGAGTATGCGTTTGGAAGGTACAGTTCGACAGTAGAGGTCGTAATCCGAAACCGGAGGTTTACGCCGCCGAAAATTGCGCGTAAGCATTGGCTCTCTGAAACCTGTTTCATGAGGATTTAATTATGTTTTGCCATGCAAATTGATGCTGACCGATTGATGCACCGATTGCATCAGCTTGGCGATAGTGCGCGCAATCCAGAGGGTGTGCTGTCGCGGCTTGCCTTGAGCGATGAGGACAAAGTCGGGCGTGAGCTGATCGTCGGATGGATGGAGGAGGCTGATCTGACGGTTTCGATCGACGCGATTGGTAATATTTTCGGTACCTGGGGGGACGGAATTGCGGTGCAACCGCTAATGATCGGTTCGCACATCGACTCTGTGGTCAATGCCGGTATTTACGATGGCTGTTACGGGGTTTTATCCGGGCTCGCGGTCATCGAGGCGTTGCAGGAGCAAGGCGTCGAACCCGCGATTCCAATCGTTGTCGCCGCGTTTACCAACGAGGAGGGTAATCGTTATGCGCCTGATATGATGGGTTCACTGGTACATGCGGGTGGCCTGGATCTCGAACAGGCGCTAAACACGAAAGGTATAGACGGCTCCATACTGGGAGAAGAGTTGCAGCGCATTGGCTTTGCCGGACCAATGCCAGTTGGCACGATCAAGCCGCGCGCCTATCTTGAACTGCATATCGAGCAGGGTCCGGTACTCGAGGTCGAAGGCACTAGCATCGGCGCGGTTGAAGATTTGCAGGGTATTTCGTGGCAGGAAATCACCATCAAAGGGGTTGCCAACCATGCCGGCACGACCCCAACACGACTGCGTCACGACGCCGGTTTGGCGGCGGCGCGGATAAACACTTTTTTACGCGACCAGTTGGCGTCGATGAGTGCAACGACCGTGGCCACGGTCGGTAGTATCGAGTACCGGCCCAATGTCATCAATGTCATCCCATCGCAAGTGATTCTAACAGTAGATTTGCGCGACCCGGACGACGCGCGCCTAAAGTCAGCAGAAGCACAATTCGAAGAGTTTGTGGAAGAGCTCGCGCTACAGGAAGCTGTGACGATTTCGATTCGGCGCCTGGCACGCTTCGAGCCGGTTCAGTTTGATAGCGAACTGGTCGATGCAATCGAACAGGCGGCAGAGAAGCGTCAACTATCCTGCCGGCGTATGACATCGGGGGCAGGGCATGACGCCCAGATGATGGCGCGGATATGTCCGGCAGCGATGATTTTTGTGCCAAGCAAGGACGGCATCAGTCATAATCCGGGCGAACACACCGATGTGCAAAGCCTGCTGCAAGGCAGCACGGTGCTGCTTGATATCGCGCGCAAGCTGGTTGCAGGTCGTTTGTTATACCGGTGACAGTGGCTTGTGGATTCGACTCGCTGGTCAGTATGTTGACGCATATGAAATTTCGCAGCGCTTTGCGCTGCGAAACGAAGTTTGGTGGAGACGGCGGGAATTGAACCCGCGTCCGCAAGCCCTCTGCCATTGGCTCTACATGCTTATTCCGACTTTAATTTAACTGACTGCTACCCGCCGGACAGGGAAAACAGACAGCGATTCCAGTGCTTGTTTAGTGCTTCAGCCCCGAACCAGCTTCCATCACGATTCTATGAGAGCGATGCCGGAATGTTCCGAAGAACCTGGACGCATAGACACGGCTCCAGTCCGACAGCATTCTACCGGTTATTAAGCGGCGAGTGCGTAGTTGTCGTCGTTGGCAACTAAAATTTGCAGAAGAGTTAACGAGTTTTTCTACATTCTCGGCATGCACCTCAGGTTTCGCGACCCACGTCGAAGCCAAGTCGTCCCCAAGACGGCGAATTATAACCTAATTTGGTGCTTTAGGGGTTAAATTCAACCCG
>Ga0209271_10000895_pt1 | contig 10423 bp, 9 predicted proteins | sample tdAd002_FD_187123 | JGI IMG/M metagenome (GOLD analysis project Ga0209271, IMG submission 187123) | Marine sediment microbial communities from the Atlantic coast under amendment with organic carbon and nitrate - tdAd00.2 (SPAdes)... | ecosystem: Environmental > Aquatic > Marine > Coastal >... | reverse complement strand
GGCGTCGGCGCGATCGTGCTGTTCGGCCTGGCCGGTGCGGCCGTCGTAACGCTGACTTTCCTGCCGGCGGCAACGGTCACGGTGCTGTCATGGACGCGGCGCGATCCAGCAGCAATCGCCGTTGTCGATACCAGGGTGGGCGGTGCCGATTGATAAAGGTCGGCCGATTTCCGCGGACAGTATCCCCAAACCCGGTACCCGTTCGTATTTGAAAGCGGGCGTTGAGCCGGATCATTAAAGATGTCAGAGCAGAATGTCAGGCCTGACCCTGGATGTTCTGGCTGCAAGCCAGGTTTCGCTAGCCGGTGTGGTGCACCTCCTGCAAACCGTAGACCGGTGTTGGTATATTTTCCATGCGCGCCTTGAGCTGCAGCGACAGGTAGCTTGAATAGTGGCGCGACTGGTGCAGATTGCCACCGTGAAACCAGAGCCCTGGTTGCTGGGTCGGCTTCCACATGTTGCGCAGTTCGCCCTCCCAGGGACCGGGGTCCTTGGTGGTGTCCGAACCCATGCCCCAGACCTTGCCGACCTTGTCGGCCACCCCCTGGTTGATCAGCTGCGCCGCCCAGCCGTTCATCGAGCTGTAACCGGTCGCAAGCACGATCACGTCCGCGGGTATTTCGGTACCGTCGGCCAGCATCACGCCGGTTTCGGTAATGCACTCGGTTTGACCGGTTTTAAGCTTGATATCGCCATTGGCGATCAGCTCGGAGGCACCGACATCTATGTAATATCCCGAGCCACGGCGCAGATATTTGCAAAACAGGCCGCTGTCGTCTTCGCCGAAGTCGAGCATGAAGCCGGCTTTTTCGAGCCGGTCGTAAAGGTCCTTGTCGCGTTCTTTCATTGCGGCATAAACCGGAACCTGCAGGCCGGGCAAGATGCGATAGGGCAGGGATGCAAAAATCATGTCGGCCTTATGCGTGGTAATGCCATTGGCGACGGCCTGCTCGGAATACAGGCCGCCCAGGGCCAGGTCCATCAGGGTTTCCGAGCGGGCAATATGCGTGGAAGAGCGCTGCACCATGGTGACATCGGCACCGTTTTCCCACAGGTCGGCGCAGATATCGTGCGCGGAATTGTTCGAACCGATGACCACCACTTTCTTGCCCGCGTATTTATCACCGCCCGGATGTTTCGACGAATGGTGAATATCGCCCTTGAAACTGTCCATGCCGGGAATATCCGGAATGTTGGGCACCGCGGACATACCGGTAGCCAACACCAGCTGTTTCGGTTTAAGTTCCACCGTTTTACCATCCCGCTCGACCTCGACCGTCCACTCGCCGCTGGCTTCATCGTACTCGGCTTTTTTGCAGACTGTGGAGCTCCAGTAATTTAGCTCCATGACTTTGGTATACATTTCCAGCCAGTCACCGATTTTGTCTTTGGGCGCAAATACCGGCCAATGGTCGGGGTAGGGCAGGTAAGGCATATGGTCGTACCAGACCGGGTCGTGCAAACATAAGGATTTATAGCGATTGCGCCAGCTATCGCCGGGGCGGGGATTTTTCTCAACGATGATCGTGGGCACGCCAAGCCGTCTCAGGCGTGCACCGAGCCCGATGCCACCCTGTCCGCCACCGATAATCACGCAGTAAGGCTGGCGTTCGTAACCGAGTTCGGCTTCTTCCTGTTGCTTGTTTTCAAGCCAGGTCTTGCGACCTTGAAAGAGGCCGTGTTCGACGCCTTTGGGTCGGGTCGACCCTTTGGCTTCCTCGTGGCCTTTTAGCTCGTAGGCCGTGGTGAGCAAGGTCCAGGCCTGGCCGTCGGCATTGAGGCGCAAATGACCTTCACCGCGGCTGGTTGAGGTTTCGAACTTGATCCAGCCTTCGGTGATGCCGTCGGCCTCGGATGCGTCACCCTCCAGTGTCCAGTTAGCGGGTTTCGCCGATTCGAGCGTTGCGTCGAGCATCTCGGCAATCTCCTTGCGGCCTTCCATGGTTTTCAGATTCCAGGTAAAACTGACAAAGTCCCGCCAGTAACTCTCCGGCGCGAATAACTCCGCCGCCTGTTGGCTGTCGTTGTTAGCTAACGCGGCATTCAGTTTTGCAAGCCATTCATTGATAGTGTCGTTTGCGGTGCTGGCCATAAGCCCTCCCCCTGGTTAATCAGAAAATTGAATCCCAACCTGCAACAGGTCGAGATAAAGGTTATTTAAAATTTATAATCTGACAATGAGTCCCGGTGCATTAAATCACAACGAGACACGGATATAAATTTAGCGACATCGACCCCGGTAGTAAAGGGACGAGCGCATTTACTTCTTTATGTGAAAAAGGATATGCCGGACGTGGTAAAAAATAATCCCCCGGCTGGTCCCGGGCTCGATCAGGCGTGCGCGAGTCGCAAGGGTTGAAACATGCGCCGGTACTGGCCCGGGGTTAAACCGGTTAGCCGCTTGAACAAACGCCGGAAAAACGAAATATCGAGATAACCGACCGCTTCGCTGACTTCGTCGATCGGTAACTCCCCCTGTTCGAGCAAGCGCTTGGCTTCCTCGATACGCAGGTTCTGCAGGTACTCGATCAGGGTGGCTCCAGTGGCTGCCTTGAAACGACGCTTGAGTGATCGCTCCGGCACGTCGATCTCCTCGAGCAGTTGCCGGATAGCGTCGATTTCGCGGAAGTGCCCGGTCAGCCAGGTTTCGCAACGCCTGGCAATCGAATCGGCATGCGGCGCGCGCCGCACCAGGCCGGTGTAGGGCAGCTGCCCTTCCGGGTGCCACTTGAGCAGATACACCTTGGCGATGTGCAGCGCGTCCCCCGGGCTCGCATGGCGCGCGATGATGTGTAGCGCGAGATCGTGCCACGAGGTGGTGCCGCCCGCGGTCACTATACGGCCGGTCTCGTCTGCGTACACCAGGTTCGAAGCGGCATCGAATCTGACCTTCGGATAATGCTGTCGAAACAGGTCCGTGTAGCCCCAGTGCGAGGTTGCGGCGCGGCCGTCGAGCAGGCCGGTTTCAGCCAGCAGGATCGATCCTGAACAGGCCGAGTAGAGTTCCGCGCCCAGCGCGTACTGCCGTCGCAGCCACTCGATCAGCGCCGGGTAACGACCGTGCAGTGATTCGTCCGGCCCCAGCCAGATCTCGGGCAGAATCACGATTTCGGCCGCTGGATCGTTAGCGATCGATACCTGCGGGCTAACCGGGATGCCGTTGCCGCAGGTAAACGGCTGCTCCAGCGAGGACAGGATACGCACTCGAAAGCGCTTGCTTTCGTCCCCGCTGCGCACCAGCGTCTGCCACAGGTTGCCGGTGGCGGAGAGCACGTCGACCATACCGTAGAGAGCCGATCCGGCGGTCTCTGGCAGCGCGAGAATCAACACTTCTACGAAATTTTTAGCCTCTTTCTCCATATTAAATCCAAATTAGTGGCACGAATAGCGTGTTTTGGTCATTTATGCATCTTATCTGCTGGGTGTCAATCCCTGATCATGTATCCACCCCGACGCGATAACAGATTGCGGGGTACCCGATTAACAAGACAGGAGCAACAACATGACTCAAAGCAACACGCAACAACAAAGTCCTCGCAGCGACGCAGCCAACGTCGTCAACGGCGTCGACCTCGAAGTGCTCGGCGGCACCGTCAGTGCGGTACAGGCTGAGCCCGAACTGGGGGTGTGCCGTTTTCGCGCCCGCAATACCTGGGTCGACGGTGCGCGCAACGAAAGCCGGGTGACCGGATTTTACGGCGCCGCGCAGGAAATTGCGCACCGCCAGCCGTTCACGATGATCGCCGACGAGCCCCCGATTCTCGCCGGCAACGACGATGGCGCCAACCCGGTGGAGCACTTGCTGCACGCGCTGGCTTCGTGCCTGACGACCGCGATGGTGGCCCACGCGGCCGTCCGCGGGATCCGTATCGAGGCGATGGAAAGTGAACTCGAGGGCGATCTCGACCTGAACGGCTTTCTCGGGCTGAACCCGAAAACGCCGAAAGGTTACACCGACATCCGCGTGAAATTTCGTGTCGACGCGGCCGACGGGGATATCGATGCCATCCGCGAGCTGGCGGAATTTTCACCGGTATTCAACACGCTTACCAACGGCGTCAACGTCGATGTCCAGGTGGAGCGCAAATAAAGTCACGGGCTTTTATCCATCACCGGCAGGCCCCGTAACGGGTCTGCCGGCCGGATCATAACCCGCTTTTCGAAACTAACTCAGGAGTTGCACGATGAAACAGTTAACTTATCAAGAAATAAATCTGCCGACAGGCAAGGCTTTTAGCGCCGACGCCATCGAAATGTCGATCGCAAATGTGGCGGCAACTTTGCGCCGCTGGCATCAACGCAGCGCGCAGCGTCGCCGGCTTGCCGGGCTCTCGACGCGTCTACTCGACGATATGGGCATCACCGAGACACAGTGGTTCGAAGAAATCAGCAAGCCTTTCTGGAGGTCCTGATTATGACTTGCCCGGCTTTGAAATTTGACGATCCATCCGATCCCGCCGCAGATCCCGGTGGTGCCGATGCGAGCACAGCGTCAGGCGCTACGCCGGCGCGTGAATCGCTATTCGAAACCTTTGTCGACGAGATCGACATCTGGGCCAGGCGGGCGCTCGCGGCTAACGGATTCGGTGACTATTAAAAAAGCTGGCGGAGGGATAAAACATAATCCCTCTGTCACCTTTTTCTTATTTATTAGCCACCGCGAGAGAATCAGCCGTCGGAGTTGATCTGCACGATCAGTTCCTGCAGGACCTGATCGGCATCCTGGTTGGCCACCTGGCAGGTGCCCGCGGCCTCATGTCCGCCGCCGCCGTATTTCAGCATCAGTTCGCCAACATTGGTTTTCGAGCCACGGTCGAAAATCGACTTGCCGGTCGCGAGTACCGTGTTTTGCCGTTTCAAACCCCACAACACATGGATGGAAATATTACACTCGGGAAACAGCGCATAAATCACGAACCGGTTGCCGGCATGGATGACTTCTTCGTCGCGCAAATCGAGCACCACCAGGTTATCGTGCACTGTCGTACAGCGTTTGATCTGTTCCTTGAACAGGGCTTCCTGCTCGAAATACAGGTCGACGCGCTCCTTGATGTCGGGCAGTTCGAGAATCTGATCGATTGTCGCGTCTTTGCAGTAATCGATCAGGTCCATCATCAGGTTGTAGTTGGATATTCTGAAGTCGTGAAAGCGCCCCAGCCCGGTACGCGCATCCATTAGAAAATTGAGCAGCTCCCAGTTTTTCGGATCCAGCACTTCCTGACTGTTGTAATCTGCCGAGTCGCCCTTGTCGACCGCGAGCATCATTTCATCCCAGTCGCTGGAAAAGGTTTCATGACCGCCGTAGTGTTTCCACACCACGCGCGACGCCGACGGGGCGTCTGCATCGATGATGTGATTCGACTTGCCTTCCGGGATGCGCAGGGTTTCCGAATGATGGTGATCGAATACCATGTGTGCGGCGTCAACATACGGAAGGTTGGTCGTGATATCACGATTGCTGATGTCTATGATGCCGTCCTGCATGTCCTTGGGATGCACGAACTTGATATCGTCGATTATACCCATGTGCTTGAACAGCACCGCACACACCAGTCCGTCGAAATCGCTGCGAGTGACCAGTCGAAATTGTTGTGCCATTTCTATTCCTCGTAAGTTCGGGATTTATTGTTTATAGCAGGAGCTAAACAGGTAGTCGGTCGATTATGCAGATTCTTGAGCGTGGCAAGCAGAAATTTACGCCCGACTTCAGGAAATATTTTTACAACCAGGCTGGTTTGCAGGTTCGGAATCCGCTGAAGATATTCCATCGATCGGCACCAAAAAAGTTGCGGTAACCACCATGCATCATGCGCCCGCGCGTGGTCCAGGCGCCGCCACGCAACACTTTCGTGTTACCAAACAAGGTTGTCGAATACTCCGTGTAGGCATCCGCCGAAAATCCGGGAAAGGGTGCAAAGGTATCACTGGTCCATTCCCAGACATTACCTAACATTTGTCGACAGCCAAAAGCGCTGTCGCCTGCGGCATAAGCCGCCACATCGACACTGCCAAGCGCGAGCGCGTCCAGATTCGCATGACTGGCGGTGGGCGCATCATTGCCCCAGGGGTAGCGCCGTTTGTTGGCTGACAGATTGCCCTGATTATCCGCTTCGCCCAGGGCGGCAACTTCCCATTCGTGCTCGGTGGGCAATCTTAGCCCTGCCCAGCGGCAATAAGCATCAGCTTCATACCAGCTGACGTGAATAACGGGTTCATTGTCGGGCAACGGCAGTGTTTTATCGAAACGGCGCATCGTCCACTGCTGGTTACCTTGTGGCGTCCAATATCCGGGATGCGATATCTGGTTATTCTGTATCCAGGTCCAGCCGTCCGGATTCCAGTAATCCTGTGTCTGGTAGCCTCCCGCCGCCACAAACTCTGCATACTCGGCATTGGTGACCGCTGCGCGGGCAATGGAAAACGCAGTGACGTCGACCTCATGCGCATACTTTTCGTTATCAAACATGAAAGCAGCGTCTTGCTCCGCCCCGATTCGGAATTTACCGCCTGGTACATCAACATATCCGGGAAGCCCACCCGCATTTCGAAGGCTGGAGGCATCGATTGCCGCGCTGAATTTTGGTGTGGGATAAGCCAGTGTCTGTCGACCCCAGAGAAAAGCCTCGCAGTGCATATCTTCGTGGAAGACGCCGAACTGGTAGATGAAACTGTCCTGTTCGTTTGCTATTTTTCCTGGCAAGCGCGCGCACAGATTTTCCAGTACCGATTGCATATAAGTTTTGGTTTGCTCAAGATTAAGCAGCGGTAAATCCCAACGGGTGTCGTGGGCGACCGAGATTGAATCATACAGACTATCCGCCTGCTGATTCCCCAGGATGCTTTCACGACCGTATAATTCGCGCAGAATAAAGTATTCATAAAAATACGCGACATGACCGATTTCCCAGCGTAGCGGATTGATCGTGCCATATTTTGGCCCCAACAATTGATCCTCATCCAGGTCGGCAACCAGCTCATAGGTCCGCTGCCTGGCGTTCTCCAGCATGCCAATCAGATTTGTGTTACTAATAAGGGCGGTCATATCGTGTCGTAAGCCCTGCTTTCATGAAAATTCATCTGGTTACACCCGCCAAAGAAAATTCCAGGAATGGTAACCGTACTTCGGCAACGCGCTGGGCAGGCCTGCTACGGAAAACAGGTCACCGGGTTAATATTGACACCGATTATAATGGAGAACCCACAGACCTGGTAATTGCTTTGCACGCCTGGCACAGTGCAGCTGCGATTCGGCACTATCGCCAAATAAGGCCTGATGGCCCGCTGGTCGTAGCCCTGGGTGGTACCGACGTCAATACCTTTCTGAAAACGGATCCTGTAACGACCTTAGCCTCGATGCAAATGGCAGACGCTCTGGTTTGTTTGCATGCTCTGATCGCAGATGAACTACCGCTCCAGTTGCGGCAAAAGTTATCCGTGATTCGCCAGTCAGCGCTGCCATTGCCACGGCCGCGAAAGCCGTCAAAACGCTATTTTGATATCTGCGTTATTGGTCATCTGCGCGAAGAGAAAGATCCCTTTCGAACTGCTCTCGCTGCTCGCCTGCTACCGCCGGAATCCAAAATTCGAGTGTTGCACTATGGCAAGGCGCATAGTCCGAAATGGGCCTTGCAGGCAGAGGCGGAAATGCGGGCCAACACGCGATATCGATGGCAGGGAGAGGTATCAGCCGGGCAGGTTCGCCAGGCTTTTATGCGGGCGAATCTGATGGTGATTAGTTCGCTTCAGGAAGGCGGAGCCAACGTGGTTTCAGAGGCTCTGGTTGCGGATGTGCCGATTATTGCCTCTGACATCAGTGGAAATATAGGATTGCTGGGCAGCGACTTTGCGGGTTACTTCCGGGTCGGCGACGAGACCTCCCTGGCCGAACAGATACGCCAGGCTGAGGTCGACGAAAGGTTCCTGAAATCACTCGAACAACAGGGCAGAGCCCTTGCGCCGATGTTTACGCCAGATCAGGAATTGGCGGCCTGGCAAAAGGTACTGGCTGCCATTACCTGATCAGCCGGACCGGTTCAAGTTGTGCGCCCTGCGCCTTAACCCGGCCAACAATAGCGGCCTGACCATACCCGAGTTTGATCAATTCATTCAAACAGGCATCGGAGTTATTCGCTGGCAGGCTGGCCAACAAACCCCCTGATGTTTGTGGATCGAAAACCAGCGGATATACAGGACTGGTGATTGCCTCTTCCATATTGACAATGGCTCGACGCAGGCGCAGGTTAGCTGGTTGCAGCGAGCTCAAAATTCCCATTTCAACGGTTTCAAGCGCGCCGTCGATGAGTGGTAACGCGGCTAAATCTATTTCAACATCAACAGCGGACGGTTTAATCATCTCCACCAGATGTCCGAGTAGTCCGAAACCAGTGATATCCGTACAGGCAGTCGCACCGTGCGCATATAAGGCTTCAGCGGCCTGTCGATTGGACTGGATCATCGATTTAAGTGCTTCCTCTATCCAGCGACCCCTGGCTTTCTGCTGCATGTCTGCGGCAAACAGGGTGCCGGTACCCAGTGGTTTGGTCAGCACCAGTACATCACCTTCCTGCATTCCGCTTTTTCGCAGAATCTGCTCTCGGTCAGCGATGCCATTCACCGCGAAACCCAGGGCCAATTCGGCACCCTCACTGGTATGTCCACCAACCAGCGCTGCATTGGCATCATTTAGAACCACCATGGCACCTGCCATGAGTTCTCTGAGTGTATCCTCCACCTTGCTTTCTATGGCAAAGGGTACGGTAGCAATAGCGAGTGCCGATTGGGCTTCGGCACCCATCGCGAAAACGTCACTCAAGGCATGATTGGCGGCAATCTGTCCAAAAGTAAAGGGGTCGTCGATAAAAGACCGAAAGTAGTCAACCGTATGCACCACGACTTTTCCGGGTGGTACTTCGACTACCGCGGCATCGTCGGGTTCGTGCAGCCCAATCAGAATATCGTCACGTGGTGCGGGTTTCAGATCGGCAATGGCACGACTGAGCACATTGGCGCCGACCTTGGCGCCGCAACCACCACAGCGCATCGCGATTGCAGAGATTTCTTTCAAGGTATCCTGGTCGGCAAGTCTTCGATCAAGATTGGAAACTTCCTGGTCTGACATCGACGGCAGTTCCGTGTACTTCAGCATCCAGCGGCGATCGATCCAGTCTTTCCATTTCCACAGCAGGGCTGCTTCGAAGTGCCAGTTGGATTTGGTCGCGATTGCATACTGGTCGCCACTACTGATTAACGCCAGCAGGGTTTTTTGCGGTGTGAAAGGTTTCAGCCGTCGACTTAACAATGCCCTGCGTAAATTCTCCGCCAGTGGTTTACCTTGCCGGACGGCAAATACACCGGCTTTTTGACGTGGGTGATCGACGACATTAACAATATCGCCGGCCGCAAAAATGTCCTTGTGTGAGGTCGACTGTAAACAGTCATTGGCATGGATGAAGCCATCAACGTCGACAGCAAGACCCGACTCGCGCAGCCAGGCGGGTGCGCTTGCGCCGGTGACCCAGAGTATCTCGTCCAGCTCCAGCTTGTTTCCATTACTTAATTCAAGGCCTAGATTGAACACCTTGATCGCCTCGGCGTCGCGATGAACCTGGACTCCCCGTTGCTTAAGAATTCGCTCCAGTCGGCGTGCAACGCCAACCGGAAAAGCTGGCATGATCTGCGCACTTTTGCTGATCAGGTGGAACTCCAGTTGTTCGTCTTGACGCTGATTTTGCGCCAGCAGAGTTTGCAGGCGAAACTGAATAGCCAGCAGTATTTCCACCCCGGCAGCGCCCGAACCCACCACCGCGATGCGATGTGGTCCCGGTTGTTGTAATACACGATCAAGCAATTGATGCCATTTATCGACGAAGCGATTGATCGGTTTGACCGGCGTCGTAAATTCAGCAGCACCGGGAACCGTATTGATCTCGGGTCGAGAACCAATGTTGATCGATAAAAGATCGTAACTCACTGGAGGTCGCCCTTCACAGATGATCTTTTTGTTGACGCTATCAATGCGCATAGCGGTGTCATGATAAAGCCGAGCGGAGGCAAACTGACACAAAGGCCTCAGGTCGATATGCGCTTCATCGAAACTGTAATGGCCTGCCACGTATCCCGGTAACATACCGGAATAGGGTGTTTGTACATCTCTGGCGATTAAAGTCAGTCGTACGCCGGGTATCGGTTTCATACCGAAGTTTTTGAGCACGGCAACATGGCTGTGGCCTCCCCCGATCAATACGAGGTCTTTTACGATAGTGTCCTGGCTGGATTTCATGGCTCGGTTCAGAGTTGTTCAGGTTTGTTCGACACGACTGCTTAAGCGCAGCTGCGAACGGACTTAAAAGGGGACGGAGGGATTAAAGTTTAATCCCTCCGTCCCCTTTTATCACTTTTATCATAGATCTATCCCGGTTTTCGA
>Ga0209271_10000894_pt1 | contig 10423 bp, 10 predicted proteins | sample tdAd002_FD_187123 | JGI IMG/M metagenome (GOLD analysis project Ga0209271, IMG submission 187123) | Marine sediment microbial communities from the Atlantic coast under amendment with organic carbon and nitrate - tdAd00.2 (SPAdes)... | ecosystem: Environmental > Aquatic > Marine > Coastal >... | reverse complement strand
TCAAAAATCTTTAGGAGTTTTTCAAAGTGGCTTTTGTCTTCAAGTAAATCTATTTTATTGAGTAGAATAAGCTTTCTACGGTTCAGTAAAGTCTCATTAAACCTGCTAAGCTCCTGCTCTATTGTTTGGTGATCCTCTACGATTTCATCAATAGTCTTGGAAGCGTCAACTATATGGAGGAGTATTTTTGTTCTTTCAATATGTTTCAAAAATTTATGTCCCAGCCCTGCTCCCTTATGAGCTCCTTCAATCAGGCCTGGAATATCAGCAATAATATGAGGGGCATGATTCTCGAACTGCATGACTCCGAGATGCGGTTCAAGGGTCGTGAAGGGATAGGAAGCAATTTTGGGTTGTGCTGCAGACAGCATTGACAGAAGGGTCGATTTACCTGCATTCGGCAGACCGATGAGACCTATATCAGCCAGGAGTTTCAACTCAATTCGCAGCCAGCGCTCAACACCTGTTTTGCCCTTGCCGGCAATCCGTGGAGCCCGGTTCGTACTGGTGGCATAATGGGTGTTGCCTCCGCCCCCATCCCCTCCTTTTGCCACGATTAAATACTGTTCATCCTCGATGAGATCAGCTATCATCTCATCTGTTTCAGCGTCCTTGATAAGCGATCCAACCGGAACATTTACAATACAGTCAGCACCATTTTTGCCATGTTTTTTCTTGCCTTGTCCATGGGAACCTCTTTCGCCGGAAAAATGAGACCGGTATCGAAAATCAATCAGGGATCCCAAACGCCCTGATGCCTTGATGATTACATCGCCACCATCACCGCCGTCACCGCCGTCAGGACCACCCTTAGGGACAAATTTTTCTCTGCGGAAACTGACGCAGCCGTTGCCGCCATCACCGCCCTTTACGAAAAATTTGGCCTCATCAATAAAAGCCATAGCAGATATCTACAGTTGATTTAGAAAGTTACATGCGATGTATTAATTAATCGCAGAATTACAAAGAGCGGCTTAAATATTTAACATATCCATGCCGCTCCTGTACTACTTAGGACAATAATAGAAAATACTGACACAGCATTACTATCCTGAGTCAGTACGTGAGATATTGAGAATTAGGATTCAATAGGATAAACACTTACACGTTTACGTTTACGGCCAAAATCTTCATACGTAACTTTACCGTCAACTTTTGCATAAAGTGTATAGTCACGGCCAAGACCAACATTGGTACCAGGGTGTATTTTGGTTCCCAGTTGACGAACCAGGATATTCCCTGCCTTGACAATCTGACCGCCAAACCTTTTCACACCACGTCTTTGACCAATACTGTCACGCCCGTTTCGTGTACTTCCGCCTGCTTTTTTATGTGCCATGATAAAACCTCAATGAATTATCAATAATTTATCAAATAATCTTCTATCAAACTGAGATATCTGCAATCTTAAGAGCTGTGAACATCTGGCGATGACCACGTTTGACGCGATATCCTTTGCGCCGCTTCTTTTTAAAGACCAAGACTTTTTTGGCTTTATCCTGCTCAACAATTGTAGCTGTTACCACTGCACCTTCAACTGTTGGTTGGCCAATTTTGGCATCATCGCCGTCAACAACTGCCAGAACGTCTTTTAATTCAACAGTATCACCAACATTTCCGGATATTTTCTCAACACGTACCAATGAACCCGCTGATACTTGGTACTGCTTCCCTCCTGTCCGGATTATTGCATAACCGGAATAAACAGGCCCATCCTCTGTTGGTTCTGATTTTTGGGTGCTCTTTTTGAGCTCAGTGCTCTTAGCCTTTGGAGAATCCTTTTTAGCAGGCTTCTCCTCGGCCTTTGCAGTGTCTTCTTCTTGTGTTGACTCTTTACCCTTGCCTTTGGTCTCAGCAAGAAGAAGTTCAAGAAGTTCAGCTTTGCGTGATTTTTTATTAAAAGACACTCCAAGGCCGGTCAACTCATCTACCAGCTCTTTAACAGTCATTTTTTCATAATCTTTCATGATATTATCCTAAATAATCAATAGAGTAAGCACTCTGTCTATTCGTGGAATAGAGTATTTTAAACCCTGAAATTATAATAAGTTATAGTAACTAAACTAATGGTTGTATTGATTTTAATACTGCAAACTCAGAAACATGTATAAATAACAAAGCCTGTTTTTTTGTCAAGTTCTTTTGCTTATCAAGTTATGCTTAACCATCTGCCAAACGTTCAGTTTCTTTTTCCTTTCTTATATTGCAGGCCATTGCAAAGGCCCTATCCTTTCCATGTTTGTTAATGGAAACAGAAGTTTTCCCCTGTTTTCCGAATGCGGTAACCCAGCTCACTTCATATCTGTTAAGTTTGGTATTATGACGCACACCCACGACACCGGTTTTTGAATTACTGATTGTGACAATATGTTTGTTGGTACGCTGCTTACCCAACTTTATCTCAGTTTTATCGCGCCATGCCAAAGCAGCAAGAAGGCTTGAGTACCTTCCCCCGCATTTCCGATCAGAAAAAAACTTGGAATAGGTTTTCCCCAGATAGCGAACTCGTACATACCAGCCATGGGTCCGCTTTATATCCTGATCAATACGGGCAATATCCTTATGTTTTTCAAGTAAAATCTTTTTATTCTCCTTCATGCATTTACTCCCTAAGTCCAATCTCCAGACTTATTAATTCTCAAGTGCTAATTTTCCGAACTGTATAAATGCTTCAATATGTGGTCTGCTATAGTAAATCGGTTGGAATCTATGTCATTAGCTGTTCATTAAAAAATTATTGAAACAGTAGACATATTTTTATTTAAGTTTAATGCCCGTTGCCTTAACAGGATTTGCGCAGCTTCTGATACCTTAAACCATCAAACTGCAGCCGACGTGAAAAATTGGTTAGGTTAAAATGGCAAGACCTTCAACATTTTTCAATGGAATTTTTCGCGAGCCACTATAAACACTGTTTTTTTTCATTACAACCTAAAAAGTCATTATTGAACATTTTTTTCTAAAATTATATTTAAAAATCATTCAGAGGTATGCAGTGACAAATTATGGAAAAAAGTTTGATCGTTTCGTAGATATTGTTAAAGAACTTCGATCTGAGAACGGATGTCCCTGGGATAAAGAACAATCCCCAACTTCCTTAAAACGCTATCTCCTGGAAGAGACCCAGGAAGCAATAGAGGCAATAACTGCTAATAATCATCAGCATATCAAAGATGAACTGGGAGATATCCTCTACATCATTGTTCTTCTTGCCCATATACATAATGAAGAGAACTTATTTAACATGGGTGATGTCATTGAGGCAATAACAGATAAAATGATACGCAGACATCCGCATGTTTTTAGTGACGAAAAAATTGAAACGGTGGCAGAACTCCGAAAAAAATGGCTGGAGATTAAAGATATAGAGAAATCTTCATCAATCCTCCCCAAAAAAAATTGACAATTCTTTAAACATCATGTAAATGGATTGATTCGTTTTTTTTGTTATATATCTTATAAACCTTCTCGCTCTCTGCAAATAATTAGATAGCGAGGGCCACTTCAAGTCCACGGGGAGGAACACATGCGTAGATACGAAACTATTTTTATTGTCAGGCCAAACATTGCCGAAGATGAAATTGATGCTGTTATCAACAAAACCAGCTCAATCATTGAAGGTGATGGCGGAATCATTATCAGAATTGACAAATGGGGTCTGAAAAAACTTGCCTACCTGATTAAAAAGGAAAGCCAGGGATATTATGTCTATCTTGATTATGCCGGCATTCCCGCCTCTGTTTCAGAAATCGAACGAATTTTCAGGATTGATGATAAAGTTCTCAAGTACTTAACAATTAAATTGGCTGACTCTTGCGATCCGGAAGCCATTAAAGAAGAACTGGCTAGTATTGAAGCTGCACTGACTTCAGCTGAGGATGAGACAAAAGAAGAAGAAAAAGTAAGTCCCGCTAAAGCTGCCGAGACTACAACTGAAGAGGAGGTAAAAGAAGACGAAAGTCCTTCTGAAACTGCCGGGATTTCAGCTGAGAATGAGGCAAAAGAAGATGAAGAAAGTCCTTCTGAAGAAAAGCAGGCTGACTAACCGGTATTCCCAATTTGTCTTTTTTCATTATATAAAATTACTAAATACATATTTCTGGAGGAGTTAAAATGCCACCCAAAAAAAGAATATTCCCTCGGCAGAAAGTATGTCGATTTTGCGCAGACAAGAGTCTGGTGATTGACTACAAGGAAGTTCGAACATTGCGAAACTTTGTTACCGAGAGAGGCAAAATTATTCCCAGTCGCATTTATGGGAACTGTGCCAAGCACCAAAGAAAACTCACTGATGCTATTAAAAAGGCAAGGCAAATTGCCCTTATGCCATATACCGGACCTACATATTTGTAGAAAAACAGGTTAGAGATTTGGCTGTACCATATTCACAGGGTAGACACAAAGGTAATGAAGCGCACTACACAGGTCTGATTTTACTCATTGCAGTGTTGCTTTTTCCCACCATTCTTCCTGAAAAAATTGGTTGGCTTACAAGCTTCGTTCCGCTGCCCATCTTTTATTACCTTGTAGTCCTGGGAAAAAAAGATGGCACAATTTTAATAAGAAATGCCATTCTCCTTTCAGCTGTTGGGGCATTGCTTATTGGTTCCATGCCTGTATTGATTTTCTCTTTTGCAATGGCACCTCTTGGAATAGCTTTCTCCCATGCTGTTTTCAATAAAAAAGAACCTGTTGCTACTGGTTTTATAGGATTCTTGTTTCTGGTATTTGCTTGGCTTCTGTTTTGGTCCGGTCTGGGCATGATACACCAGACAAATCCTTACACGACTTTACTTGTAGAACTTGATGAGGGGCTTTCCAATGGCCTCATACTCTATGAAGAGTCGGCGGATCTTGCGCCGGAAACCATGGAGAGTGTGAGAAGTGCTGTTGAACTTTTAAGGAACTATATACCAAAAGTCCTGCCGGCTATTCTGGTTTCGGCTATTCTAACTATAACATGGTTGAACCTTGTACTTGGGAACTGGTTACTGAAAAAGAAGGATAAAGATTTAACTGCCTGGCCTGATTACATTGAATGGACTTTGCCCGAGCCTCTGGTGTGGCTGGTTATAATGGCAGGAGTATCAGTCTTTTTGCTGCCGGAACCAATGAGCACCATCGGGCTTAATATTTTGATTGTTTGTATCACAGTGTATTTTTTTCAAGGGTTGGCAATTGTTGCCAGTCTGTTGAATAAATGGTCTGTACCAATGTTGATTCGTGTTCTTATTTATGCATTGATCTTCATCCAAACCTATGGCATCATCATATTGTCATTCCTTGGTTTGGCTGATGTATGGGCAGATTTCAGAAAGCTTAATCAAGCAGATGAAAACCCAAATGCTTCTGTTTAAAAATTGTTACTGGATGATATATAAAAGTAAGATCACACAAATTATAAATTTTAATGTGAATATTTTGAGGTGGAAAAATGGAACTTATTCTTAAAAAAACAGTAGATACTCTTGGAGAAGAGGGTGATATTGTAAAGGTTAAACCTGGTTATGGGAGAAATTATCTCATACCTAAGAAAATGGCAGTGCTCGCCAATAAGGCCAATCTTGCTCTTTTAGAACAGGAAAAAGCTGTTATTGAAACCAGAAGGGAGAAGCAGCGCCAGGAAGCCGAAACGCTGTCAAAAAAGATATCTGGTTCAAGCATAACAATTCAACACCGTGCGGGTGAGGAAGAAAAGCTCTTTGGCTCGGTTACTGCTGCTGATATTGCAGAGAAATTAGCAGAACTCGATATTCAGGTTGATAAGAAGAACGTACTCCTGACTGAACAAATAAAGACACTTGGTGAAGTTATTGTGCCGATTAAAGTTGGTTACCAGGTGACTTCGGATATAACGGTGACCATTGTCCCGCTGGAGACTGAATAATAATAATGAAAATGGGTGACAGGGCCATGAAAGCTGACAGGGCAGCATCAATGCCACAAACACCCTCTGATCCGCATCGTCTACCTCCCCAAAACCTGGAGGCCGAACAATGCGTACTGGGTTCCGTACTGCTGCAACAAGGTGCCCTGGTAAAAATACTGGAATTGCTGATACCGGAAGACTTTTACCGTGAAGCCCATAAAATGATCTTCACAGCAATGGTGTCTCTTTTTGAAAAAAATGAGCCCCAGGACATTATTACCGTTACCAATATATTAAAAAATAAGAACCAACTTGATGAAGTAGGAGGCCCTGCCTATTTGGCCAACCTTACAGATATTGTTCCTGTTGCCGCCAATATCATCTATTACGCACAGATCATTAGATCAAAAGCTATTCTGCGGCGCCTGATTCAAACCTCTACTGAAATAGCTGCACGCTGTTATGAAGAGCAGGATGATATAGACAGCCTGGTCGATGATGCAGAGCAGACCATATTTGAAATTTCCCGAACCAAGAGCAACCAGGATTTCCAGGCACTCAGTAAAATTATTCCAGAAACCTTCAAAAGAGTTGAAAAACTCGCTGAGAAGAAGGAGTTAATTACTGGCGTTCCAACCGGTTATGAAGATCTCGACAAGATTACTTGCGGCCTACAATCCTCCGATATAATCATCCTGGCCGGCAGGCCAAGTATGGGTAAAACTGCCTTGGCAATGAATATTGTTCAGAATGCTGCAATCTTTCATAAAATCCCTGTTGCTGTTTTCAGTCTTGAAATGTCAAAAGAACAGCTTGGCATGAGGATGCTCTGTTCCGTCAGCCGGGTTAATTCACAAGATCTCCGTACCGGCTTTATCAAGGATACAGACTGGCCGAAACTTGCCAGAGCAACAGGTATCCTCTCAGAGGCACCCATCTTTATCGACGACTCCCCTGCTATCAGTGTCCTGGAAATGCGGGCTAAATCACGACGCTTAAAAGCTGAGCACAACATTGGTTTAGTTGTTGTTGACTATCTACAGCTCATGCGCGGCAGGAGCAGCGCAGAAAGAAGAGAACAGGAAATAAGTGAAATATCCCGGTCGTTGAAAGCCATGGCCAAAGAATTGGATTTGCCGGTGATAGCTCTGTCTCAGCTCAACAGAAGCCTGGAGTCACGCCCCAACAAACGACCTCAGTTATCCGACCTGCGTGAATCAGGTGCCATTGAGCAGGATGCCGATGTTATCTGTTTTCTTTATCGCGATGAAATTTACAACAAAAGTGAAGACAATCCAAAACGCGGAATTGCAGAGGTCATTATCGGTAAACAGCGTAATGGCCCTACCGGTACCATTGAGCTCACCTTTATTGACAAGTTCACCACCTTTGAAAATTACTCTCGTCTTGAAATTCCAGCTTCTTATGTAGAGTCAAATTAATTTTTTATAAATTCAACATGCCCACATCCTCACCAAAAGATATCAACCGATACGATTTTGCCTCTATTGAAACCAAGTGGCAGAAGCATTGGCTTTCCCAGAAATCCTTCAAAGTCAGTGAAGATCCTGCCCGCAAAAAATATTATCTGCTGGAAATGTTTCCCTATCCTTCCGGAAGAATTCATATGGGGCATGTAAGGAATTATTCCATTGGAGACGTGATCGCCCGCTTTAAGAGAATGTTTGGCTTCAATGTTTTGCATCCAATGGGTTGGGATGCTTTTGGCCTGCCTGCAGAGAATGCTGCATTAAAACATGACACCCATCCTGCAGAATGGACCTATGAAAACATAGATTACATGAAAAACCAGCTCCAGAGGATGGGCTTCAGTTATGACTGGGACAGAGAGTTAGCTACCTGTGATCCGGAATATTATCGATGGGAGCAGTTATTTTTCATCAAAATGTATGACAAAGGCCTGATTTACCGTAAAATGACCTCGGTTAACTGGTGTCAATCCTGCCAGACTGTCCTGGCAAATGAACAGGTCGTTGACGGTCTTTGTTGGCGATGTGACAATCAGGTGCTGCCTCAGGATATGCATGGCTGGTTTTTTCGCATTACCGATTACGCTGACGAGCTTTTGGCCGAATGTGACAATCTAACCGGCTGGCCTGAAAAAGTCCTCGCCATGCAGCGCAATTGGATTGGTAAAAGCGTTGGTGCTGAAATAGATTTCCCTGTTGAGAACACTGAACATGTGCTTAAAATCTTTACCACAAGGCCGGATACGATATTCGGGGCAACCTTCATGTCTGTTGCTCCTGAACACCCCCTTGTCGAATTGAGCAAAAACACTGATCAGGCAGATAAGGTTGCCAGTTTTGTGGCCAAAACAAAAAAAGCCAAACAACAGCAAAAACCTGAAGAGGAAATTGAAAAAGAAGGTGTTTTCATAGGACAGTATTGTATCAATCCCTACAATGGGAACCGCATCCCGATATTTACAGCAAATTTCGTTCTCATGGAGTATGGCACAGGTGCTGTTATGGCAGTCCCGGCACATGATCAAAGAGATTTTGAATTTGCCGAAAAATACAGCCTGCCTGTCAAGGTTGTTGTTCAACCTGCCGACGAACAACTTGTTGCCTCAGAGCTTTCAGCAGCATATGAGGAACCAGGCATATTGACTCATTCCGGGCAATTCGACGAATTGACTTCAGAAGATGGAAAGAGAGCCATAACTGCCTTTGCAGAAGAAAATGGTTTTGGCAGCTCCAAGACAACTTTCCGGCTCAGGGACTGGGGAATTTCCCGGCAGCGTTACTGGGGCACTCCGATCCCCATGTTACATTGCAACAAGTGCGGTATACAACCCGTGCCTGAAAAAAACCTGCCGGTTCTCCTGCCCATTGACGCTAAACCGGACAAAAGTGGGCGCTCTCCTCTCCATACTCTCGAAAATTTTTATAAAACAACCTGTCCTGTATGTGGAGGAGAGGCAAGGCGTGAAACGGATACCATGGATACCTTTGTGGAATCTTCTTGGTATTTTGCGCGCTATGCCTGCCCTGATTATACTGATGGCCCACTCGACAAAGCCAGGGTCGACTACTGGCTGCCGGTTGATCAGTATATCGGTGGGGTAGAACATGCTATTCTTCATCTTCTCTATGCCCGCTTTATGACAAAAGTTCTCCGTGATCTTGATTATATTTCCAGCCCCGAGCCGTTTGAGAATCTTCTGACCCAGGGAATGGTCATAAAAGACGGGGCAAAAATGTCTAAATCAAAAGGCAATGTTGTTGACCCGAATGAACTTGTTGAGAGGTATGGTGCTGACACTGTCCGCCTATTCAGCCTTTTTGCCGCCCCACCTGAACGGGACCTTGAATGGAGTGATCAAGGGGTTGAAGGAGCATCCCGTTTTTTAAACAGGGTCTACCGTTTTGTAGAAAACAATAAGGATCAGATAGCAAACGCTGCAAACCAGATTCCCGAGAAACTTGATGAAAAAAGCCGGGCCCTTCACAGAAAGACCCACCAAACTATTCGTAAGGTTACCCGGGATCTGGGAAACGAGTTCCATTTCAATACAGCCATCAGCGCTGTCATGGAGTTGGTTAATTTACTGTTATCCCCGTCTTCAGATGAGGCCGGGGATAATATAGCACTACCGGTTATTAAAGAAGCAGTGGACACTACACTCCTGCTTCTTTATCCAATGACACCTCATTTCTGTTCTGAGCTATGGGAAATCACAGGGCATGACAAACAATTGGCAGACCACTCATGGCCGTCCTTTGACCCTGACTCAGCCAAAGATGAAGAAATCACCGTTGTTCTGCAGGTCAACGGTAAAGTGAGAAGCCGGCTGCTTGTTGCACCTGACATTGAAGATGATGAACTCAAGAAACTGACACTCGAGGATAATAAGGTCCAAAAATTTGTTGCAGGTCAACCCATTAAAAAACTAATCGTTGTCCCTAAAAAATTAGTGAATGTGGTTATTTAGATCTGAATAATCAGGTAAAAATGTTGGCATGAATAACATATCAACAAGAATAGACCGCCCTGTGAAATCCTCTCACTTCCTGATTTATTCATTCCTGCTGTTTTTCATACTTGTTTCGCTTTGCAGCTGCGGATACACAAACCCCTATGTGCAAAAAAACTCTCAGGAAAATTTCACCAAAACATTATTTATTTCAACATGGCAAAACCGAACCAATGAGCTGGGATTAGAATCTTTATATTTTCGGCTTTTAAATGCCTGGTTTAAAAAATCCAGCAGAATTGCTGTAGTTTTTGAAGATGATCAGTCTGATCTGAAACTTACCGGTGAAATATCCTCCATTGACCTACCGGGCCTGTTTTATGACTCTTTTGACGAAGCCTTAGAAATAAAAATAAAACTGACAGTCAGTTTTACCTTGTACGATAATCGCAACAAGACAATTTTGTGGCAGGAAAAAAAGTTTACAATTTATGAACCCTTTCTCCTTGATCCCATAGGAGAAAAAACCCAGTATAATAAACAAAAGGCTTTACTTCGTATTGGTGATGAAATCAGTGAACTCATTTATTTAAAAACCCACGAAATAGTCAACA
>Ga0209271_10000893_pt1 | contig 10433 bp, 6 predicted proteins | sample tdAd002_FD_187123 | JGI IMG/M metagenome (GOLD analysis project Ga0209271, IMG submission 187123) | Marine sediment microbial communities from the Atlantic coast under amendment with organic carbon and nitrate - tdAd00.2 (SPAdes)... | ecosystem: Environmental > Aquatic > Marine > Coastal >... | reverse complement strand
GAATCCAGGAACCCTATGTAAATACTGGATTCCCGCCTCCGCGGGAATGACGTGACGGTTAATCGAAGTTGGTATGTTAAATTGCCAATTTAATAATATTTGTGTTTCCAATTCGCAAGCAGAACCATAAGATTTGTAATTCTTAAGCCTTTCACTCGAATCCTTGAACCCTTTATAGTCACTCCTGCTCAATTGGAAATGACACACTTATTTTACCCTAATTACGACAACGAATAGGGAGATGATCCTAAAGATTAAACGGTTGCGCATTTCTCTTGCAAAGCGGATTCCGTCATGCAATATGGCACTAAATGATAGTTGAACATATAATATAACCAGATTTTCATTTTTTCAAGTAAAGAAAGTAAGATGAGGGCATCTTCCTCAACTTTATGCATAAAAAAAACGCCATAGAAGAGTATGTCCGGTCACTCATTTCTTCAAAGCGCCTGGGGAGTCAAGTGGTGCATCATACGGTGCTGCCCGAGCACCCACCCTTTTTTTCGAAACCTGAAAAACCGTGGCCCAAAGAAATAGACCATATCATAACGTCTGCAGGGATCCATGATCTATACCGGCACCAGGTGGATGCCGTCAATCGGATAAGGTCTGGCCGGAACCTGGTTGTTGCAACGCCGACAGCGAGCGGCAAGACGCTCATTTATAATCTTCCGGTGATCGAAAATGTGTTAAAAAATCGGAATTCAAAAGCCCTTTACATTTTTCCATTAAAGGCACTGGCACAGGATCAACTGCGCACCTTTCAGGAACTTTCCGCCCACGGTCAAACGGTAACGCCCACCATTGAGATTTACGATGGAGACACTTCGGCCTGGCATCGAAAACGTATCAGAGAAACACCGCCCAACATTCTTTTGACCAATCCGGAAATGGTTCACCTCTCGCTGCTGCCGCATCATCTAAAATGGGCAGAATTCTTTGGTGCCCTGGATACGGTTGTGGTGGATGAAGTTCATACCTATCGGGGAATCATGGGGTCCCATATGGCCCAGGTTTTCAGACGGCTTCGAAGGATATGTTCTTTTTACGGTGCGGCCCCTAAATTCGTTTTTTGTTCGGCCACCGTGTCCAATCCTGCTCAGCTTGCCGAACAACTTACGGGGTTAAAGGTCGACACCATCACAGAAAGCGGCGCGCCTCTGGGTGAGAAACACGTCGTATTTATCAATCCGCTTCAGGGACCGGCACAGACGGCCATACTGTTGCTGAAAGCAGCGCTTCACAGAGGTTTGCGTACGATTGTTTATACCCAATCCAGAAAACTTGCCGAGTTGATCGCCATTTGGGCAGGGAGTCAATCCGGGCCGTTTGCCAGCAGAATCAGTGCCTATCGGGCGGGATTCCTTCCTGAAGAGCGAAGGGAAATCGAAGCAAGGCTTGCCAAAGGTGATCTCTTGGCCGTGATATCTACCAGTGCCCTTGAACTCGGTATCGACATCGGTGATTTGGACCTTTGTCTTTTGGTGGGATACCCCGGCACCGTTGTGGCGACATGGCAAAGGGGCGGCAGGGTAGGTCGCAGCGGACAGAAGTCCTCGCTGGTGCTGATTGCCGGCGAAGATGCTCTGGATCAATATTTTATGCGAAATCCCGAAGATTTCCTCGACCGCGAGCCCGAAGCGGCGGTGGTCAACCCGTACAATCCTGAGATTATAAAAAAACACATCATCTGTGCGGCAGCCGAACTGCCCATAAAGTCAGACGAACCATTGATGTCCCGTAAACATATTAAAAAGGCTGTCTTAAGCCTTGAGGCCAACGGCGATCTTTTAAGAAGTGAAGACGGGACGGAAATCTATTCCAGCCGACAGGCCCCCCACCGGCATGTCCACCTGAGAGGGACGGGAGACCGTTTCGATATTGTCAGCAATAAGACCGGCCGGAGCAAAGGGGAGGTCGATGGATTCAGGGCCTTTAAAGAGACCCATCCCGGAGCCATTTATCTTCATAAAGGCGATACATTCCTTGTGGACATCCTCGATCTGGATACGCGGACCGTTAAAGTTTCCAGAGCCCACGTCGATTATTATACCCGGGTAAGATCACAAAAAAATACGGAGATACTGGATATATATGGTGAAAAAAATGTATTGGGAACAATCGTATATGCCGGCAAACTTAAAGTAACAGATAAAGTATTAGGATATGAAAAATGGCGAATACATGCTAAAAAAAAGTTGAGCGTTATCCCCCTGGATCTTCCCGAACAGATTTTTGAGACAGACGGCCTGTGGTTTAAAATTCCGCCTCGAATTCAAAAAAAAGCTGAAGCAGGGTATTTTCATTTTATGGGGGGGATCCATGCCATTGAACATGCTGCAATCGGCATCTTTCCGCTTTTGGTGATGGCAGATCGAAATGACCTGGGCGGTATTTCCACACCCCTTCATCCACAGGTTGGCAGTGCGGCGGTATTTATTTATGACGGAGTCCCCGGCGGAGCCGGCCTGAGTTTACAGGCTTTTAAACGCGCCAGAGACCTGCTCGAGTACACATTTGAATTGATTCGTGCATGCCCCTGTGAATCCGGCTGTCCCTCCTGTGTGCATTCACCAAAATGCGGTTCCGGAAACAGACCCATAGACAAGGCTGCTGCCGGTTTCCTGCTCGAAGAAATCCTAAAGGATCGTGATTCTAAAAGCATGCAGGAAGTTAGATTCGACGGCCCCTTGCGAAAGGATGAATCCGGCTCCGATAAAAAGGGTTTAACATTCCATGGAACCGATATCCCCAAGGATATGGACAAAAGATCTCCAAGCTTTAAGGGGAGATTTCGGAAAAGATCGGCCGCAAGACGCAAACAGACAAAAGTTGAAAGGGGCACATTCCAGAAATCGGGACACTCGATCCCCGAGCACGACATTCACTTTTGTGTGTTCGATTTGGAGACCCAGCGTTCAGCGCAGGAGGTGGGCGGCTGGCATCGAGCGGATTTGATGGGGATCAGCTGCGCCGTACTTTATGATTCTAAAGAAGATATCTATTTCGAGTTTTTAGATGAACAGGTACCTCAACTGGTCGAACACCTTAAAGGTTGTGATCTCGTTATCGGTTTCAACATCAAGAAATTCGACTTCCGCGTCCTGGGTGGATATTCGGATTTTAGTTTCGAAAACCTTCCGACCCTTGATATTCTTGAAGATGTTCATAAGCGCCTCGGCTACAGACTCTCTCTGGATCATCTGGCAAGCGTAACATTGGGCAAGAAAAAGACTGCGGACGGCCTTCAGGCCCTGCGCTGGTGGAAACAGGGGCGGATGCGTGAAATCATCGACTACTGTAAAGCAGATGTAGAGATAACCGGAGATCTTTACCGGTACGGAAAAAAAAACGGTTATCTTCTGTTTACCAACAAGGCCAAAAAAAGGGTTCGCATTCCGGTAAAATGGTGAGTTTCCATCCATAAATGGCTCTTTTTGCCCGGATCTGCGTTCTCCGCGGGTTTCCGGCTGCGGCATACAGGGAGTATGCCTCACCGAAAACCCTTGTGCGGCCTTGATCCGAACAAAAATCCCTCATTTATGAATTGGAAACGCAACGTGGCCATTTATGGATGGAAATACAAGCCATCTCAAAAATGCAGATTACGTTCAAGGACAAGGCGCGAGCCGATGAAAAAGCGGAGCATACATGTGAGTATGTGAGCATTTTGAAGAGGTTCGCAACGCCGTAATTGGGCGTTAGATGTATTTTTGAGACGGTTTGTAACTATCCTCTCGGATGATACTTGGCATGAATCTTTCTGAGATGCTCCCGGGCGACATGGGTGTAAATCTGGGTGGTAGAAATATCGACATGGCCCAGCATCACCTGGACGGTTCTTAAGTCAGCACCGCCTTCCAGAAGATGACTGGCAAAGGAGTGCCTGATACTGTGGGGTGTTATTTTTTTTTTGATCCCCGACCGTTGTGCATATTGTTTTAAAAGCTTCCAGAAACCCTGCCGGGTCATGGGTTTTCCGGCTCTGGCAACAAACAGATAGCGACTTACGCGGTCTTTTAAAAGCAAGGGTCTGGCAACGTTTATGTAGTCTTCGACCTTCTTTTTTGCGTGAATGCCAAAGGGCACCACTCTTTCTTTGGATCCTTTTCCCAGAACCCGGGCAAAACCGGCTTCGAGGTTTACATCGAGAAAATTCAGATTGACAAGTTCTGAAACCCTCAGGCCCGCAGCGTAGAGAAGTTCCAGCATGGCGGCATTCCTCTTTCCCAGGTGGGTGTCGGTATCCGGAACGTTTAAGAGAAGTTCGATCTCTGCAACGGAAAGGACATCCGGGAGTTTAAGTCCGCTTTTGGGAAGATCGATAAGTCTGGCCGGGTCGTACTCGACCACTTTCTCCTGGACAAGAAACCTGTAAAACCCTCTCAGCGCAACCAGGTGTCTGGCACATGACCTCGATCCCAGGCCGGCGTCTCTCAAGGCGATCAGGTGCTTTAATATCAACGAGGTGTCGACATCGACGATATTTTTGATTTTTTTTTGCCTGAGAAATCGGAGATGTCTGGACAAATCGCTGCTGTAGGATTCAATGGTTTTTTGGGAAAGCCCTTTTTCGAAAACCAGGTAGTTTAAATATTGATCTGCAAGAATATCCAATGAAGACATATTCATCCGTCTATGTTATAAGGTCATTTCGATACCGCATGTTTGCCGGTAATTTCGTCTATATCTTGATCCCTTAAAAGGAGTCAAATTATTTTGCAAAAAATTCACCCCGATGGTATTGTTTCTCAGAAAGAAATTGAAAAGGACGTGTAAGCTTATGAAGAACTTACTGGTTACAGGCGGGTGCGGGTTTATCGGAACATGTTTCATCCGGTACCTGCTCAAGGAATCCGATTTTACCGGACGGATCGTGAATGTCGACAACTTGACCTATGCCGGAAATCCGGAGAATCTAACCGATATTGAAAAAGATTTTCCCGAACGGTATGTTTTTATCAAAGCGAACATATGCGATGCCGGCAAGATGGCCGGGATATTTGATGAATATCGAATCGACAGCGTTTGTCACTTTGCCGCTGAATCCCATGTGGACCGGTCTATTGTAAAACCGGATGCCTTTATTCAGACCAACATCATGGGGACGTTCAATCTTCTGGAGTGTGCCAGATCACGGCTAAAAGACCTTATCCGTTTTCATCATATCAGTACGGACGAAGTCTACGGAAGCTTGGGCAGGGAAGGCTATTTTACCGAGGAAACACCGTATAAGCCCAACAGCCCATATTCCGCTTCCAAAGCGTCTTCCGATCATCTGGTGCGGGCATATCATAAGACCTACGGTCTTCCAATGACGATCTCCAATTGTTCGAACAATTACGGTCCCTACCAGTTTCCTGAAAAACTCATCCCCCTGATGATTCTAAATGCCCTTGAAGGAAAGTTCCTGCCGGTTTACGGAGATGGTCTCAACGTAAGGGATTGGCTTTTTGTGAGAGATCACTGCACCGCCATCTGGATCATCATGAAGGCCGGAAAGACCGGAGAGATCTACAATGTCGGGGGCAACAGTGAGATGGAGAACATTAAACTTGTGGAGATGATCTGTGATATTTTGGATGAAACAAACCGGTTGAACGACAACCGGTCCCGGAGAGACCTGATCCAATTTGTCAAAGACCGGCCCGGGCATGATCGCAGATATGCCATTGATTTCACTAAATTGAATCAGGAATTGAACTGGCGCCCGGAAGCTTCTTTTGAAACCGGAATTCGAGAGACCATAAAATGGTATATGGACAACCGCAGATGGGTAGAGCGCGTAATAAGCGGGGAATATCAGACTTGGATTAAAACCCATTATGCTTAAAGCGAGGATTCAAGGGTTCTTCTATAGGATTCAAGGAGTCAAGGATTCCAGGGGTCGAGTGATCCGCCACAGAACAGGCGGATAAAAATGCTAAAAATTACAAAAAAATAAAAATCTTGGGAAAATCATAGAAACTCTGTTTAGGGATATAAAGAAAAACAGCAAAATCATAGAGGAATAAAGATATTTCAAAGGGGTCGAGGATTCAAGGGCGGCAGAGTTTATTCAAAAAATTTAGGCAATTTAGGCATTTTAGCTCAATTTAGGCATTTTATCCGTACTGATGAAGTCTATAGAAAAATAACCCCTTGGACCCTGGAATCCTTGGACCCTTTTTCATGATTATTCTGGAGCCTTGAAAATGGAAAAAAACAAAATTCTGGTTGTGGGCGGCGCCGGATATATCGGGTCTCACATGGTCAAGGATCTGATCGGGTCGGGGTACGACGTGATGGTATTGGATGATCTTTCCACCGGCCACCGGGAACTCCTGACCGGAGGAGATTTTGTGGAAGGCAGCCTCGGCGATGCGGATTTGCTGGATCGATTATTTTCAAGCCACCGGATTTCAACGGTCATGCATTTTGCTGCGTTTTCGCTGGTGGGTGAATCCATGGAAAATCCTTTGAAGTATTATCATAACAACATGGCCTCGACCACAACGCTTTTGAGCGCAATGATTCGACATGATATCAAACGGTTTATTTTCTCTTCTACGGCTGCGGTTTATGGAGAGCCGGTTGAAGTGCCCATTACGGAGACGCATCCATGCAACCCCACAAACCCTTATGGTGCCGGCAAGCTCGCCGTGGAAAGGATGCTCCAGGACTGTGATTCCGCCTATGCCTTGAAAACCATCAGTCTGAGATATTTTAATGCGTCGGGGGCGGATGAATCCGGTACCATCGGTGAAATGCACACCCATGAAACCCACCTGATTCCTCTGATTCTGGAAGTTGCATCCGGTGAACGCAAGAATATCAAGGTTTATGGTACCAACTACCCCACACCTGATGGAACCTGTGTAAGGGATTATATCCATGTCAGCGATTTGACCCAGGCACACTTGCTGGCACTGGAAAATCTTTTGCACGGTGGAGAGAGTGCTGTTTATAATCTTGGTAACAACCGGGGTTATTCGGTCAAAGAAGTTATCGACCTGGCAAGAGACGTCACCGGCAAGCCGATTCCCGCAATGGAAGCCGATAGACGGCCGGGTGATCCCGCAACACTGATTGCAGGCTCCGATAAAATAAAACAATCCTTAGGCTGGAAGCCTCGGTTTGAAAATCTGGAAACGATCATCGAAACCGCCTGGCGGTGGCATCAGAAGGACGCAACAGCGAAATTTAGACCATGAAAAAACTATCGAATGTATATCCGGTTCTATTGGCCGGCGGATCCGGCACCCGGCTGTGGCCCGTATCGAGAGAACGCCATCCCAAACAGCTTGTTAAATTCATCGGGAAAGATTCACTGGTCCAAAGCACCGTCAAACGGCTGACGTCTTTTTTGGACATGGAGAATATCCGGATTGTCTGCGGAAAAGAACATGTCCACGAGATTGCACGGCACATGGAAGCGCTGGACATATCGGCCGATGAAAAAATCATTGCCGAACCCTGCGGCCGAAACACCGCGCCGGCGATTCTGTTGGCCATGCTTCATATTCTCAAAAAAGAAGATGATGCCGTACTGTGCATTTTCCCTGCGGACCATGTCATCCGTGACCGGGACGCATTTCAGGAAAAATTGCTGTCCGCTCTAAAGGTTGCAGAAATGGGATATATTGTGACCTTCGGCATCAGACCCCATTATCCGGAAACAGGCTACGGATACATCGAAGGCGCCGGCGAAGTCGGGGATGGCGCCCTTTTCGTAAAAAGATTCGTTGAAAAGCCTGATTTGGACACCGCCAAGAAATATATGGACGCCGGCAATTTCTTTTGGAATAGCGGCATGTTTGTCTTTAAAGCATCGGTAATGGCTCAAGAGCTGCGTGTTCACCAGCCCGAGCTTTTAAGAAAAATGACACAATTGCCTTTCCATGGAACGTCACCGTCTCAAAAAGCGTATGAGCGGTTGCCGAACATCTCCATAGATTACGCAGTGATGGAAAAAACTGACAAAGCCATTGTTTTGCCGTCGGACTTTGGATGGAGCGATATCGGGTCATGGAAGTCTCTTTATGATTTTATTCCAAAGGATATCAACGGGAACGTTGTTGACGGGGACGTTGTTTCAAACGAAACCAAAAACTGTTTAATCATGGGACATGAGCGGCTGATTGCCACCAGCGGAATAAAAAACATGGTTGTCGTTGAAACGCCGGACGCTGTTTTTGTTTCTGATATGGAAACCAGCCAGGATGTAAAATCTATTGTGGAGAAGTTAAAAGAAGACCGTCGGACCGAATATCAAACCCATAGAACCGTACACCATCCCTGGGGAATCTCGACAACCCTGGTAAAAAACGATGATTTCAGTGTCGTTCAAGTGGAACTGTATTCAGGTTCAAAGCTCGAAATTAACACCGATACATCGACAACAAAACATCTGATGGTCGCCAAAGGCCTGGCTAAAACCACGACCGATCATCAAAGCAGGACTTTGAAAAAAGGGCAGTGTGTGATGCTTTCGGAAAATCAGAGTATTCTTGTGGAAAACCCGGAGAAGGATTTGCTGGTCGTTGTTAAGGTAAAAAGTCATGGATCATCTCCCGATTAGTTGTAGTTAATTGGGGTAAAATAAGATGGGTAATCTCCAATTGAGCAGGGGTGATTATAGAGGGTTCAAGGATACAAGGGTTCAAGGGTTCAAGGGGGGCAAGGGCCAAGGAATCGAGTGAATGCTAAAGAGCAGAAGGATAATGCTCTCTAAATTGGAGAAGAATTAAAATTATTAATAGAAATGGGATTGGAATACGATTATGAACGATAAAGACAGCACACGTTTAAGACTACTGGAAATGATCGAACAAAAAACGGCTCGAATTGGCATCATCGGACTCGGCTATGTCGGGTTGCCACTGGCGCTTCATTTTGGGGACAAAGGTTTTCACGTGATCGGTTTTGATCTGGATTCAAAAAAGATCGATAAAATTCTTCACGGAAAATCCTATATCAAACACATTCCAGCCGATAAGATCAGAGAAATGACCGATGGAAAGCTGCTTGATGTCACCATCGATTTTAGCCGCTTACAGGAGACAGACTGCATTCTGATCTGTGTGCCGACGCCGCTTTCCGATAAAATGGAGCCGGATTTGAGCTATCTTCTGGAAACCACCGAGACCATTGCCGACAACCTGCGAACCGGGCAACTTATTGTTCTTGAGAGTACAACGTATCCCGGAACGACCGAAGAAATGCTTCTGCCTCGGCTTGAATCCCATGATATGAAGGTGGGAGAGGATTTTTTCCTCGCATTTTCTCCCGAGAGAGAAGACCCGGGAAACAAGGAATTCACTGCAACCAATATTCCGAAAGTGGTCGGGGGCGTCACCCCTTCCTGCCTTGAAGTTGCTTCGGCCATATATAACACCATTACACGGGTGGTGCCGGTATCTACTACCCAGGCAGCTGAATTGACCAAGCTGCTTGAAAACACCTTTCGTTCCGTGAATATTGCCCTGGTCAATGAACTGAAAATACTTGCTCACAAAATGGGAATCGATCTTTTTGAGGTGATTAATGCCGCATCCACAAAGCCCTTTGGTTATACACCGTTTTATCCCGGGCCCGGTCTGGGAGGGCATTGTATCCCCATCGACCCATTTTATCTGGCCTGGAAAGCCAAAGAGTATGACTTTTCCACGCGGTTCATTCAACTTGCCGGTGAGATCAACGTCTCCATGCCGTATTACGTGATTGAAAAAACCGTGGAAGCCCTCAACAAGAACAGGAAAAGCATCAACGGCAGCAACATCCTGATTTTGGGAATTGCATACAAAAAAGACATCGATGACGATAGGGAATCTCCAGGGTATGCCATCATGAAAATACTTTTGGAAAAGGGTGCAGTTTTATATTACAATGACCCATGGGTACCCAAACTGCATACGACACGGAAATACAATTTCCAAATGGAATCGACGCCCATTACTCCGGACTTGCTTGGAAAAATGGATGCAGCCATCATTGTGACCGACCATAGTGACTATGATTATGCCGAGATTGTCAAGCATTCCAACTTGGTGATCGACACCCGAAATGCCACCCAAGGAATCAAAGGGGCCACGGAAAAGATTGTTATGGCGTAAGATCAAAGGGTTCGAGGATTCCAGGGCGGCAGAGTTTATTCAACAATTTTAGGCAATTTAGGCATTTTAGCTCACTTTAGGCATTTTACCCAAATGAAAGGAAGAAGATGAAAGGAATAATTTTAGCCGGCGGTTCCGCTACCCGGCTCTATCCGATCACCCGTGTTGTGAGCAAGCAGCTTTTGCCGGTCTATGACAAACCGATGATCTATTACCCCCTGTCCGTATTGATGCTGGCGCGGATCAGGGAAATACTCCTTATTTCCACGCCGGAGGATTTACCCTTATTCAAAAAGCTCCTTGGAGACGGTTCTCAACTGGGCCTCTCTTTTTCTTATG
>Ga0209271_10000891_pt1 | contig 10447 bp, 11 predicted proteins | sample tdAd002_FD_187123 | JGI IMG/M metagenome (GOLD analysis project Ga0209271, IMG submission 187123) | Marine sediment microbial communities from the Atlantic coast under amendment with organic carbon and nitrate - tdAd00.2 (SPAdes)... | ecosystem: Environmental > Aquatic > Marine > Coastal >... | reverse complement strand
CCAATTGATCAAACAGGGAAAGATCCGGGCCATAGGTGCGTCCAATTACAGCGCAGAGCGTCTCGCTCAGTCCCTGGAGGTCAGCGAACAAACCGGCTACCCCCGCTACGAGAGCCTGCAGCCTTTATTCAATCTCTATGACCGTGAAGATTACGAAAAGGAGCTTGAACCGCTTTGCCTGGAAAAGGGAGTAGGTGTGATCAGCTTCTTTTCCCTGGGCAGCGGGTTTCTCACCGGCAAGTATCGGTCAAAAGAAGACCTGTCAAACCGCGCCCGCGGCAGTTTTGTCGAAAAATATCTCAACGAGCGCGGATTCCGAATCGTCGAGGCTCTCGACAAGGTAGCGCAAGAACATAACATAACTCCCGCCCAAGTTGCTATCGCCTGGCTGATCTCGCATCCAAGCATCACGGCCCCGATTGCCAGCGCCACGAATCTTGAGCAATTAAACGAATTAATCGAAGCGACAACTATAGAATTGAATCCCTCTGTGATCGATCAATTGAATCAAGCCAGTGTCTAACCGTCTTCAAACGAAATCATAGCCCATAAATCGTGCATTCCTCACGAATGAAGGGCTCCGAGGAAATGGAGTAAAAGAGGTAGAGCCACACATGACTCTACCCCCCCCATTTTTACTATGCCATTAATTTAATAGCCTCACTAACTTTATAACATATTCTGATATCGTAGCTATAGCCCGGCACATCGATAAAATTGAGATAGGCCTTAGTGATGGCACCAAATGCTTCTCCGACCTTCGCGTCATCGACTTCTAAAATGGAAATATTGTGATAACCTGCTCCGGTTGTGGTATAAACATAATTACCTTTTCCGTTAATATACTCAGGCAGACGGGGCAACTCCAAAAACCGCTTAGTAACTTCCTTGCCACTTTGTACGGGATATTCTGATAAACAGATGATTATCATTTTTGATCTCCTCTTTGATAGTGAAAAATAATTTTCCTCAATGAAATTATTCGTAATAGTTTGTAAAAACCCATTAAGCAGCAAAAATATAAAGATTGAAAATAAAAAAAGCCTCCAACAAGGTTATCGTATCCTTCAAGGAGGCCTTGTATAGGAAATTTCAAGCGCCCTATTTTAAAAAATGATTTCATAATCCATTGGGTGAAAATAGTTGTTATGTAAACAAAAGAAGCTGCAAAATAGGCGGTGTGGAGCGATTCAGGAACAAGGTTAGCTGAAAACGAAATCTATTTACGAGGGACGGTGTAGGTTCATTATAAAGAAAAGAGCTGAAAAAGAGAATCCTTATCAACGGCAATATAATAGCGCATTTGATATGTCAACCAAAAGCATATTGAAAGATATCGCAAAGCGAATAATGAGGCTTATGAACTCAAGGAATCTAAAATTCCTTACAGCTCTGTTTTTGACCCCAAAAAGGTAAGGCTAAGACAAAATAATAGCCATTTTTGGGATTCCTTTTATAAGAATTCAGAATGATAGATCGGTCCGGCCCAGATTTTATAACGACGCATAACAGCTTTTATGTATACTTTTTTAATTTTGTAGGCTTTTAAAGGCGAATCCTCAGAAATCAAAGAATTGGTTTTTACTGGGTTGGCGTAACTGCCCGATTTCACGTTCCAGAGATTTGCAAAGAGTCTGCTATTTCAAAATCCCCTGTAATCGCCAATAACCACCAATAATCAAGGTCCGATTTTTTGCCCATCCACCGCCTCGATTTACCTTGTGACCGCCCCCTTCGATTTTAAAAGCGAGACCCCATCATAAAATTAGTCGTGGAATTTTACGTCAAACACCTTTTGGTTTTTAAATTTTTGAGGTTGTGATATTCTGGCATATCACAAGTTTCCCGTTTTAGTGATACTCTCAATCACAGGTTGATGCCAACGTGGGATACCGGCAAGTAACCGCATGTTTTTGAAAAATTAATTTTTGTGATTACATCTACATATCTTTATTTTGGCGGAATTTGTGATATTTAATGATATCACAGGCTCTGAAAAGCGTGATTTTCTACATATTATCTCAGAAATAACTATCCAACTATACGGATTCGCACGGTCATTGTTGGTATAGAAAATGGTGCAAGATATGAAATCAGAAAAAGTGTGGGATATTTTTGTAAGAACTTTTCATTGGACATTGGTCGGTTCCATGATCGGTCTGTATTTGAGCGGTGACGATTTTGAAAGCGTGCATATCATTTTGGGCTATTTTGTAATCTGTCTTGTTTTGTTAAGAATTATCTGGGGTTTCATCGGAACCAAACACGCAAGGTTTCATGATTTTTTATATCGGCCCAGAAAAATATATCATTATTTAAAAAGCTTGATAAATGGCAATCCAACCCCTTACATAGGTCATAATCCAGCAGGGGGACTAATGGTAATTGTTATGCTGCTTTCATTATTGGTTACAGCATTCACAGGATTAAAGGCTCTCGGTAGCGAGGGGAAGAGGCCACTGACAAACGCCGGAATTTCGATCTTTCGATTTGCATATGCTGATGAAGATGAACACGACGACGATGATCAAAAACATGAAACCGGTCATCATCAAAAAAAACAAAAAGAAGAATTCTGGGAGGAAATACATGAATCGATGACCCGCTTTATGATATTTCTTATAATTATCCACCTCGGAGGAGTGATTGTTTCAAGTTGGATTCATAAAGAAAACCTTATTTTAGCAATGATAAATGGCAGAAAAAAAACCTTATAAAGTTCACCCGGCCATTAAGTTTAGTAGAATCGCACAAAGCGGTGTCACATCTTGATTAGTGACTAAAAGCAAACCAATTAAGCACTAATCAAGATGCGACCCCGATTCTCTTTATAATTTTATGGGCGTCCCCTTTCCCGGTATTAATAGTCCGATTGCAGTTTGCATTTGTAATCTTCCGTTTAGACCAAAAGACAGCTAAATGGCGTTTTGCAACCAATTTCAAATCCCAACTTAAAATTTTGCCAGGCGGCCGGATATTTTCCACCTGAAAGAGCGATTCAGCAAAAGACTTTTTTGAGATAGATTCTAAAATCATCATTGGAAAAACCACACCTTTATTCGTGACGGCCAGTACCTGAGGCGCTTCATGCGGCGTTGCGCCAGGCGCAGACGGGATAGAATTTGCCGGTCGGTGGTTGTCTGTCCATATACTTCCCTGTGGAACGCTTCTACGATCAGTTCGATTTCGGCCCCAAGGCCGGGAAAGCCATTCATCAGCCTGTTTCCATACTCTGCAGGCGTCTCACTGGGTATCTGAATCATGCCGCTCCGGCTCCCCCAGCGGAGCATTCCAGCATATGCCATTGCGGCACAGTCGACACCTTTCAGCAAATACACCCATCCACGCCAAATAAGCAATGGCAGCGCTGTTAATTTGCCGAGCAAATCCGGTATCCATCCGGTTGACAGAGGCTGGACGGTGTCGTCAGGGCTTCTCTTGAGCAGCAACCGAAGGATGTAGATTAAAAGGTAGACCAAAGCGCCCAGAATCACCACCCCGATGATAGCGAATAAACCCCACCCCGCGAGCTGAAACAGGATTCCCCCTCCCTCCCCTGCCTGGATGTCCATATCGGTCAATGTCGGGGTGTCCATTTCGGTCGATGTCGGGGCATCTTTATGAGGCCCATCGGGCTGGAGGGATGGCGCTCTGGGTCTGAACAAAAACAGAAGGGTTTTAGTCAGCACCGAGTCCATGGGTCGGGCTACATCTTTCATAACGATGAGAAATGAATCGGCCACGTTGTATAAATAGGGATATACGAGAAGGATTGTGCCGGTAGCAAGCAGGGTAACTATGGTTGAAATGCTCAGAATAACACCGATGCCCTGATGACCCGAAAGAAATGATTTTTGCACGTTGCTCTGATTCCGAGCTATACTGATGGAAGTTAGACTGAAAACGAAGTATGCAATTGCCAGAAAGCCGATATCCCGGCCCTGCAGGTAAAGCCCGCCTTTCGACTCAACCAAAGCTTTGGTGATCAGCAGAAGGAAAAAGAGCCCCAGTCCTTTGTCAAAGTATACGCAAACCCGAGAGTAGAGCCGGGAGCTTTTCACCAGGATTTGGCCCCCCCGCCAGATGAGCCACACGCAGAAAAGCGTCAGTATCAGAATGGACCATTGGGAAATGGATTTGGCATCCAGAAGCAGCTTACCTATCCAGCCAAGGCTGAAGAAAGGCAAGGCCTGGTACTGGATCGAGTGTACAGCCAACAGCGCAAACGGTATGAAACCGGCGATCTGCAGCAGCAATCTTTGGTATACCCGCCAGTTTCTCCCTGCCGGCAATTGAGTCAAGACGGCTGCCATGAGAAATGCGCAGACAGCTGCAGGTAAAGGGAAGTGTCTGCGGATGGCGAGTTGGGTCAGGAACGATGCCCAGGCACATCGCCAGGTTATTTCCATACCGCCACGGGCTATCGTCAGAATTGTATCGTTTATGGCCGTCATGGATGCGCCCCCCCATGAAGCCGGATGTTCTTGATAAGATGCATTTCCGTTGTTTCCAGATTTTTATCAGGAGGAGATGCCGGGTTCAAGCGCCAGGCGAATATTGTTAAGGGGATCCTGCGTTTTCGGCATATTCTTCTCATCTCATCCGATCCCTGTCCATTCTGGTAACAGAAATGGGCGCAGTGGACACCTCGCCGTGGCCCGAGCCCCTGGTGCATGATACGCGACAGGTTGGTTTTTTGTCTCATTTGCAAACGAGCAAGCACTTCCAGAATGGTGGAAAGCTGTTTGGGGCTCCGCCCTGTCGGAACGACCGCGAAGTCACCTCCCTGTGTGGTTCCATTGGTCATAAACCCCACCGCCAGGCTTATTTCAGTCCATTGTAGAATGAGTGAAGCAATGACTTCCAGGGTGTACTCAAAAGGGTCTGCAGCCTGGTCTTTTTCAAATGTGCCCGCGTCGAGCACCATCATGATTCTTCCCTGCTCGGATGGCTCGAATATTTTCTCCTGGAGCCGGAGATGCCTTGCACTGGCTTTCCAGTGGATATGCCGAGATGGTCTGGATGGATGGTAATCATGTGTCCCTGTGACGTAGACCGGGTCCTTTACCGGACTTTGATCTCCGGGGATGCCAAACAAATCATGCCTGGGAAGGTCGACCGGTTTCAATTCAACCAGCCTGGGGTAAACAATGATTTGTACGATTTCATTCAATTTCTTTTTGGATTTGAAGAAGCCGAAGATATCGCTTGTACAGATGTGTGACGGCCCTACTTGATAAACGCCCCGACGCAGAGCCTTGAGGCTCAAGTGGAACCGTGCCCGCTGATACCACAGAAGACCGCTTTCCTGCGGGGCGATCGATGCTTCATCAATGGATCCGAGAACACTGCTCCAGGGCCATTGGATGCGGACCCAGACCGGCAAAAATTTGGCATTTTCAACCTTCGTCGTCAATGTCACCGTCTCTTGGGGAAATGCTCGCCCCTTGTCCAGGTGGACCGAGCAGGAGACACGCGAAAGGCTTATGAGGCTCCAGGCTTTTGAGCCGGCCATTAAAAGCAAAACGAAAGCGGCCAGAAGGGAAAGGTCACTGTGGCGGTACAAAAGCGCGACGAACAGAATAATCGCCACAAAAAACCAGATCACCGGTGAATTGAAACCAGTCGATCCCCTGTCCTGTAAGTATTCGGATTCCATACTGCTATCCTGACAAGGCCGGCACCGGAATCCGGTCGACAATGCCCTCCAGAAGTTGCTCTGAGCTTTCTCCCCGCAGTCGATTCTGTTCCTTCAAGATGATTCGATGGGCGAGAGCCGGAATCGCCAGCAATTTGATGTCATCCGGCAGGGTATAGTCCCTGCCGCGGAGGGCTGCCAGGGCCTGGCCTGCCCGCATTAACCCGAGGGACCCGCGGGGACTGGCACCATATTGCACGGCGGAGTGGTCACGTGTCGCCCAGACGATATCGACAATGTATTGGCGAACAGGATCGGAAATGATGATATTTCTCCTGTCTCTTTGCATTCGGCTGACATCTTCTAGCGTTACCACAGAGACAAGTTTCTGAAGCGGGTCTGTTTGCTGAAATCGTGAGAGTACCTGAAATTCTTCCTGCTTGTCAGGATATCCCAGGCTGCATTTTAAGAGAAATCTATCAAGCTGGGCTTCCGGTAAAGGGAAGGTGCCTTCGAGTTCGATGGGATTCTGTGTTGCCATGACGAAAAAGGGGTTTGGGAGTTGATGGGTTTCGCCATCGACGGTTACCTGACGCTCCTCCATGCATTCGAGCAGGCTGGACTGTGTACGCGGTATGGTGCGGTTGATTTCGTCGGCAAGCAGCACGTTGGTGATAACCGGACCCGGTCGAAAAGAAAACGAGGCCGAATGCTGGTCGTAGACATTGAAGCCAGTGATATCGCTCGGCATTAGATCTGGAGTGAACTGTACCCGGTCGAAGGAACCGCCGATGCTTTTTGCAAGAGATTTGGCCAGCAGGGTCTTGGCGACACCGGGAACATCTTCCAGCAGCACGTGGCCTTCCGCCATCAGGGCAACCAGTAGCAGTTCGATGGTTTGCTTTTTGCCAACTATCACCCGGGATATGTTTTCAATTATTTTTTTACAAGGGCTGAAATCCATGCGAACCTCTTCTCTTTACAGTGTCTTATCATTGCATCAAAGTGTGGTCATATCGTATGTGAAACAACACGGTGTCACATCTTGCTTAGTGACTAAAAGCAAACCAATTAAGCACTCATCAAGAAGCGAGCTTGATTCTCAGCAATCGATTGATATTTTGTTTTCTGGAAATGTAACCTGAATATGAATAATTATCAATTCATTTAACATTCGAATAAACGTTATTGCTTTTTCATTATTGTTCCCGTAAAGCTCAGCACACAAAAATCTGAGGGTTTGAAAAAAGACTTAAGCATCTGTGGGGAGACAGTATGCATTACGTCCTAAATACAAAGCCGGATTGCCTTTATTGGTGACTTGACTTTTTTAATTACAGAAGTGGGGAGGTGGTGGCGGTGAGTGACTGATCTCCTCCGCTGCATACGGGTTCCGTATGCCAAAAGAATCACTGGTTTTATTACTCGTTTTGGGATTTTTAATGATCGGTCTTTCAGCGTTCCGGAAAAAGCTTAAAAAATAATGAGCTAAAAATTTCAAAGCTGCACTTCAATTTTTCGGCATTCGCCCGGCTTCAGTCCATAGTGCTTTGGCAACGGGCCAATAATCCCATAATCGAAATCACCGGCGTAATAGTAATCGCCATTTTCTACTTTGGGCTTTAGGGCATAGAGATGTGTTTTCTTTTCACTTTTCTCATCTCTCGCCAACCATAGAGTCAGTTTCATAATAGCCACTCCTGCCAGTTTAAAAAAACCGGCCGTGATAAGTTATAAACTATTCAGTAAGAAGTAAATCGCAACACCGAGTGCTGCCAGAAAAGTAATTATTGGCAAAGGATTTCCGTCACTCGATGGGTAGTGATTAAACATCCGTTTACCATTAATATAGTCGATGGCGCTGTCAATAACAGATCTATGAAATGCGGACATAGTAGGTTTCTTACAATGCGGGCAAAGTTGAAGGTATTTGTCTAAATCGTTCGTTCTATATTGGTACCAGCTTACGTATCGGTCAGGATTGCTTATGGTTTGATCTAAATTTCTCTTTGGCTCAGGCATCGATAGAATCAAGACCTTCTCATTAGCCATGACGGTAGAATCATTCTCAGTCTGATTACTTTCATAAAGTTTTTGTTGATTTTCTTTCATGATGTTATTCTTCCGAGTTTTAATTGTAAAAGGTTATGCGTTTGGATGAAACAGCATGTTAAACATTTTTAATGATGAATAGGATCGATAGAATTAAAGTAAAAAATTATTTTTTGCTTTTTTTTCGTTCTTTTAAGATTATTAAGACCATGACAATAATCACCCCAAAGAGTGTAAATTGAAATATAGTGATTGCCACCTCCATGCTTAGCATTCAAACACACCTCCTTAGATAAGATTGCTGATTCTCGAAATAAGAAATGGCTGAATCTTCAAAACTGAATTGAGTAAAAACCAGCATAGGCTATGCCGATTAACAGCTAAACCTAATAGTTTTCCCAGATTCGTTTTATGCTTCTATTATTAAATCCGATTTATAAAGAATGGGGTTGGACAAAAAAATGTTCCCCCCAAAATTTGCTTAAAATCCCACCCCGACCATGGAACCAAACCGACAAGCTTGCAGCCAGTCACTTGATGTGAAAGGAGGAGATACAAGCCTGTCAGGCTATATCTATCAGAAGCAATACCTGTGCCAAATGATTATAACAGTCAAATTCTGTATAGAATCATATAGATATAGTGGAATCCAGTGAATCATTATACATTTGAGAAGTGAAAAAATTTCGCTAATTTTATGGTAGGAATTTCTTAATACAAAAGTACTAGGATGAAAGTCTTAGGAAGATCCATATGATGGAGAATTGGGCATATCAGCCGGGTGAAGATACATTGAGATAATTAGTGGGGGTAAAGTCAAGTTAGTTAACGTCCCCTACTCTCCACCACTCTCTTTTCTAAGTCCATTAATCTCGTCTGCACAGGAATTCCCTTATCCCATTTCGATAAAGGAACGACTTAACCGAAGGAAAGGAGGACAACATGTGTGTTAAGGCTCTGTTACTGCGGTAATACCAGGGTAGATCCAGGTGACTCTGAAGACGAAAGGTTAGCCGGTAGTTATTCTGTATGACAAAAGAGTTTATTGGCGACGGTGCCGGTTGCTCTTCAAAGCTGGTTATTATCATCATTCCCCTTGGTTTAAGAAGGGAATGACAAAGGCCCACCAATCTGCTTATTTGATCATCATTTAAGTGATCAATAAAATCCCACAGGTTGATTCCATTGAAACTGTTAGAAGCATAGTCTAAATGTTTCCAAACTCCTCTATATGGCAGACTTTCACGTTTGTTCCGGTTCAGTCGCAAAAACATGTCACAGACATGAAACCGCTTCACGCGTTGTGCAAAATAGATGATATTTTCTTCACAAACGGGTCCTATATCAAGCACCTGAGCCTTCGATGATTTTTCGAGGATTTCGACGTACCTTTGAAGTAATACGCTCGTATAGTCACCGAGGGAAGGACCCGTATCTGAATAACTATCAGCCGGTACAGTCGGAGTTGCCAAAAATCAATTCTCCTTATCGGCCACCTTGATCGCCGGGGTCTTCGGCTCATTAATCGGCTGAGATGTTTTTATAGCTGTCGCTTCTGCGGTCGATGCTGTCTTACGATGAGGTTCGCGTTCAAGTTCGATGGAACCCTTAAAATAAGCGCCATCTTCCACCGAGATGCTCTTTGCCCTAATGTCGCCCATAAAATCGGCCTCTTTGGTGATTTCGACCTTGCCTTTAGTCTTGACATTTCCAATCATTTGGCCGCTTATCCTTACACTCTGAGCATTGATTTCGCCTTCTACCCTTCCCTTTGAACCCACCGCAAAATTATGCTTTTCCATCTCTATATTGCCTTTCATTGAGCCCTCAATGATAAGATGTTCATCTCCACGAATGTTGCCTTCGATGGAGATATTTTCGCCAATGATTGTTTTTTCTGCCGAAGTTTGCGGGCTCGGAACCGGTTTAATCGTTTTCTGCTCTGTGGTCCTGTCAAAAGCAAAGCCTTTATTCTCATCAGGTTTTTTCCCTTTTTTTAGCATGTCGTCTCCTTTCGGCGTAAGAAAATTCTCATTTTTGAAACGCGTTGATGTTAAGTTTTTATCAATATATGATAAAGAAGAAACTTTTTCAAATCTAAATTTGTCATAAGGATCTTTCGTATCGTGCTGATTAAAAAGCGGCTTATCGTTTCTTTACTGCGATGGGGAAAGAAAAGTTGGGTTGATGCGTGATTGTTGGCCTTACGGTGTTAGGTCATTCCGGTGAAATCAAAACTTAATTTACCCTGGAATTTTTCGATGCGTTTAAAAATCTCTTTCAGCATGGTCTGTTCGATTCGGGATAGTTTTTTGGGTGTAATGTAATTGTCCGGCGCGCCGTTTTCCTCGACGATGGCTTTCACCTGTCGCACCAGCCGTTGCTGCATCAAATAGCTGTAGGCTGTTTCCAGCTCGTTGTGCTCCTCCCAGCTGATCTTTTTCTTTACCAGCAATTGATTGAACCGCTCTATGGTATTGGTTTCATCAATTTGGTTATGAAGGGCGTATATTCGGGCGTAATCGACAATCGGCTGCATAGCGGCTTTGATATCAAAAGCATCCCGGTGCTCGCCTTTGGATTCCACAACAAAATTACGGAAAAAACCGATGGGCGGTGTAAAATACAACGCATTTTCAGCCATGTGGCGGAAAAATCCCGGCCAATTCCCCAGCGCTTCAAACAGATATTGACGCAACTGCGTGATAAGCTCCACATCACCGTATCCCGCCTTGAAATCAAAGAAAATACTGGCCT
>Ga0209271_10000889_pt1 | contig 10455 bp, 7 predicted proteins | sample tdAd002_FD_187123 | JGI IMG/M metagenome (GOLD analysis project Ga0209271, IMG submission 187123) | Marine sediment microbial communities from the Atlantic coast under amendment with organic carbon and nitrate - tdAd00.2 (SPAdes)... | ecosystem: Environmental > Aquatic > Marine > Coastal >... | reverse complement strand
ACTGAATCGGAGGTCTCTATTAAGCATAGAAGGATCTTCTCCCGTACTATGTGCAGCCAAGCAGGATGAGGGAGGAAAAAGGGGACGGGATGGGCTCGTAATAACCGTTATGCAGTTTGTGAAAAAGTTTTCTCCCGACAGGATTGTGAAATAATTTCAACGGGAAACGCATGTTTCTCACGAACTTTTCAACACCTTTTTCAACACTTGTGGAAAACATTAAATATCTAATAAAAACAATATGTTACGATATATCCACCGCTGGTTGCGGGGTCCAGCCCGGTTGGCGGTGTTCGACCACGACATCGGTATAGATACCGCCACGTACACCGAATTCAGCCCGCAGGCGCATGAAACGCGGCTGGCAGCTTGAAACCAGGTCGTCGAGGATACGGTTGGTGACATCCTCGTGAAAGGCGCCTTCGTCGCGGAATGACCAGACGTACAGCTTCAGGGACTTGAGCTCGACGCAAAGCTGGTCCGGGATGTATTCAAGGTGCAGGGTGGCAAAGTCCGGCTGGCCGGTTTTCGGGCAGAGGCAGGTGAATTCCGGCATGCGGATGCGGATGGTGTAATCACGGCCGGGGTGGGGGCTGGCAAAGGTGTCCAGGTCCCTGTTGGGTTGGGTTGACATGGGTTCAAAGGGTACGGACACAAGATGATGTGTGCAAGTATTTGAGAATAACAAAAGCTTGTATTTTTAGGCCTCATTCGGGTATCTTAGCCGTCCATGCAGTTGACCAAAATCAAGTTGGCCGGGTTCAAATCCTTTGTCGAGCCGACCACGATCTATATCCCCAGTAACCTCGTTGGCGTTGTCGGCCCGAATGGCTGCGGCAAGTCGAATATTATCGATGCCGTGCGCTGGGTCATGGGCGAGAGTTCGGCCAAGAACCTGCGTGGCGAGTCCATGGCCGATGTCATTTTCAACGGTTCGAGTGCACGCAAGCCGGTCGGTCATGCCAGCATCGAACTGGTATTCGACAATTCCGATGGCACCATCGGCGGTGAATATGCCGGTTACAACGAAATTTCCATTCGCCGCCAGGTCTCGCGTGACGGGACCTCCAATTACTTCCTGAACAATACGCGCTGCCGGCGCCGGGACATCACCGATATCTTTCTCGGCACCGGGCTGGGTCCGCGCAGTTATTCAATTATCGAGCAGGGCACGATTTCGCGCCTGATCGAGGCCAAGCCGGATGACCTGCGCGCCTTCCTCGAAGAGGCAGCCGGTATCTCCAAGTACAAGGAACGCCGGCGCGAGACCGAGACCCGTATCCGCCATACCCGTGAAAACCTTGATCGCCTGAATGACCTGCTGGAAGAAATCGATAAACAACTCGACAAGCTGAAACGCCAGTCGCGTGCCGCCGAACGCTACAAGGAACTGAAGGAAGAAGAGCGCCAGGTGAAGGCCGAATTACTGTCGCTGCGCTACAACGCCATGCACGAGGAAAGCACCCAGCGTCAGCAACAGCTGCATGAGCGTGAACTGGCGATGGAAGCCGATCTCGCGGCGCAACGCAGTCTTGAAGCCGAGCTGGAAAAACTGCGCGACAGTCTCACCGGGGCCAATGAGACGTTCAATACCGTGCAGGGCAGCTACTACAAGCTGGGTGCCGATGTGGCGCGTGTTGAACAGGCCATCCAGCACAGCCGGGAGTCACGCCAGCAACAGGAGCAGGAACTTTCCCGTTCTGAAAAAACCCTCGGTGAAATCGAGGAACACATACTCATCGATACTTCGCGGCTGGAAGAACTGGCCCGTGATATTGAATCTATCAGCCCCGAGATGGATGACATGCAGGCGCAGGCAGAGCAGTCCGCCGCGACATTGAAAGATGCCGAACAGGCCATGTCTGCCTGGCAGGAGGAATGGGACGAATTTAACCAGCGCGCGGCAGAACGCGCCCAGTCGGCGCAGGTTGAACGCACGCGGCTTGACCATCTTGAGCGTCACCGGCAGCAGCTCGATGAACGCTTGCTGCGCATGGACCAGGAGCAGCAGTCCCTGGGTGACGGATCCCTTGAGCAGGAAATTGAACAACTGGCGCGCGAGTGTGAAGCAGGCGAGACCAGCGTGGCCGGTATCCAGGTAAAACAGGATGAGGCGGCCCGGCGTATAACCGAAACACGTAACGGCCTGCAGCAACAGGAGCAGGAACAGTCGGCCTTGCAGAGTATTCACAGTGATACACGCGGCCAACTGGCCTCACTGGAAACCCTGCAAAATGCGGCACTCGGCAAGCGTTCCGAGCAGGTGACCGGCTGGCTGAAATCGAAAGGCCTGCAATCGGCGCCGCGACTGGCGCAGCAGATACAGGTTGAGCCGGGCTGGGAACATGCCGTGGAAACTGCACTGGGTTCTTATCTTGAAGCCGTTTGCGTGGATGGGCTGGATGACGCGGAGAACCTGCTGAGCGGTTTTGATGAGGGTGCGGTTGCGCTGTTTGATACGCAGGCATCCGCTGTTTCAGGTGCGCACGCCAGCAGGGCTGTGCCACTGACTGACAAGGTGCAGTCTCCCTGGACGATGACAGCCTTGCTGGACGGTGTGTACGTGGCCGATTCACTGTCACAGGCACTTGAGCTGCGTGCCACGCTGGCTGCACACGAATCGGTTATTACCAAAGAAGGTGTCTGGATCAGCAGGGGCTGGTTGCGGGTGGCGCGGGACAGCGATGAGAATGCCGGTGTGCTGGCGCGTGAGCGTGACATCAGCGAGCTGACAACGCAGTCTGAAGCGCAAGCGGCCAATCTTGATATTTTGCGCGCCGCGATAGCAGAAGCGCGCGAACAGTTGTTGAGCGCAGAGGGTGAACGCGACAGTCTGCAGCGTGATTACAACGAGGCGAGTCGCCAGGCCGCTGATCTGCAAGCCCGGCTGGCTGCCGGCAAGTCACGGCTCGAGCAGGAACGCAGCCGCAGTGAAAGTGTTCAGCAAGAGTCAAACGAACTGCGCTCGCAACAGGCAGACGATGAACGCGAACGTGCGGATGCGCAGACACTGCTGCAACAGGCCCTGTCAGAGATCGAGACACTTGCCTCGGAACGTGAAGAGCGCACCCGCAAGCAACAACACCTGAGCGGCCTGCTGGATGATGCACGTGAGCAGGCACGCAGTGATCAGCAAACCATGCATGAGCTTGCCTTGCGCGCCGAGTCCCTGCGCACGACACAACAGGCCACGGAACATGCGCTGGAGCGGATGCATGAGCAATGCAGCCAGTTGTCGACGCGCCGTGATGAACTCAGCACGATACTGGGGCAGGGCGATACCCCGATCATTGAACTGGAAAGTGAGCTGCAGGAGCTGATGGCAAACCGCATGACGGTGGAGCTGGAGCTGTCCGGCGCCAGGAAAACAGTGGAAGAGATTGAGCACGGCACGCGTGAACTGGACCAGGATCGTGTCCACAAGGAGCGCTCGGTGAGCAGTCAGCGCGAGCAGATCGAGCAGGACCGCATGGCCTGGCAGGAGGTCAAGGTGCGCAGCGATACCCTGCTGGAGCAGATTAACGAGGCCGGTTTTGAATACAAGCCACTGCTGGACGAGCTGGATGAGAATGCAACGGTCGAGGTATGGACCGAGCTGGCTGAAAAACTCGAGCGGCGTATAAACCGCCTGGGGCCGATCAACCTGGCCGCCATTGACGAGTTTGAAGAAGAATCAAAACGCAAGGTCTACCTGGATGCACAGCATGCCGATTTGATCCAGGCCCTGGAAACGCTGGAAAACGCAATTGGGAAGATTGACCGCGAAACCCGTTCACGCTTCAAGGAAACCTTTGAGCAGGTCAATACGGGTTTGCAGGAGAACTTCCCGACACTGTTCGGCGGCGGGCATGCCTATCTCGAACTGACCGGGGAAGATATGCTGGACACCGGGGTGACAGTGATGGCGCGTCCTCCCGGCAAGCGCAACAGTACCATTCATCTGCTGTCCGGTGGTGAAAAGGCCTTGACGGCAATCGCCCTGGTGTTTGCAATTTTCAGGCTGAATCCATCGCCTTTCTGCATGCTCGATGAGGTCGATGCACCGCTCGATGACGCCAATGTCGGGCGTTATTGCGACATGGTGCGGCAGATGTCCGAGCATGTGCAGTTTATCTTTATCACGCACAACAAGATCACCATGGAAATGGCAAACCAGCTGACGGGCGTGACCATGCACGAAGCGGGCGTATCGCGCCTGGTGGCTGTAGATGTCGATGCGGCCGTTGAGATGGTTGCGGTCTAGAGTACCTCCTGATGGAAAACATGCGCTGGATCCTGTTGCTTGCCGGTGTCGGGGTCATCCTCGGTATTTTTTTGCTGAACTGGCTGCCGGGCAAGCTGAACAAGCTGAAGCTTGTGTCTCGCCGCCGCGTGCGGCCATCAGTGCGTGCGCATGATGAGGCGCCTGCTGATGACATGGTCGAGGACGAGCTGGAAAAACTCGGCCAGCTGCTTGGTGATGATGCCCCGGGTGAACCATCGGAGCCGATCTGTGAGATCGGGGCCACCCCGCAAAAGCCTGCTGCTGCAGACAAGGTTTTTTCCCTCTATGTGCTCGCGCCAACCGGTGTTCCCTTTCGTGGTCCGGTCCTGCTGGGCGCGCTGGCAGATGCCGGTCTCGAATTTGGCGATATGCAGATTTTTCATCGTCATGAAGAGCAGGATGGCCAGCTGCTGTTCTCGCTTGCAAGCATCAGGGAGCCGGGCATTTTTGATCTCTCTGCCATGCATGATTTTACCACCGACGGCCTTGTGTTGTTTTTCCAGGTTCCGGGACAGGCTGATGCACTGAAGGCATTCGAATCAATGGTTGCGGCTGCACGCGCACTGGCGAACAGTCTTGATGGTACGATTTATGACGCAACCAACAGTGTTCTGACGAACCAGACAATCGGCCATATGCGTGAAGAGGTTATCGCTTGCCAGCTGCAACAGAGGCTGGCTAAAAGGGCGTCATGAAGGTCCCGAAGGCGGCGCGCGAGCGCGCCCGGGACCTGCACACACAACTGCACGAACACAATTACCGTTACTACACACAGGACGATCCGCTGATAACTGATGCGGAGTATGACCTGCTGCTGCGCGAGCTGCAGGACCTCGAAAAACAATACCCGTCCCTGATTACCCCGGATTCTCCCAGCCAGCGCGTTGGCGCGGCCCCGCTCAAGTCCTTTGGCGAAGTCCGCCACGAAATGCGCATGCTGTCGCTGGACAATGCCTTCTCTGATGATGAACTCACGGATTTTGACCGGCGGGTGCTGGAAAAGCTCGGTGTCGACCGGGTTGATTACGCCGCCGAGCCAAAACTCGATGGCCTGGCCGTCAGCCTGTTGTACGAGGGCGGAAAACTGCTGCGTGCGGCCACCCGGGGTGATGGCGAAACCGGTGAGGATGTTACACAGAATGTACGCACCATCAGCTCGGTGCCCTTGAAACTTTCCGGTAATGACGTGCCCGACCTGCTGGAAGTGCGCGGCGAGGTGTACCTGTCACACAGGGGCTTCAGTGAGCTGAACCAGCAGGCGCAGGCGCAGGGTCAGAAGCCCTTCGTGAATCCACGTAATGCAGCCGCCGGCAGCCTGCGTCAACTGGACCCGGCCGTGACAGCCACGCGGCCACTGGAAATGTTTTGCTACGGTGTCGGCAAGGTCTCCGGCGGCACGCTGGCAAACACGCACACGGATATTCTTGAACAGTTACAGGGCTGGCATTTACGTGTCTATGACGATGTCCGAAGGGTAAACGGTGTAGAGGGTTGCATGGCGTATTACGGTTTTTATCAGCAACAGCGTGAGAAGCTGCCATTTGAAATCGACGGGGTCGTTTTCAAGGTTGACAAGCTGGCGCTCCAGCAGCAGCTGGGTTTTGTTGCACGTGCGCCGCGCTGGGCAATCGCAAGAAAATTTCCTGCGCAGGAAAAACAGACCACCGTGCTGGGCATCGATATACAGGTAGGGCGAACCGGCGCACTGACACCCGTGGCACGGCTTGAACCGGTATTTGTCGGTGGCGTGACAGTGACCAATGCCACCCTGCACAACCAGGATGAGATCGAGCGCAAGGATGTGCGTGCCGGTGATGCCGTGATTGTACGGCGTGCCGGGGATGTGATTCCCGAAGTTGTGCGGGTGATTAGTGAGAAACGCAAGAAAGGCGCACGCCGTTTCCAGATGCCGAAGTCGTGCCCCGTCTGTGATTCACACGTGGTGCGTGTTGAAGGGGAGTCCGTGGCACGTTGTTCCGGCGGACTGATCTGCGCCGCGCAACGCAAGGAGGCCATCAAGCATTTTGCCTCGCGCCGCGCCATGGATATCGAGGGTCTCGGCGACAAGCTGGTAGAGCAACTGGTCGAGAAAGGGCTGATACACGATCCCAGTGACCTCTATGGCCTGTCCATGGATGATCTTGCCGGGCTTGAACGGATGGCAGAGAAATCCGCCAGCAACCTGTTGCAGGCCCTGGAAACCGGCAAGCAAACAACGCTGGCGCGTTTTATCTACTCACTCGGTATTCGCGAAGTCGGTGAAACCACGGCACAAGTGCTGGCACGTGAATTTGCTGATCTGGAAGTGTTGATGCAGACGGATTTTGAACGCCTGCAAGCAGTCCGTGATGTCGGCCCGGTGGTTGCAGAAAACATCGTGGAATTTTTCAAAGAAGCACATAATCGCGAAGTGATCGACCGGCTTGTCCGGGCCGGTATCAACTGGCCAGCCGTTGAAAAACCGGATAAACAACCGCTGGCCGGCAAGACCTTCGTGCTGACCGGTACCCTGTCTGTGCCGCGGGATGAATTGAAGGAAAAATTGCAGGCCCTGGGTGCAAAGGTAAGCGGCAGCGTCTCGAAAAATACTGATTACGTGGTAGCCGGGGAGAACCCGGGCTCCAAGTATGACAAGGCCAAGGCACTGGGAGTCACGGTGCTTAATGAAGCGGGCTGTAACAAACTGCTGTATTAGTGTTGTTGGTCGAATTCATTCGACCATCTTGGAGGTGGGACTTTAGTCCCGCCCATAACGGGGCTGAAGCCCCGTCTCCAGGAGAAAGGGATCAGGAAACGGCGGGTTGTTCCAGCATGGAAGTGCGGCCGACCATCACATCAATGGCTTTCCCCAGGCGCCTGAATACCGATTCCTGTGTATAGGGAATGCCGTATTGTTTGCACAGTTCATGGACCTTGGGTTGCACTTTGCGATACTGGTTAAGTGTTAACCGGGGCCACAGGTGGTGTTCAACCTGGTAGTTAAGCCAGCCATGCATGAAGTCGTTACGGTTGCTGCCGGTTTTATAATTAACCGAGCCGACAATCTGCCGGAAGAAAAACTCGCCTCTGCCATCAGTCTGTCCATTGAACAGGGGAATGTCATCGCCCGTGTGGTTGGGAACAATCACCAGGAAGCCATGCAGGTTGGTGAGAATCTCGGCAAGAATGGAATTGATCAGCACGAACAGTGCGGCCTGTTGCCCGAGTGGCAGAAACAGCGCGGGCAGCAACACGAAGCGGAAACCAAAGTAAGGCAGGAAGTACTGGAACCAGAACTCGCGGCCATGTGCACTGAACGGACTCCAGGCCTTCCAGGTTGCAAAGGTGTTGAGTGCACTGTCCCCGGTTTTTTTGGCGCGCGCCCGGCGCAGTTCCATCAGTGCCTTGGGGGCGTAGTAGGCGATTTTCCAGAAACAGGCGAAGATGACAACGATCAGGTAGCGCAGCCACATGGGTAGTTTCGACTCGCGTAACCAGCCCATATTGAACTGAATCTGGTCCGGGTCGGTTTGTTCGCCGAGGTTGTAATGGTGCAGGCGGTTATGTTCCTGGGCCCAGGCATCCGGATGAATCCAGTCACCCCAGTCGAGAAAACGCCGCCAGCCACTGGCGAATCGCTTGCTGGTATAGCGGGAAGCTATGCCCGGTATCCTGTCATAACCGCCATGGGAAATCGGGTGGGTAATCAGTGCCCAGCGTGTAAAAATTCCCTGGCTGATCAACAGGGCTGAAACCGGGTTGGGAATAATCCAGGCCGTGGCATAACCCAGCAGGGTGCAGATGCGCCCCCAGCGTTCCATTTTCTTTAAATGGCGCAGGTCAGCATCAGGGCTGGTCTCATTGATGACTTGCTCGTGAATGGCAGCAATATTTGCTGCAAGTTGATCGCGGTCGATTTTGCGGGCAGGGCTTGTGTCGGGCATGGCGTGTTTGGGCTTTTTAGTTATAATCAAAGGGCTTAGAGGTGTATCAGTACAGGAGGACGAGCCGCTGTCCCCCGGATAAAGCGCGAAATTTTACCACAATCACCGGTTCAGTGCCGCTTGATCCGGCATTTTTGCCTGTTTCAGGAGAGGAATATGAAGCTACCATTAGCAGTTATTGTCGTGTCAGTGCTGGCCTGCCCGGGTTGTGGTGACCCGAAGGAGGATGGACATGTCTGGCAGGACCAGACCGATATGCTGGATAAGGCGAGTGGGGTAGAGGGCATGCTGCTGGAATCGAACCAGCAGCAACGCAAGCAAATAGATGAGTTGGCCCGCTAACATCGCGCCTAATTAGCCCGTCGAACTGGGCTACAATAGATACCAATAACACGTAATCAGCGGGATCCTGGCAGGGTCCTTGCCCTGGATGGCGGGTGCTGTGCCCGGCGTTCATTTATAATAAAAATCCGTATGACCAGAATAATGACAATAAGCAGTGGGCTTGCCGGGGTTGGCAAAACTCACCTTGCAGTTAATCTCGCACTGGAGATGGTTCGCCGTGGACGCCAGGCGGCGGTATTCAACCAGACCAGTTCACGTTCCACGATTGATGAGTTGCTGGATTTGCCCCAGACGGCGATTTTGCAGCGCCGTTCAACGGACCATGGTGATGCACTGGTACGCCGGGGTTACCAGGGTATTGATATTCTCTCCTCGGGGATTGCGTTGCCACTGTGGAATTCCGCACCTCAACCGGCAGTGAAGAAGATCATTGCCGATATGAACGTCAAAGGCGGGCATGATGATTTCCTCGTGGATACCTCCGGCATGGATCCGCGCACCCAACTGGCCTGCTGCCGGGCATCGACACTGGTAATCATGGTGGTTACCCCGGATTCCCGTTCCCTGCCGGAGACCTTTGCGCTGCTTCGAATATTGCAGCTCAATGGTTTCGAAGGCGAGTCCTGCCTGCTCATTAACCAGGTGGATGATCCGGCCGATGCGGATGAACTCTATCGTGAGTTCAGCACGAAGCTCGATGAGTGCCTGGGTCTTGATGTGCCACTGCTTGGCGTGCTGGCCAATGATGTCCATGTACAGCGTGCGGAACGCTCAAGACAGGCATTCAGTTCACTGTTTCCGAATGCAGAGGTTTCCGGTCAGATTGTGGCCATTGCTGATGCCATCGACGTGGCCATGCCACGGGCAACTGCGGAGCGGCGGGATTTGACAGCGTACTGGGACAGCTTTCGTGAAATTCTTGCCGCGCCTGTTGCCCTGACAGGGGGTGCGTTTCTGGAAGTTCCTGGGGACATGGACGCAGCTGCAGGCATGCCGCCACAGCCATGCCGTGAGTCCGGTGCAGATGTAAAGCTGTTGCAGCTTGATAGCAGCTTTCACGCATTTTCCGATGCACTGGACCGGTTGCCCGGCTTATTGCAGGCGACCGCGGATGATGTGTCGAACCTGCATTGCCTGCTTGAGGAGGGTGATCCGGACAGGCAGGAAAGTGTGCAGCAGTTACAGGACAGCAGCAGTTTGTTGGGTTTTGCGGTTTGTCTGATCAGGGATGTCGAGCGGCTGGTTGTACCGGTGCAAAAGCTGCAACTACAGGTCAATGAGAGCCGGGTGCGGGGTGATGATGTCGACTGGTTGCAGGCAGGCTGTTATCTGAAATACATATTCCGTTTCCCGGACCAGCAAGATGTCTTGCTGCGGGTCAAATCAGTGCTGGCCGGGAGCGGCGGGTTTCAGCAGGAAAGCGGGCAGAATGGCGAGACGGTCTGGGAGAAGGTTGTAATTGATCACAGCGGCTGTATGAATGTTGTTCATACGCCGGATGACAACATCAGGATCCAGGTCTGGTTGCCGCTGAGAAAGCAGCCGGAAGCACACCGGGGGAATCAGGAGCAGGGGCTGGCATCGCCGAGGATGATCCACTAGCCCTGCTTCAGGTTGATAAAAAAAACAGATCTTTTTGCCACGGAAGCACACGGAATTACACGGAAAAAAGTCTTTTTACGTATTTATTCTTCCGTGTTTTTCCGTGTGCTTCCGTGGCTAATTAAGAACCGGCTGACGGACGGAAGCCGTCAGCCGGTACAGCGGTTATTCCCCGCTAATCTGTATGTCTGCCGAGGCCCTCATTTCCTGGATATGCGCCTGCAGTTTCTGGTTGGCGAGCAACATTTTCAGACGGTCCTTGACGTCGTCAAACGGTGGTGGGGTGATATCACGCACCTCGTCCAGCATGATAACGTGCCA
>Ga0209271_10000887_pt1 | contig 10475 bp, 9 predicted proteins | sample tdAd002_FD_187123 | JGI IMG/M metagenome (GOLD analysis project Ga0209271, IMG submission 187123) | Marine sediment microbial communities from the Atlantic coast under amendment with organic carbon and nitrate - tdAd00.2 (SPAdes)... | ecosystem: Environmental > Aquatic > Marine > Coastal >... | reverse complement strand
ACATGTATGGACTCCGTATGGTTTTGGGTGCAACTTAAACCTATCCTCGTTAGAGGAAGGAGTCCATACATCGCGCAAGCGGGAATCTCCAAAGATCCGATACCTTCACAAGATCCCCGCTTGCGCGAGGATGACGGAAGTGAAAGTGTCGGGATGACAATTTAATTTTCTTCCAGAACGGTTAAGGTAGAATTCCAGTCCATGCTTGCCTTTTGCCTCGCCGTTTTACTATTGCTGATCACTCCCGGGCCCGGTGTCCTGTCGACCGCCGGCGTCGGCGCCGCGTTCGGGTTTAACGCCGGACTGCGTTACGTTACCGGATTGTTTATCGGCACCAACCTGGTGGCGCTGATCGTGGTTTCCGGCCTGGCGGCGATCATTCTCGCCAACGACTGGGCCAGGAATACCCTGCTGGTGCTGTCGGCGATATACCTGCTCTACCTGGCGCTACGCATCGCTTTCGCCGGGAAAAAAATAGCATTTATCACCGCTGCTGAAAAACCGGGCTTGCGCGCCGGACTGCTGCTGCAGTTGATCAACCCGAAAGCCTATGCGGTAAACATGACCTGGTTTACCGGCTTTGTACTGTTCCCAGGGTCGCTGGTCAGTGAAACCCTGTTTAAATTCCTGGTCATCAACCTGATCTGGATACCGATCCACCTGCTGTGGCTGGCCGCCGGTAATGTACTCAACCAGCTGGAGCTGAGACCGCAAACCCATTTTTTAATCAACTGCGCTATGGCCCTGGCCATGGTGGTAGTGGTTGCGCTGGCGATATTTTCTTTGCTTCGGCAGCCTTGACTCAGCCCCGCAATCAGTCGGCACACTGGCGCGAACGCGTTGGTAGCGCTGCTAAAGTAAATGCACCCCGACTAAAGATCGAACAGTTTACCGGGGTTCAGGATATTGGCCGGGTCCATCATGCGCTTGGTTTTGCGCATTAACTCGATCTCGGCTTCACTGCGGGTGTACTTCAGGTAAGCTTTCTTTTCCAGGCCGATGCCGTGCTCGGCCGAGACTGACCCATGCAATGCCTGCAACGGGAAATACACCATTTCATCGACCGCGTCCCGGTCTCGCTGCGCCCCCGGGTAAATCGAAAAATGCAGGTTACCGTCACCAATATGGCCGTAAGCCAGCAGCGCCGCATCGCTGAATCGCTCTACCAGCCTGGCGCGGACGGTCACGACATAATCCTCCATCGCTTCGAGCGGCAGACTCACATCGTAACCGTAAATCAAATCAAACTTATCCTGCTCCGGCTCGAAGCTTTCGCGAATTTGCCAGAATTTACCGCGCTCGGTTTCCGAACTGGCGAGCGCTCCATCGGCAATCTCACCCTGTTCCAGCGCGGTTGTTAGCAATTCTTCAAGCTTTGCCCGCCCGTACTCGTGATCAGAGATAAACACGTCCATTAATACGTAATAAGGCGTGTCTGTCTCGAGCGGTGGATCGACGCTCGAATGCGGGCCGGTATTGAGTTCATAGTGATCGCGCCACAGCACCTCGTAGGCCGTCAGTGCGCCGGGTAGCGCGGCGTCGAAGTAACGCAGCAATTCCATTACCTTGTCCCAGGAAGGCACGGCCAGTAACGCGGTCTCGATAGCGAGCGGCGCTTCATGCAGCCGCAACACGGCGCGCGTGACAATGCCAAGCGTGCCTTCCGAACCGAGGAACATCTGGCGCAGGTCGTAACCGGTATTGTTTTTCAGCACATCGAACATCGACGCAACAATAGTACCGTCGGCAAGCACTACCTCGAGTCCGAGTACCTGCTCGCGCATCATGCCGTAGCGCAGCACGCGCACACCGCCGGCATTGGTGGCGATGTTACCGCCGATGGTACAGGAGGCCCGTGCGCCGAGATCAAGCGCAAACATGAGCCCGTCCTGCGCGGCCGTTTCCTGCACGGTCTGCAATATTACCCCGGCCTCGACCACCATCGTACGCGTGCGCGCATCCATCGCCTCGATTCGGTTCATGCGTTCGGTAGAAAGGACGATATCGGTCACCGTGGATACATGCCCACCCGCAAGCCCGGTCATTCCGCCGGCCGGCACCACCGCTTGCCCGGCCGCATGGCAGATTTTCATCAATGCAGACACTTCCGCAGTCGTTTTCGGGCGCAGCAGTGCGAGCGCCTGTAACTCCCCGCCCGACCAGATACCCGCACTGCGGCCGGCAAGCGCCTTGCCGGTGAGAATACCGGCCGTACCGACGACGGTTTCGAATTGCTGCAGCAGTTGATTAGCGGGCAATGACATGGGGTTAATTCTATTCGCAATGAACTTGATTGACGAGCTTGTGTTAATCAACCCGGCATCGGGCGGTGCCGGGTTCCGGTTTTTAGATCGACAACTAAATTTGACCCGGTTTTATCAGCTTCCCCAGATTTTCAAAGGATCCCTGAATCTTTTTCGACTGGTACTGCGGATACTCGATTTTAAGGTCACGGAAACTTTTAAGCGGCTGGCCCAGGCCCAGGGTTCCATGTTCGCGGGTGTAGCTCACCCGATCCAGGTCCAGGATGACCGGGATTTGTTCCTGCTCGGTACCCGATTGATGAATAACGTCCCCCTCGGGGCCGATCACCAGGGATTTGCCATTGGCCAGCTCACCACAGGAGTTGATATCGATGAAATAGCATTGATTGGTAATCGCACTGGATCGTGCGATCGATAGTTCAAGATCCCTGTCGATCGTATTCGTCAGTGTCGGATGCAGAATCACCTCGGCACCCAGGTAACTAAGCGCGCGAACGGTTTCCGGGAACCACATGTCATAGCAAATCGATACGCCGAATCGACCCACCTCGGGTATATCAAACACGGTATGTTGATGACCATTATGCACACCGGTTTCGTAGGGTTCGAACGGGTAGATTTTTCTGTGGCGAGTAACGACTTCACCATCCGGATTAATGACCGGGGCAGTGTTATAGATGTTGCCATCTTCCATTTCATAGAGAGAACCGGGCAAAAGCCAGATTTTATGTTGCTTGGCAAGACTGCAAAAATGATTTTCGGCAACGCCGGGCATGGGTTGGGCCGCACCCAGTTTGGTACCGAAAGTACAGAGCTCACCAAACAAAATCATCTGTACCCATGGATAGCGATCCATGGTCTTCTTTATCTGGCTGGTCATGCTATCCAGGTTGTCGCCATTTTTGGCATTCAATTGAATTCCGGCAATCGCGAATTTTTTCATGTGTCTATTTCCAGTGTAATCGGGTAGAAGCAGGCAGCCGCATGATCACGACCCATGGTCAGCAAGTCTGGGGAACTTGTTTTGCATCGATCCTGAGCCCGATTGCAACGCGAGTAGAACGCGCAGCCGTCGGGCAGGTTGGTTGGATCGGGCAACTCTCCATGCAAAGCTTTCAGTTGATGCCGGTTCGCGGGATCGAGTGAAGGCACCGAATCCAGCAGCGCCCTGGTGTAGGGGTGAGCAGGATTTTCAAAAATTGCTTTGACCGGGCCCTGCTCCACAATCTTGCCGAGGTACATCACCATGACTCGGTCGGCAATGTATTCGACCGTGGCCAGATTATGCGAAATGAACAGATAAGATAACCCCAGCCTTTGCTTTAAATCCTGAAACAGGTTCAAAATCTGAGCCTGCACCGAAACATCGAGAGCAGCGGTCGGCTCATCCAGAATCAATATTTTAGGCTCCAGCGCAAGCGCTCGCGCAATGGCGATACGTTGTCGTTGTCCGCCGGAAAACTGATGAGGAAATCGATTAATATGCTCCGCCCGGATACCGACTTCAAGCAAATGTTTCTCGACTCGATCGACTAATTCCTTGCCCTTGAGACCATAACAAACCCTTAATGGCTCACCGACAATCTCGCGAATTCTCATTTTCGGATTTAACGAAGAGTAGGGATTCTGAAACACGATGCTGACATTGCGCCGATACTCCTGTAAATGATTCATATTCATCAGCGCCACATTGTCACCGCCGAATTTCACTACGCCCGCATCGATATCTGTAAGCCGCAAGATGGCCGATGCGATGGTGCTCTTGCCACAGCCGGATTCCCCGACCAGGGCCAGTGTGTGCCTGCTTTGAAGATCGAAACTGACATCGTTCACCGCTTTGACGACTCCAGCCGAAGTCTCAAAATTTTTCACCAGGTTGGTCGCTGACAACATTGTGTCCATCAATTCATGTCCTCATGCGATGCAACCAGATGACAGGCCGCCAGATGACCGGGGCCAGATGCGGACAAATTCGGTGCACTGTCTCTGCACTGATCCATCGCCACATCACAACGCGACTGGAATGCGCAGCCGGCCGGCAGGTTAGACATATCCGGCACCTGACCGGGTATGTATTCGAGTTGCTTATTTTTGCTCCCCAATGTCGGCACCGTACTGAAGAGTTTTCGAGTATAGGGATGGGCTGGCGCCTTAAAGACATCCGCCACAGGGCCCGATTCGATAATTTCTCCTGCATACATCACCGCAACCCGATCGCAAATTGATGCGACCACGGATAAATCGTGGGTAATGAAAAGCACCGCCAGTTTCATTTCACTGGCGAGTTCACGGATCAATAACAGGACCTGGGCCTGGATGGTCACATCCAGTGCAGTGGTTGGTTCGTCCGCGATAAGCAACCTGGGCTTGCAGGCAATCGCCATGGCGATCATTACCCTTTGCAATTGCCCTCCGGACAGTTGGTGCGGATACTTCGCCAAACAGGCTTCGGCATTTGGAATATACACGGCGTGTAGCGCCGCCAGTGATTCGCTCATTGCTTCGCTGCGTGACAATGGCCGACTGCTCACAATAGCGTCAGCCATCTGGTCGCTGATATTCAGAAAAGGATTCAGCGCAGTCATTGGATTCTGAAAAATCATCGCCGACAACCCGCCTCGAAACTCGCTTAACTGGCTTTCACTGCGCCCGACAATTTGCTGCCCACCGACTTCTATCTCCCCACTAATACGGCCTGGTTTTGGCACCAGGCCTAGACAGGACATCGCCGTCATCGATTTACCACTGCCGGACTCGCCCACCAGCCCGAGGATTTCTCCCTGCCCCACCTGTAGCGAACAATTCCTGACCACATCGACCTTACTCGACAACTTCGGGTAGGTGACACGGAGATTACGCATATTGAGCACGGTTTCACTCATGACAGGTCACCGTGCTTCGGGTCGAGTAAATCCCTGATACCATCACCTAAAAGATTCACCGCCAACACGGTTACAAAGATCGCAAATCCCGGGAATGCGGCAGTCCACCAGAAATCGAGAAATTTTGACCGGGACAATGCCACCATCAGTCCCCATTCGATAGTCGGCGGTCGTGCACCTATGCCGATAAAACTCAGCGAAGCGGCCGCCAATATGGTGTAGCCGAAATCCATCGATGCCTGCACGATGGCCGGGGTAGAGGCGTTGGGTAACGCGTGACGAATCATAATTCGACCGTGACCGACACCCATAGCACGCGCGGCATCTATATAGAGCTCCTTTCTGATGGCGAGCACCGAACTTCGCATGATGCGGGCATACCAGGGGAACCATGAAATCGCCAGCGCCATCATCGCGTTAAATAAGCCGGCGCCAAGCGCCGCAGTTATCGCAATGGGCAGCAGGAGTGGTGGAAAGGCCAGAAACACATCGGATACCCGCATCAATATCGTATCGATGCGACCACCAAAATATCCCGCTACCAGGCCGATCGGAACGCCAACCGATATCGACAAAATCAATACCGTAATTCCGATCACCAAAGATGTCCTGGCACCGTATATAACCCTCGATAAAATATCTCTACCCAGTTCATCGGTGCCCATTAAATGAGTCAGACCCGGTGCCACCAGTTTTTCAGAGAAATTGATTTTGACCGGATCGTAAGGCGCCAGGTAAGGCGCAAAGATCGCGAGCACAATAATCAGGCTAAAAATGACCGCACCGAAAACAAACAAAACATTGCTGCTTAGAAAAAAGCGGAATTTTTCGATTCGCAGAGAACGGTTGGCCACGCTCGGTAGACTGGTTGACATAACAGTATCAAGAGGCTCGAAGACGCGGATCGACCACGAAATAAAGTAAATCCACGATGAGATTGACCCCCAGGTAAATCGTCGCCAAAAATAGCGTGACGCCCATAACAGCAGGGAAATCGTTTTGGGTTATCGCACCAACTACATAGCCACCGAGCCCTGGCCAGTCAAATATGAACTCGACCACAACCGATCCCCCCAGCAGGAATCCATAGGTCAGACCGACGACGGTCATCATGGGAATCAACGTTGCCTTCAGTGCATAACGATAATAGATCAGTCGGCGGGATAAGCCGTAGGCGCGAGCCGTTCTGATATAGTCTTCATTCAATACCTCGACCATGGTATTGCGGGTCATACGAATGACCACCGACAAGGATGCAAGCGCCAGTGTGAGTACGGGTAAAACCAGATGGGAGGCCGCGCTTTTAAATGCCTGCCACTGCCCGGTGACAAGGGTATCGATCAGGTAGATGCCGGTATATTTCTCGAACGGATAATCCAGCAATACTTCAACATTCATGCGCCCCTGCAACGGCAACCAGTGCAGCCAGCCATAAAAAGTCATTTGCAGCACCATGCCAACGAGGAACATGGGCAAGGCCATGCCCGCGATCGAAAAGGTTCTCGTTATATGATCTTCGAGGGTGTTTTGACGGACCGCCGAGAGGATGCCAAGCGGAATGCCGACGATGACCACCAGAATAACTGCCAGTGTGGTTAACTCAAACGTGGCTGCCATGCGACCAAGCAAATCTTCCAGCACCGGGCGGTGGGTGCGCAGACTGATTCCAAAATCACCCTGCACGGCACTCGACACATAATTGATGAACTGAACCGGAATCGGCTTATCGAGCCCGAACTCCTCCCTCGCCAGATCGATCTGCTCCTGCGTCGGGCGGTGCCCCAACATCATCTCGATCGGCGAACCCGGTAATAGACGACTAAGCGCAAATGTGATGATCAGTACCCCCAACAGAATACCGACCATCATCAATAAGCGCTTAACCACATATCGTCTCATTGCAGGTTCTCTGGATTTAGAACGCTACTATCTCGAAAGTTTGTGGAAGAACACCGCATCGTAGGCAGGATTGGCTTGCAGACCTTTGATGCCTGAGTCACGAGCAACACGACGCTTGATATCGGCGTAGAAAATGGCAACCGCGTCGTCCATCAGGATTTGCTGCGCCTCACCGTAAAGCTGAATTGCCTTTTTCCGGTTTGAACCTTCAAGCTCGACACCCTTGTTGAGCACCTTGTCAAATTCAGGGTTAGAGTAGTGCGATAAATTGAACAATGCCTTTTTCTCGGTTCTGAACAGGCCGATCAACCAGTCATTCGGGGTTGCATAGGTCGGCCACCAGGTCATGGACTGCAGGTTCGGAGCAGTTTCGAGGTTCTTCGCCTTGTCCCAGATATTACTCCAGGTGCCGGGCAGCAACTCAACGGTTACACCGGCCTGGCGAGCATTTTCCTGAAACAACAAGGCTGAGTTTTTATAGGCTTCAGAAGTTCCGATATAGGCCATGCTGACGTTCCATTCGGAAGGAGTCACACCCGACTCTATCAACAGCTGCTTGGCCTTGTTGAGGTCAAAGCTGGGGGCCTTGATCGCACTGTTATGTCCCCACATGGTTGCTGGCACCGGACCCCGGGCAACTTCTGCGTAGCCGGCATAAATATCTTTCACCACAGTATCGTAATCCCATAAATGGGTCAGCGCCTGGCGAAACTTCTTGTTATCAGTCGGCGCCTTCTGGGTATTGATCAGGAATTGTGAATTTTTCCAGGAAGGCACCGCATAGGCTGAAAGTTTGCTTTCCTGGTTAACGGACTCAACCATATCGGCAGGCACCAGCGAAATATACTGTGCTTCGCCAGCTTTGAGCATTTGTAACTGGGTAGAATTCTCGGTCACAACCTTGAGAATGACTCGATCGAAATTACTATCAGTCCAGCCGCCCCAGTAGTCAGCATTCTTTTCCAGCACGACCTGTTGCGCCTTGTCCCACTGGCGAACTTTATAAGGCCCGGTACCGGCGGCATTACCCTGGTTGAACCAGTCCGCTCCTTTTTCGGCAGCCTTTGGCGAATAGATATAGGCGCCGTATTGCGATGACGCAACCAGATCGAGAGGTTGCGGGGTCTTGGTCTTTATGACCAGCGTATAACTGTCGACTGCAGTGATCGACTCGACACTCGACCAGATGTAGTAAGCGCCTTTTTTCATCGAAATGGTTCGATCCAGTGCGCCTTTAGCGGCCTTTGCATCAAAAGCCTCTCCATCATGGAACTTTACGTTTTTGCGCAGCTTGAAAGTCCAGGTCAAGCCATCGTCGCTAACCGACCAACTGCTGGCAAGCGCAGGCGTAAACTGCTCCTTACTGCCCGGAGGGTTGTACCAAACCAAAGGTTCATAGACGTTTGCCAGCATCATCACTTCAAGTGAAAAAGCGCTCGCAGGATCCCAGTCCTTGACGTCACCGTACATCGCGTAGGTGAATGTTTTACTAGCTGCCTGGACGGCGGAGCTCGCGAACAGCATGCTTGCAACTATGACAAGGAAGGTTGCTGTCACAGATTTCGTGAGTGTTTTAAAATGTCTCATCTCGGTCCTCATAAGGATAGTTTTATTAAAATAGGCGGGGCTTCGCAAAGAAACCTCTTTCTATATCAGCAAAATATATGCCATGTACAGAATCTCCCCGAAAGACATTTTAAATCAACAAGTTAAAGGGCGATTAGTTATTTGAGAATTTATTCAATATTGAATAATTCGGTATGGCTATTCAATATTGAATTGAAAAACGGCCTATTCTGAACGCAACTTGTGCTTTTTTAACAGGCGCGCGACAGTGGGCTGTGAAGTCCCCAGAAAGCGGGCGATATCGGTCTGTGTCGTATGCCGAATACAGGCCGATTTAAGGCACTCCCGCTCAACCGATTCGAGCGCCTGTTTCAGATTGCGCGTATTTTTCGGAATGGCTCGAACCGAAGACGGGGTATCCAGCACATTCTGCGGCAAATCATTTACCGTAATTTCGTTGGACTGGCACATGACAAAACTGTGCTCGAGGATATTTTCCAGTTCACGTACGTTCCCGGGATAGTGATACCGGGTCAATACATCTATTACGTTTCTACCGATCGTTTTTGCTACACCGTGACGCTCCGTGAGACGCTTCATGTAATGGCCAATCAAAGGCAGGATGTCATCGGGACGCTCTACCAGCGCCGGCAACTTGATCGGCACAACATTCAAGCGGTACCATAAATCATCACGAAACCTCCCCTCCTGAACCAGTGTTTCAAGATCACTATTGGTCGCCGCGATGAGTCGAACATCGACCTGTTGTATTTTTCGACCACCCACCTTGATGAAGCTCTTGGCATCGAGAAAGGTCAGCAGCTTTACCTGGATATCGAGTGGAAATGCATCTATTTCGTCGAGAAACAGGGTGCCGCCCTCAGCGGCTTCGATCAGACCGATTTTGCCGCCTCTTTGCGCACCGGTGAAAGCGCCATCGGTATAACCAAATAGTTCGGCTTCGGCCAGCGAGCCTGGTACGGTGCCGCAGTTGAGGGTCAGAAACGGTTTTTCACGCCGATCCGATCCATCGTGGATCAGCTTCGCAATCATGCTTTTACCAGAACCCGAGGGGCCCGTCAGTAAAACCGTGGTGTCGAAATTGGCCACCCGCAATACAGTTTCCATGACGCGTTCCATCGGTTCGCTGACAGAAACAATTTCCTGCAATTTCAGATCGCGCATTTTCATCGACAGGAGTTCGGATTGTATCTTCCTGGCAATTTCCTGCTTTTGTTCAATTTCCTCTCTTAGCAAATTCAACTCGGTTACATCGCGCTCACTGCCGACTACAAATTTAACTTTGCCCGCAGAATCAAATATGGGAACGCCATTGACCAGAAGAGTTCGGTTTGAAAGGACTTTCTGGATGATTGCGATCGGTTTTTTTTCGCGCAGGACTCGATGGGTAACGTCGGTATCAAAATTTCCCCGATCAAGTAATTCATCGACGGATTTACCACAGACGTCTTCACGCTTTATATCGTTTAGTGCTTCGCAGGCGCTATTTACCCAGAGCAAAGTAGGGGTGGCGTCACAAACCCAGACACCATCCGCCATGGCTTCAAATATCTGCTCCAACTCTCCGGTGGCAAATACATTTTGAATAGTTTCTAGCTGGGAACGCATATGGAACCGATATTATTCAATTTTGAATAATCGAATTTACCATAAAAACCACCAGCAGAGTCGATAAATATTGCCGAACAACCGGATTATCGCAGTAGACAGGGCCTGGTCGGCTTACTGATCTGAAACACGGGCGCGCAGTTGCTTGGTCTTGCCGCGTTGCGTTTTACTATCCATACGCCTTTTTTGCGAGTTTTTGGTCGGCCTGGTCGGTTTTCTTGCCTTCTGCACCACG
>Ga0209271_10000886_pt1 | contig 10480 bp, 8 predicted proteins | sample tdAd002_FD_187123 | JGI IMG/M metagenome (GOLD analysis project Ga0209271, IMG submission 187123) | Marine sediment microbial communities from the Atlantic coast under amendment with organic carbon and nitrate - tdAd00.2 (SPAdes)... | ecosystem: Environmental > Aquatic > Marine > Coastal >... | reverse complement strand
TACAACCGCAAGTGTTACCTATGCCTATAACATCCTGACACAGGAATGGACTACCTGGGATCGATTCATTCACGGTGGGGTCGTTGGTCCTGGGGATAAGTTGTTTTATATTGACAAGGATAATAATGATATTCGGCGCGAGCGTAAAAACCAGGACCGAACCGACTATGCTGATGAAAACCATTCCCTGACTATCGATAGTATTTCGGATTTAACCCTTACAGTGACCATGACAACCGGTGTCCCGATGAACGGTGACATGCTGATCAAAAACAATGTGATCACCAGGGTAACATCGGATCCGACTCTAATCTCTGGAAGCCAATATAGTTTCACGGTTGGGAACCTGAACAATCTGGAAGCGGCTGATACTCCGATTCTGTATTCAAAATTCGATAAAATTATCAAACTCGCTCCGGTGCATGCCGGGCTTGTGGGCCGTGCAAAGTATTTTTCGCAGTTTCAGATCCATATGCGCGACAACGCTATGTCTAAATGCTCGATTACTTTCAGCAACCAGGCCTTTGGAGGTTCCGAGGAAATCAATTGGGTTTCTCCTCTCTCCGATGCTGCTGGCTTTGGAAATTTTGCTTGGGGGTTTGAACCGTGGGGTCAGGAGACAGGGTTAGAATTGACGATAGGGACGCAAGCCGCTCCGATAGTCCGGGTTTTGCTCGGGCAGTTCGCAGCTCGAGCAACCTACATTCAGCCGACCATAACCCATTCGCTCGCGGGTGAACCAACAAATATCCAGGCGTTCTCGTTCGCCGTTCGACCTTACAATGAAAGGGTTACAACCTGATGCATGAATATTGGCTCTACAGGGAACCGAATCAGATTGCTGATAAGCTTATCGAGTTTCATGATAACTGGCACTCTTGGCAAGGTAGTCCGTTCAAACAGATGTGGCTGAGAAATTATCTCGCTTATTACTCACCGGTCATTCACCCAGGTTCTTGGGATACATCGATGATGTTTGAGGGTGAACAGGGCGAACTGATGCGGTTTTACACGCCGAAAGCCCGAACACTAATCAGGCAATTAACCGCCGTCGTTACCAAGCAACGGATGGCATTTAAAGCCTCTGCGAGGACTACGGGTGCCGAGGTTTTGAATGAGGTTAAGTTAGGGAATGCCCTTGCCGATCAGATCGTTTTATCTCAGGAGCTCGACCTTAAGGCTGATAAACTTTGTGAAGGGGGGCTTGTCACTGGCATCTGGTTTACCAAAGCAACATGGCGCACAGATCAGGGTGAACCACGGCTTACGGACGAAGATGGCAGAATCATCAGGAAGGGTGCTTGCGAAATCACAGTAGAGTCACCTTTCAACGTGTTTTGGGATCTTAGAAAGTCGTGGGAGCAGAACCTATGGGCTGAGTGCCGGGTGAAACGAAACAAGTGGGATTTGATCGCTGAAAATAAGGACCTTGAGAAGGAAATTCTTGCACTACCACCAGCTAACCAACATACGGGGGGGTTTTCCTGGGCTGATTCGCAATCGATAGAGGACGATGAAGTTTTCGTTTATGAGTTTTATCATAGGCCCTCGCCGTCACTCCCAAACGGGATGATTATGATCTATAGTGATTCAGAAACTATTTATCAGCACGGAAACAATCCCTACGGCACGATACCGATCGAGCCTAATGTACCTGAAGCTGTGCTTGATACCGGGGTAGGTTATGCGAAATTGACAGACCTGGCCGGACTGCAAGAAATGTTTGATAACAACCTCAGCTCGATCGCAACCAACCAGAGCCAGTTCGCAGTCCAGGGCGTTACGGTTCCTCGCGGTTCCAATATCAACGTCCAGGAAATTAACGGCATGCGGTTTATGAACTACACGCCGCAGCAAGTTGAGGGTGGTGGGAAGCCCGAACCGTTGCAGCTAACCAAAACAGCTCCCGAGGTTTTTAAGTTTACCGACAAACTTGAGGACCTAATGCAGGATATGAGTTATCTCAACGGAGCCATGACCGGCAACCTTCCGGCCGGGGTTTCTTCAGGGACGGCCATAGCAACGCTTTCAGCCAACTCGATTGAATTCATCACGTCAATTTCAAAGTCCAACAATCTGTGTTGGGAAAAGACGATGATGCACGCGGTCAACGCTTATAAGAAATTTGCGAAAATAGAACAATCCCTAGAAATCGCTGGCAAGGGTGGGCAGATAACCAAGCAAGAATTTAAAGGTGATGACATCTATAATGTTTCAAGAATGAAGCTTGAAACTGTTAACCCTCTACTCAAAACATTCGCGGGCCGATTGGAAATCGGTGAGAAAATGCTTCAAATGCCCAAGGAAATATGGCCCGAATACTCTGCAATCCTCGAAGGTAGGCCGTTGAGCGAAGTTTACAAAGGCGAGTTATCTGAATTCGACCTTATAACACAGGAAAACGAGGCCCTTGAAAAGGGTGAAACGGTTCCTGTTTTGGCGGTTGACGATCATCCCGAGCATATCAAAAAGCATGCTGACTGCCTTAAGGATATCGGTGTTAGAATGAATGGCGATGCCCTTAAGGTTATCCTTGATCATATGATGGAACACTATGAAGTGGCACAAATGTCTGACCCTGCTTTGATGGCAATGATCCAAACTGGTAAAATGCCCGAGGGGGGATTAGGACCCCCACCGGGTGCGGGCGGACCACCCTCGGGACCACCACAAAAAGGTGGCGGCGGACCACCGAAAAAATCTGGTAGACCGCAACCTGGAATGGGAGGAGGTAGACCGAGACCACCGGACGCACCACAAAAAGGCGGTGACAGACCTAGACCGATTTCACCAGCAGGCGACGTCGCTCAACCTTCACCAGATCTATTACAGAGGGGTTAATAATGGGTGGTATTGATAGAATTGCAAACCTTGTTGGTGAGGACGAGGAAAGCGGTACCGATATTTTCAATGAGGATCAGGGAGTTCAGACTAACGAACCGATGCAGGAGGGTGGCGGCGGCGGGATGGTTCCTAAAACCTCAACCGTTGGCGATATCGGTGACACTCCGACCGGTGGTGGTTCTGTTCAGGGTGCCGAGCAGGATTCTGGTGATCAGGTTTCTGCCCAGGAGATGATGAAGGCGAACGTCGGGAAAACCGAAGCTCCATCGGCTCTGGGCGGTATTCAGCAGCAAATCAAAACCAACACAGATGCTCTACAAGCACAAGCGGACGAGTACACCCAAAACTATAAAGATCAATACCAATTTGACATTGAGGACCAGGCTTTGGACGATGCAGTCCAGGGTGGTTATGGTTCTGATGCGTATTCCACGGCTGATACGATGCTGCAGCGAAGGGATCCGGGTGCTGCTGATCAGTTCGAGGGTGCCGAGGACTACCGCGTAAAGGATGTGGGTTATCTGCAAAACGATGCTGGCCTTGGTTATCTCGCAGGACAGGGACGAGGGAATCAATACACTCAGGGGATGAGTGCCTTTGATGTAATGCTGATGAAACGAGATCCCAATTTCAATAATTTCATAAATGAGATCCGGGGGGAGAACGCAGCCCTTGAGGGTCAACTCGATACGGTTCCTGATCAGTTGGAGGAAGCCGCCTATGGTTACGGTGAGAAACAGCTTGAGGGTGCTCAAACTTCCGCGAGGGATTATCTCGGTGGTTATAAAGACCGGTTACAAAAATCGAATGAAGCTGAGGCTGATGAATACGAGGCAGCTATTGCAGCACTTGATAGGGATGCTATTGGAACTGAGGAGCTGGGGACCGTTGAGGAGCAAATCAGAAAATACTTCGGTGATGAATATAAGGGTGATCGATACGAGCAACAAATTGCCGACGCTATTGCCGCTTATGATGCCTCTGGAAAAATAGACTTTAATGATACTGACTACGACTACACCGATTTTTTGAATGAAGGTGAAGCTAACGAATTTAATAACCTCGGTGGTCTTTTGGGTACCGGCGATACCTTCTCGGAGTCAATAGGACCCGGCGAACAATACGAGACCGATCAGGCTGGGATGTATCAGGACCTTTGGAGCGGCATAAACCAGGCACGTGATACCAGGGACCTTGAGCAAGAAGAATTGATTAGACAAATAATGGGTGGTGCTGAGGGCAGAGCTACAACCGAAAACGAACGGCGTTCTGGTGAATACGATACCTACGGAGACGATTTGCAGGCAATGTACGATGAAATTACTCAAGACTATCGTTTCCAACCATTTTCCAGAGATTGGTTAGCCGACTATCAAACCAGTCCCGACTATCAATCGAACCTCACTGGTTCACAAATGCTGACAGAGGATGAGGCTGCACAACTCCAGGCCATTCAAAGCGACCTTGGTTATGACTACGATTGGAGTGCTGGAACAGGTGGCGGTGGTAGTTTGTTGGATCAGGGGGACTTGGAAGAATATCTTTTAGGCCGGTCTATGGACTCCATGCAAGAACAGATCAGAAACAATGAGGCAGATTCATCGGCGGAAGCCGCAAGGGCAGAGGCCGAACTAAGCAAGGCTCGTGATGAATATAATGCATTGCCAGCACCACAGAGGCTGACTTATCGGGGACCCTATAACCCCGCTACTGATCAACTAAAGTAAAATGGAGGTAAGGACATAATGGCTTATCAAGTGGCAGCAATGGCAGCGGTAGCAGTTGTTTCGGGTTTGGTTCAAGCCTATAACTCTGAAAAAACCAGAGGTGCTAACAAAAAGCGATTAAAAGAAATGGAGGAGCTATTCGCTAGCATTGTTCCTCCTGACTATGATTTATCGATCTCTGACCCTCCTCGGATGCACCAGGAACGGTTGGAGATGCCGCAGTTTTCTGGTCCCCAGGCAATGCCTAAGTGGGATATGAGTAAACTGGAACCGAATAAATTAGAACTCATTGAAAAATATACTCCGCAGATTGCACCGCAGGTTTATGAGGAAAACCCTACTCTGATCGAAAAATCAGAGGATATGAAAATGGGTGCGGCGGCTGAGAAAAAAGCCCTCCGAAAATTTATGGATGTTGGCGAAGGTGGTTATGACCCCGTCTATCGGCAACGGGTCAAGGAGGCCAGGGACCGAGCACAGTCAGAGGCTCAGTCTCGTTCTGACTCTACCATGCAGGATTTTGCAAGGCGTGGCATCGGTGGTTCTGGTTTAGAGCTGGCTGCGAAAATGGGTAGCTCCTCCCAGGCAATGGATCGCAATGCCATGATGGGAATGCAAGCCGAGAGCCAGGCATACCAAAATCAAATGTCAGCATTGGCTCAGGGCGCACAGCTCGGCGGTCGGATGCAGGACCGGGATATTAACCTTCAAAGCCGGAATGCCTCAACCATAAACGATTTCAATCAACGAATGAGTAGACGGCACCAGCAGTGGAACCAGATGAGAGCTGACCAGTTGAATCAGGCTGATCTAAGAAACATCCAGGAAGCCCAGCGAATTTCTGATGCGAACAACCAAACCCAGAACCGTTACGATCAGGCACATCAGGGCCGAATGGACTCTATTGCTATGCGAAACTACCAGGCAAAGGTCGATGAGATGAATCGTCAGGATGCCTTGAAAAAATGGAAATACAACGCGGAGGGTCAGGAACGGACTTATCGGGATCAGGCCAATATGATGGAATCTGAGTGGAAACGAAATGAAAAACGTTACGGCAATCAAATGAAAAGCCAGATCTATAATGATCAGATGGCAAAAGCAGCAGGTAGGTCCGGGCTTAGTATGCAGGCAAGTCAGTTAGCAAGTCAGGACACCCGTGATAGAAATTCCGCAATCCAAGGATTGGCCAACATGGGAATGTCCTACGGGATGAATCAGAACGCGAACGAGCAACGTCAATTAGACCGTGATGCTTACGGGAAAAAACGTGGTTGGGGTGATAGTAACAATCCTTACGGGAGCTACGCATAATGGGACGAAGACAACCGGGCTATGGAATTGATACCAGAGTTTTAGACAAAATTATGCAACAGCATAAACCGATGCTGCCATCTGAAGAACAAGCGGAGGACGAGCCCTTTGTCTACGATCCTATGGGAATGGTAGAGCCACTACCCGATGATCCCGCGATGGGAGAACAACCAGCCTTGCCTGGAATGAATCAGGGCGAAGGTCCCGACGCTCCTCCTCCTGGTGGTGGTGGTATTGATCCTTCCCTGATGGCATCACTTGCCAAATCAGGTGCACAATTGGGGACGCTGGGGGGTAAGGCTTCCGACACTTCGGCGGTTTCGAATTATGCTAACATTCTTGAAAAACGAAAAATGATGGGCGATAGGCGCCGGGCTACCAGAAGTCAAAAACTCCAGGATTGGGCTAATCAGCAAAAAGGCATAAAGTCCAGAGAGAACGAAGGCCGATTGAATCGGGAATCAAGGGAGCGAATAGCCGAGGCCACCAGAAAATCCAAGGAAGGAATGGCTCAAAATAAACTAAGTGTGAGCATGGGTAAAAATGGCGAGAAGAGATTAGGTGATAGTCAGCAGAAAAGGCATGACAATATCCAAATGGGTATTAAGGCAATTAAGGGTATGGATGCGGCTTTGACCGGAGGTGAAAATACCTTCAGTCTGATGGGCGATAATAATTTTACAATGCACCGGACGGCCTGGGAAGAGGCTATAGGCAGAATGCAATCCGGTGGTGCTATCAACGATGAAGAAGCAGACCGCTTTAGAAATATGATGCCTGGTCCATTAGATAGTGCTGAAATCCAACAAGCTAAGCTGAATAAAATGCTCGACGAAATGAACACCAGAGGGAAGGCTTTCGATATTTATTCCGATCACAAGATGGCTTACGGTGATCCGAATTCAGCAGGACCTGGAATGCTCGATGAAAGTACGGCAATAGCAGGGCCGTCTGCCGAGGAGGACAACGAAGCAATCCAATGGGCAAAGGCAAACCCAAATGACCCGAGAGCCGCAAAAATTTTGCAGGGAGGTAAATAATGCCACCTTTTGATCCCGATGCTTATTTGGCTAAGAGAGGGAACAAGGCCGCATTTGATCCCGATGCCTACCTTGCTAAGAGGGACGCTCCCAAGCCTGAGAAATTCAGTCAGGGAGAGGCTGGGCTTAGAGGTGCTTATCAGGGAGCAACCCTTGATCAGGGTGATGAAATTTCGGCGGGTATAATGACCGGTTTTGGAATGCTCGGCGACTACGATAAGGAGGTTGCAGACCAACGGCGACAAAACAAAGAATCAGCGGCTCAATGGCCTAAAACTGCCTTGGGTTCGGAACTGGGAGCTGGGCTTGCAACCAGTTTCATTCCTGGGGTTGGACAGGCCGGTGCGGTTGTAAAGGCCGGCAAGGTTGCTCAGTATATGAATAAACTAAGAAAAGCCAGCGCTGCAAAAAAAGCATTAGGCACTGCCGCCGTTGGTGGTGCTATTCAGGGGGTTGGTGCCTCTGAAGAAAAATTCATCGATAACCCTATGGCTCTGGCTGATGATGCTGCGCTTGGTGCCACGGTTGGTTTGGGTGGTCAGGCTGTTTTGGGTGGGGTTGCCAAAGGGATTAAGGCCCTACCAAAGGCTGCTACCGAGGGTTCCAAGAAAAGGGCTGTTAAGGCTGCAATCGGTGAAAGCATGAAACACCGACGAAAATTAATGGGAACAACTATTAATGACCCTGGAGACCTTCGGATCGGCGATAAAAAGCTAATGAGGGCCGGCAAGGATCTTATGGACGAAAGGATGGACGATGGTAGCAAACTCCTCAAGGGAGGGATGTCTACGTCTGATCTGGCACCAAGGATTTCTGATACCAAAAAGAAGTACGGCAAGCAGCTCGGCAGAATTCAGGAATTTGTAGATGATGTCAAACCTGAGGGTGCGGTTGACGTCAATGCACTCAAGGAAAAATTATTAGGGGTTGTTGATGAGATTCCTGATATTTCAAGTGGTGTTGGTCATGGCGATAAGGTTTTTGAGGTAGCAGAACAACTGGAAAAAAAATTCCCCGATGGCAAAACCAGTTTCAAGGAATTGAAAAAGCTCAAGCAGGCGTTTAAATACAAGGCGACTGACAAGGATGCTCACATAGGCAATCAAGATGTTATCAATAAGGTCAACCAGGCCTTTGCCAAACAACTTGAGGAGTCAACTGATGAAGCGTTCAAACTAATGCCCGATAGTCCCAGCCTAAAATCAGGTCAACCCGGCCCACCGTCAAAGTCCGACAGTATTCGGGATATGCTCGGTAAAAACGATTACAAGGAAATCAAACGCAGATACGGTGCGATGAAAAACCTCGAATCGGCATCAGCTGATCGCTCGACCAGAAACGATTCTATTCAGATGTTATCCCCTTCCAGTAAAGGGGTTGGGATGGCTGCTGGGGTCAGAACCGGTGATACAATGTTTTCAGCAACCATGGCCATGGCAAATCAAATCGTCACTGAGAGGGGGGCTTCGGTTGCGTCAAGGGCTCTCGAAAAGGTCGCCAATCTCATGAAAACCGATAGCAAGTTTTTAAATCGGTGGGGTGGTCGGTTTCAAAAAGCCCTGGAACGGGGACCGGCTGCTATGGTCGCCACACATCATTTATTAAAAAAAGACCCTGAATATCGTAAATATATGGAGGAGAAGAAATGAAGCACAAAATAAGCGTCCCAACGGTAGACGGAACAATAAACATCACAACGGCTGGCTGGATCGATCTCGGCGATATTATCGACTACAGTTTTGAGGCTGTTTTTACCGGTTCCGATCTCGCGGGAACTTTCAAGCTTCAGGCATCTAATACCGGCGGTACCCATGCAGGGGTCGATATTTCTGGTGCGACCGATACCATCGCGAGTGCCGGTGATTCGATTCTTGAGGTTTGCGGTGCTGGCCATCGGTTTGTCCGGCCACACTGGACCAGGTCAGGCGGAACGGGTAACATAACCATATCATTTACGGGTAAGGAGCAATTACGCTTCACAACTAATAGAGCAGGGAAATAAAATCATGGGCCGACCAACAATGAATTATCGAGGAGGAAATCTGCTTCAAGGCTCGCCTATGCCTAGAGTGGATTTTGCAAAAATTTTAACCGCCGACAACCAGGCCATAAACCCCAACAAGGGGACCTTATGCGATCTGCAATCTGACAACGCAACCGCTACAAACAGGACTTTTACGCTCCTCGATGGGAAGTTTAAAGGGCAGGGTATCATCCTGAATTTTATTTCTGGATCGTCCTACACTTGCGACCTTCAAAGCGCTGGGAATGTAAGTCTATCTGAGGCCTGGCAACCCCTTCAGTATGAGTGCATAGAACTGATGTGGAATGGAACCGACCTTTGGGTTGAGGTTAGCCGAAGTGTTACCGGTCTCATTGCAAATTCGATCGTGAATGCTGATATCAACGCATCAGCGGCGATTGCTTATTCAAAATTGAATCTCGCGGCTTCCATCACTGCTGCTGACTTCTCGGTTAACTCTGGTGCTCTGATGTCTGCGAGTCACACCGTAACCTTCACCCAGCTGAATGCTGCGGGCGATGGGGTTGCACTTCCGGGTGGTGGTTCTATTCCCGATAATTCTGTGATTGTTAAAGCCTGGTACCAAGTCAAAACGACCTTTGCCGGTGACGGCGACGATTCCAGTTTGATCAGTATCGGTATCGAAGATCAGGATAATGACCTGGTCGCGGCTGCTGCAATCAAAACCGGGACACCATGGGATGCGGGTATTCCAATCGAGACCTTGGCTAGTGACATCGATGACCCATCGACTTTTATCCAAACCACTGCGGCCAGGCAGATCGCTGTTACCGTGGACTATGCTACAAGCGATACCACTCTAAGTGCGGGTGAAATGACTATCACCTGTCTTTATATCGCTGGCGTCTAAGATTTTTTCGGTGCCGGTCGGTAGGCCGGCACTTCAATTGTTCCACGTGAAACATTTCTAAAGTTTTTAAACCCAAATTTCAGTGAGGGGTGATGCAATGGCGTTGATCGAAAACCAGCAGATGTTTTGTATGAAGTGCGAAAAAAACGTCCTTTCGAAAAGGGAGGGGACTAATCACACATTTCATTTGATTGCTACTGTAGTGACCGGTGGGCTATGGGCCCTTGTTTGGTTGTTCAGATCCTTTAAATACGGCGGTTGGAGGTGTCCTTCTTGTGGCACCAAAGACCTTATAAACCCATTAAAGTAAGGGGGGATAAAATGGCAGCGATAATTTCTATTTCAGCGTATATCGGCCTAATTTTTTTTGCTGGCACCTCTGCGGGAACTATTCTTTGGTTTTTCGCTGAAACGGTGGACAAGTTTTTTTTATTCAATCCGGTGATGGAGCGGAGTTGGTGGGATTGTGTGAGGTTTGGGTGGGTTTGTAGCGCACTTTTCAAGAGTGCCGTTTTTTTAAAAAGCTGAAAAATTATAAGGGGGAGTGTGAAAATGTATCATTACATAATTACGTGGGTGATCCTTCTTTTCGTTACAGGGTGCGGCTTCCAAAAACAAAATTATAACTTGGATATTATCGGAGGAAAAAAGGCATATCGCA
>Ga0209271_10000884_pt1 | contig 10485 bp, 7 predicted proteins | sample tdAd002_FD_187123 | JGI IMG/M metagenome (GOLD analysis project Ga0209271, IMG submission 187123) | Marine sediment microbial communities from the Atlantic coast under amendment with organic carbon and nitrate - tdAd00.2 (SPAdes)... | ecosystem: Environmental > Aquatic > Marine > Coastal >... | reverse complement strand
AAGTAAAAAATGAGCAATATAACTTCGAAAGTGAACCATGTAAAAACTCTGTATAAAAACAATCTGTTGCAAGGGAGGCTGATACTTGCGACATTGATTATTTTACTTGTACTCATAGCCATTCGCATTTCACTCCCATACACCATCGTATACAGCACCATATACTGGCTTGACAAGCAAGGTGTCAGTGCACAAATTGAAGATATATCGATCAATGTCTACAAGGGCACTTTTGCCATTCACGGTGCCACAGGTTCTAAAAACGCGACCCGTGTTTTCAATATCGGCAAGGCATCGATTGATTGGGGATGGCGGCCCCTTTCCACCAAGACGATTCATATTAAAAGTGTTGCGCTCGAAGATTTCAATATGCATGCCACACAGTACTCGGATGCAATTGAAATTGCCGGCATTGTTATTAAAGATGATGGTACTGTACAACAGCAAGTCGAAATTGATGATGATCCAGTAGCCTGGGGTACCTCACTCAACCAGATCGATTTTAAAGATCTTGGCTTCTGCTTTCAGCAACTTGATAGCACATACGACGGGCGTAGCCAGGGAAACAAGGTTATTGATTATTGCGGCGATGTTGGCCGGCTCTCGTGGGACGGCGATTTTAGTCTTGGCAGCACTGGCCCAGAGAAACAAAGCCCCGAAGCTCAGTTGGCCGTAGACGGGACATTACAGATAAAACAACTGAAGCTTTTTAACAACAAGCTCGATGGAACACTTATTAATATCAGCGACACTTCGTTATCCAATATCAGGATTAATGGCATCAATGATATAGCGCTTGATTCAATCACTATCAGTCAGCTCATGTTGCTACAGGGGTCTGGGCATTCCAGGCATAAACATGCTGTTGAATTCAGTGACCTTGACATAAGCGATATAGCCATCACAGATACCAGTAACTTAAGTGTTAAAACAGTTGTATTAAGCAAACCCATTATATCGATGGCCATGGATGAAGCAGGAAAATTCAAGTATGAACAATGGCTATTGCAGCAAGAAACAGCACCTTCAACAACAGCTCAGGAGTCTCCTGAGCAACAAACAGATAGTAATGCATTCAATATAAAACTTGGAAACATCAAGATAATCGATTCGGAACTTTGTTACGAACAACTGGCTTCCAAATCAAGCAATAAGGCACAGGCGCTTGATTACTGTTTGAACCTGGGCATTAGCGAATGGAATGGAGACATCGCCATTACCACGCCTGCGGGCACAAAGCCTTTACTACTTGCTTTAAATGGAGACCTGACCTTCTCCAGCTTAATAACAACGAACAACCTGTTAAACAGGGATTTGCTCAGCTTCGATAATCTTGCCCTCGATAAAATTGCAGTAAAAGGCCTTGAAGATTTCGCATTTGGCAATCTCAAGCTGGATAATGCTTCTGGTCTTGAACTGACCAGCACTGAAGACAAACACACCATGACTGTTGCCAAGCTCGATGTGTCTAGCTTTAGTTTTCGCAACAACACCCTGGCAATTGACAAGGTGGCAATCAATGATCTTGGACTGGAAGTCACCCAGAACAAGGATGGCTCTCTGGACTTTGAAAAATGGAAAGTCACTACTGCCGAACAACCAGCTGAAGAAAATACCAAAGCAAAACAGCCTGATGAAACGCCTATCAAGATTAAGCTGGGAGAATTCAGCCTCAATACTACGAGACTGGTGGAGTTTGCCGATTTAACCGTCACTCCAAACATGTTGATTGGCCTGAATGAGCTTCACTTTAACATCAAGAATATCGATTCAGAAAAACCAAAACAGAAAAGCCCGCTGGAACTCAGCGCAAAAACAACACGGCATGGAACTATTGATATCAAGGGTGTCGCCATGCCATTTGAATCAAAACCGTCATTCGATGCAACTGGAAAAATAACAGGGTTTGATCTGCGCGCCGCCTCTCCAAGAGCCGAGCAGGCTATTGGGCATATTATAAAAAGCGGGCAACTGGATGCAGACCTCAGGCTTTTATCAACAGAAGGACAGCTCGACAGCAACATTGCCCTCGTTTTACATCATTTCAACCTCAAGGCAAAAAGCAAGGAAGACGCTGCCGCACTGGATGAAACTTTTGGCATGCCAATCAACCAGTCACTCATGCTGTTGAAAGACAAAAAAGGCAGAATAAAACTTAAGATACCCATTACCGGTGACATTAATAATCCCAGCTTCGATCCTAAGGATGCCATCATAAAAGCGACCGCCAAGGCTACCACCGTTACCTTGATTACCTTCTATACACCCTATGGTCTGGTTTATGCAGGCGGTAATGTTCTGTTTAATATAGCAACGGCAATGAATTTCGATCCGCTTGTATTCGACGCGGGATCTTCACAACTGACTGCTGCGCACACGGGGCAATTAACCAAACTTGCCGAATTACTGGTCGAGCGTCCGGGCGTACACCTGACGCTATGTGGTTTTACCAACCTGAACGACAGGGAAAAGATGTTTACGGAGATTATTAACCGGGAAAAAATCAAGCCTGCTTCGGCCGAACGTTTGACAAAACTCAAGCAACTCGGCAGCGAACGGCAGGAAAAGGTCAAAAATCAGCTGGTTTCCGTTGGCAAAATCACGCACGACCGCCTGATATTATGTGAACCAGAACATAGCGACGATACCGAATCGATTGCCGGCGTCGAGATTAGTATTTAACATACCGACAGAACTGAATGTTAATCGAAATAGTGCTATATAAACCCAATATAATTAATTAATTGCCAGAGTTTATGAAGCCGTACCGCACATTGTCATCATCTATCGTTATTGCCGCTTCCTTATTAATAACTGCATGCGATTCTGATGACAACAACGACTCACGAGTTGTCCTGGGTACGGGCAATGAAATATTTGAGCTGGGTATCCTGCAGTATCAGACGCCTTTTGTCGTGCAGGTAACCGATGCAGAAAGCAATCCTGCACCCGGCGCTACAGTTACTTTCACACTCAAACCACTAAGCTATTTTAAAGGCAACTATATTGCCACCGATACTGACAATGACCTGCTAGCCGAACCAGATCAATGGGTGCCTACAGCAACCGCACCCGAGTGTTTTACAGAAGATACAAACAGTAATGGCGCACTGGATGCAGGAGAAGATACCGACGGTGACGGCATTCTTGATCCTTCAAATTCCGCAACAATCACTGCGCATCCTGATAGAACCCCAACAATCACGCCTGGCACTGCAACTCTGGTTACGGATGAAAACGGCTTCGGTTATCTTGCAGTGACTTACCCCAAATCCGAAGCGGCCTGGGTAAAAATGCAGATGATTGCAGAAGTGCAGGATAGTCTGCCGGGTAATACAGTTACGCACACATTCACCTTACAGGTATTACTCGCTGACGTTCAGAACTTGACTGTTGCTCCACCAGGAGGCCAGACAAGCCCCTATGGAAGCGCAACTGTCTGTTCAGACCCGTCTTGATTGAGACCCGCCATAAGTATTCAACACGCCTGCAGTGTTTCACTCATGTATGACTACTAAAAACTGGTAAAGCTATTTAAGCAGGGAAATCGCATGCATATTTCAGAAAATGATGCGAGTATTACCTTTGTCTAGCACCTCAGCGGTCTATACCTTACAACGAGCCTCTCTCTAACGCACGTTGTAATATATCTTCTCCGATATGTCATGCCAGGCCATGACCTGTTTACGGAACTTGTCATAGGAGTTGTAGATTTTTTTCGCTGCAGGATTCTTACCGGCGAGCTCCAGTACTACTTCTTCAGACAGCACCTTGAGCTTCGCCAGCACATCGTCGGGAAGTTTGCGCAAATCCACATTATGTTTGTTTACCAGTGTATCCAGAGCTGCATTGTTTTTTGCAGTGTACTCCGTCGTCATATCCTGGTTGACCATTTTGCAGGCATTGCGCACGATGCTTTGCAGGTCTTTACCGAGTGCATCAAAAGCCTTTTTGTTGATCAAGGCCTCAAGTGTTGTACCCGGCTCGTGCCAGCCCGGATAGTAATAATATTTTGCCGCCTTGTATAAACCAAACGCCAGGTCATTGTATGGCCCAACCCACTCGGTAGCATCGATAGCGCCGGTCTTCAGCGATGTAAACAGTTCACCGCCCGGCAGGTTGACCGGTGTGCCGCCTGCACGTTTAAGCACTTCACCACCGAGACCCGGTATGCGCATTTTCAAACCATTTAAATCCTTGACGCTGTTTATTTCCTTGTTAAACCAGCCAGCCATCTGAACCGTGGTATTTCCACCCGCAGCCGGCAACACACCAAACGGCTCATAGGTTTGTTCCCACAACTGCATACCACCGCCGTGATACAACCATGCAGTCATTTCCTGTGTATTCATCCCGAAAGGAACCGTTGAGAAAAACTGCGCTTCTTCTATTTTACCTTTCCAGTAATAAGCAGCACCGTGGCCCATTTCCGCAGTCCCACGTGATACCGCATCGAACACTTCAAACGCAGGCACCAGTTCACCTGCGCCGTATACTTTTACACTTATGCGGCCATCCGTCATTTCGGTGATAGCTTCAGCCAGCTGATTGGCGCCTGTTCCCAGTACCGGAAAGTTTTTCGGCCAAGTGGTCACCATCTTCCATTTGAGTTTCGTATCGGCACGCGCAATCATCGGTGCCGCGATACTTGTTGCTGCAACACCACCAATTCCCGCTTTCTTTATAAAGTCACGTCGTTTCATGATATATACCTGTTTGTTTTTAGCCACAGAGGACACAGAGAACACAGAGTTTTAGTTGTCATTCGCGGCTAAAGCCGCTCCTACCTATATAGCCAGGTGTAAGCCCCAGTTACCTTTGGAGACCTCTCTTGACTGTCGATAAGACAAAAACAAAAAAATCCTCTGTGTTCTCTGTGCCCTCTGTGGCAAATTTATTACATTAACAAATTATACGGGTTGTAAATTGGCATACGCCATTACCAGCCACTTCGTTCCCGCATATTCAAAATTAACCTCAACCCGGGCATGCGCACCGCCACCTTCAAGGTTGATTACAACACCTTCACCAAATTTGGCATGCATAACTCGCTGGCCGATGCCTAAACCGTTTACAGATGCAGACGCCTGTGACTTTGGTGAATACAACGGTTGCGAAACCGTTGGCCTTGATCTTACTTCATTTAACAAATGCTCAGGTATTTCACTCACGAAGCGTGAGGGCGTCGGATACATGTCCTGCCCGTACAGGCGCCTGTGTTCTGCAGAAGTTAATACCAGTTGATTGCGTGCGCGTGTTATTCCAACATAGCAAAGTCTGCGCTCTTCTTCGAGTTTGCCCTCTTCATCCAGTGAGCGCTGACTGGGAAACAGGCCTTCTTCCAGTCCAACGATGAAGACCAGGGGGAATTCCAGACCTTTTGCACTGTGCAATGTCATCAGCTGTATACAGTCTTCCCATTGTTTAGCCTGGCCTTCACCCGCTTCGAGTGCTGCATGCGTCAGAAAGGCAGTCAACTTGTCCATGTTCTGCCATTCCTCATTCACCGGGGATTCGGCATCGTAATCAAATCCGCGTGCAGCCGTAACAAGCTCTTCCAGGTTCTCGACACGTGCTTCAGCTTTTTCAGATTTTTCCTTGCTGTAATGTTCAATCAGGCCACTCGCATGTACAACGTGCTCAACCTGTTCAAACAGGTCCAGTTCAGCTGTATCTTCAGACAGGGTATCGATCAGGCGTATGAAGCCCGCAATTGCATTGGTAGCCCTCGCAGCAAGCACCTTACTGTCCAGCAAGGTGCGCGCCGCTTCCCACATTGAATAATCTTTTGCCCTGGCGATATCCCGTATTTTTTCTACACTACGATCGCCTATACCACGGGTTGGTGTGTTGACTACGCGTTCAAATGAGGCATCATCATTTCTATTGTCTATTAAACGCAAATAAGCCAGCGCATCTTTAATTTCAGCGCGCTCAAAATATCGAAGACCACCGTATACACGATAAGGAAGCCCTTCACTCACCAACCGCTCCTCGAATACACGCGACTGCGCATTGGAACGGTACAGTATCGCGATTTCAGAGCGCGCATGCCCCTGCTCAGCCCACTGCCTGGCCCGATCGATTACAAAACGGGCCTCATCAAGTTCATTAAATGCGTTATAGAAAAGAATCTGTTCGCCATCTTCTCCACTGCTCCACAGCTTCTTGCCGAGGCGGTCATTATTGTTGTCGATCAATGCATTGGCGGCAGATAATATTGTTGTGGTTGAACGGTAGTTCTGTTCCAGTCGGACAATATGTACATGTTTAAAGTCCTTCTGGAATTTATGAATATTTTCTACGCGCGCACCACGCCATGCATAAATAGCCTGGTCATCATCGCCAACGATAAATACCTTGTTGCTGCTCCCGGCAAGAAGTCGGATTAATGCATACTGGATGGTATTGGTATCCTGGAATTCATCAACGAGCAACTGTTTGAACCGGTGCTGATAATGCTCCAGCAGGGAATCGTTCTCACGCAGCAGCTCGAGCGTTCTTAACAGTATCTCTGAAAAATCAATTACACCGGCACGTTTGCAGGCTGCTTCATAAGCCGTATATATACGTACGAGTTGTATATATATCGGATTATGTGCAGTGTCTATATGCGGAGGCCGCTGCCCTTCATCCTTACGCGCATTGATAAACGCCTGTGCCTGACGCGGTGGCCAGCGCGCTTCATCCAGTTCCAGTGCTTTTAATACTCGCCTTATCAAGCGATACTGATCATCAGAGTCCAGAATCTGGAACGTTTGCGGCAATCCGGCCTCTTTCCAGTGTGAACGTAATAAACGGTGCGAAAGGCCGTGAAAGGTACCTACCCACATACCGGCTGATGGCATTCCCTGCAGCTTTTCAACCCGGGCACGCATCTCTGCAGCAGCCTTGTTGGTAAATGTCACTGCAAAGATATTGAAAGGCGAAGCACCTTCGACCTGGCAAAGCCATGCGATTCGATGCACCAGAACGCGTGTCTTGCCACTGCCTGCACCGGCAAGTACCAGCATGTGGCCGGGGGGCGCGGTTACCGCTTCTCGTTGAGCTTCGTTTAGATCATCGAGGATATGCGACACATCCGCCACAGCAGACTCATCTATTGCAAAATCTACGTCATCTGTCATAGCTATTTAATATTCCTTGTTGTGTTACCACGCCCTGATATTGAATCTCTCATCGAGTCCATTCCTAGTCCTGTAAAGACACGAGTAAAATAAAAGCACCAAGGCCTCCGGCTATCCAGGACACGAGTGGCGCACCCCAGATCAGGGTCGGAGTAAATCCATCGAGGCCATATACTATTAGTCCACCCATTAACAGCCCGGTACCGGCTATTGTCAGCACAGTGCGCTGATTGCTTCGTCTTATCTCATCGCGGATTTTTTGCATTTCCTGAAGTTGCTGCTCATGTTCTTCACCTTCTGCAATTTTTTTAGTAGCTGCATAAATCAAGCCGGGCATCTCCGGCAGCTTTTCTATAAGGTGGGGAATATTATCTTTCAAGGCATTGAGCATGGACATCGGGCCAACCTGCTCTTCCATCCAGCGCTCAAGAAACGGCTTTGCCGTTTTCCATAAATCCAGGTCAGGATACAGCTGTCGCCCAAGGCCCTCGATGTTGAGTAATGTCTTTTGCAGCAAGGCCAGTTGCGGCTGCACTTCCATGTTAAATCTGCGCGCGGTCTGAAACAGGCGCAGCAATAACTGGCCGAATGAAATGTCTTTCAACGGGCGCTCGAATATTGGCTCACATACACTTCGTATGGCTGATTCAAATTCATCAACGCGCGTACCCGCCGGAACCCAACCCGACTCAACATGCAACCTGGCCACCTTGTGATAATCGCGCTGAAAAAAAGCAAGAAAATTTTCTGCAAGGTAGCGCTTATCGACGGTACTCAGGGTGCCGACAATGCCAAAGTCTACTGCAATATATTTCGGATTTTGGGGGTCGTATATATCAACAAATATATTTCCAGGGTGCATGTCCGCATGAAAGAAATTGTGTTTGAACACCTGGGTAAAAAAGATTTCCACGCCCAGCTCGGCAAGGCGCTCCATGTTGGTATTGTTGGCTTTAAGTTCATCGACATTACGAATTGGAACACCGTATATACGCTCCATAACCAGTACATTCCTGTATGTGTAATCCCAATACACCTCCGGGACATACAGGCTTGTTGAACCTTCAAAATTACGCCTTAACTGGCTGGCGTTTGCCGCTTCTCGCAACAGGTCCAGTTCATCAAGAATGGTTTTTTCATATTCAGCAACAATTTCAACGGGGCGTAAGCGTCGTGCCTGTGATGAATACCGTGAAGCCAGCTCGGCAACAATATAGAGCAGGGAGATATCACGTCGAATAACCGGTAAAACATCGGGTCGCAATACCTTGATCACAACCTCTTCACCATTTTTTAACTTGGCAGCATGAACCTGTGCTATTGATGCAGATGCAAGTGGCTCGGATTCAAACTCATCAAATATATCTTCAACCGGGCGCTCGAATGCTTTTTCAATTAGTTGTTGTGCAATAGCGCCGGGGAACGGCGGCACGGCATCCTGAAGCCGCTCAAGCTCATCGGCGATATCATCAGGCAGCAGGTCTCTGCGTGTCGATAGCATCTGACCAAACTTGATAAATATAGGACCCAGATCTTCAAGCGCCCTCCTGACCCTTTCCGCGCGCGATGCACGCTTACGTAAAAACCAGTTAATCGGATTTAAGTAGATCAGAAAACGAAATGGCCTGAACAAATGGGTCGCAAACACGATGTCATCAAGACCATGTCGCATTAATACAAAGTTGATGCGCAACAAGCGAATAAATTGTCCCGGGCTGATCATCATGACTTCCTGTCGATACCTGTGAGTCGATCGATCCGGGCCTTTAACCTTTCTGTATCATCTCTTAATCTATCGACTTGCTGATAAAACATTTCCATTTCAGCCTTGCTTACAACATCCCGACTTTCTTCCTGAAGATATTCACCCATGTCATCTGCAAAGTTATTTGCTGCAGTTTTGCTCCATTTCCTTAATTCATCAAACAGGCCGGCAATACGATGCGCTGCAATATCTCCTACAAGCCTGGAGAGGTGCTCTTCCCAGTCTATTTCCATTTCTGCCAGCAGCGATTTGAACTGGCGGCCCAGGCGGGTGTCTCCGCGTATTTCAACTTCACCGGCAAAAAATAGCGGTGCTGCATCTTTGTGCACACCAAGCTTGAATAATGCGGCAGGTGAACCGCTTATGGTTGCATCAGGTTCAGCATCATATACATTAACAACGGTTATTTTATTGCCACTAATCGACAAATAAATCTTCTTGGCAGGACCTCTGATATCGATGCATATAAGCTTGCCATCAAAAGCTGCCAGCTTTTCAGGCGCCTCGGGATCAAGTGCCAGGTAATTATTTATTGCCGAGGTCAGGATGTTTATTGCAGCGCTATTAGTCATAAACTGTCAGGCCAATTACAATAGCGAACTTTTATATGAGGAGATCGCTTTAGCAAGCATTAAAACTTGAAACCTTTATGCAAAGCCACGATACCTCCACTCATATTATGGTAAGTGCATCGTTCAAACCCCGCATGCTGCATCATCTGTTTCAGTGTTTCCTGGTCGGGATGCATGCGAATGGACTCGGCAAGGTAACGGTAGCTTTCTTCATCGTTAGCAATGACCTTGCCCATCTTCGGCAATATATTAAAGGAATAGAAATCGTATGCTTTATTCAGCCCGGGCACGACCGGCTTTGAAAACTCCAGTATCAGTAAACGGCCACCGGGCCTGAGTACACGATACATGGACGCCAGCGCGATGTCCTGATTTGTAACATTACGCAGGCCAAACGCTATGGTGACACAGTCGAAGCTATTATCTTCAAAGGGAAGGTCCTCGGCATTCGCCTCAACAAATTTGACGTTACCGGCTATGCCCTTGTCCATTAAACGGCGCCTGCCCTGCTCCAGCATGGCAGCATTGATATCCGACATTACAACTTCGCCCTCAGGACCAACCTGTCTGGACATCTCAATTGTCAGATCACCTGTACCACCGGCAACATCGAGCGCACGCCTGCCCTTTTTAAGCCCGGTTTGCGCAAGCGTGATTTTTTTCCAGATACGATGAATACCGAATGACATAACATCATTCATTACATCGTATTTACCCGCTACCGAGTCAAACACACCCGCGACCAGGCCTTCCTTTTTTTCAGCATCAACCTGCTTGTAACCAAAGTGTGTTTTCTTTGACATGGTTTTAAAAAGTCCGCCTGCCGCTACACGGCCCCACGCAAATAAACGCAAATTTTTTATTTGGTCCGCTAATGAACGCAAATGAACGCAAATGTTTATGTGTAATAACCAATGTTACATACCCCTTGTCTTTAATCTCTTGTAAAGGAATGCTATTGTAAAAAATGCCCTACGGAAACAAACGCGGGTAAAGCCGCAGCACTCATTCTTAGATCACA
>Ga0209271_10000882_pt1 | contig 10487 bp, 13 predicted proteins | sample tdAd002_FD_187123 | JGI IMG/M metagenome (GOLD analysis project Ga0209271, IMG submission 187123) | Marine sediment microbial communities from the Atlantic coast under amendment with organic carbon and nitrate - tdAd00.2 (SPAdes)... | ecosystem: Environmental > Aquatic > Marine > Coastal >... | reverse complement strand
GTCGCATCGGGACTAGACGCCTCCGCCCACGCCGCCCTGACCACCCGTGCCGCCTGTGCCCGCCGTGCCGCCCGTGCCCGCCGTGCCGCCCGTGCCCGCCGTGCCGCCCGTGCCCGCCGTGCCGCCGACGCCGCCCTGGCCACCTTCACCGCCTAGGCCCCCTGCGCCACCCGCACCCCCACCGCCGAAGCCGCCGGTGCCGCCTGTGCCCCCGATCCCACCCTGCCGCTCGTCGCAGACCTCCTGCGTTTCACACGAGCCCTGGGTGAATGGGCTACCAAGGTGACAACAGATCAACGAGCCGTTGCACTCATTGTCCTGAAAGCAGGTCGTGCCTACATCACCCGTGCAGGCAACTAGGAAAACCAGGCAAATCAAAGCAAGCCAGACGAATTGGGAAGTGATATTTCGCATGAGCGCCGCGAGCATAGCTCAGAGGCTTGGAGGGGGCCACGCTTCCGGCTCGATCGAAGGGCGCCCCCCGCTACACTCCCGGACCCCATGCCGAACTCCGAAGATCACGCTCGAGCGCCGCGCGCAGGTCGATGCGCTATCGTGGGACGCCCCAATGTTGGGAAGTCCACGTTGCTCAACGCCCTTCTCGGGCAGAAGCTCGTGATCGCGACGCCGAGGCCAGGGACCACGCGGTCTTGCGTGCTGGGGGTGTACGCATCCGACGACCCGCCGACGCAAGTGGCCTTCGTAGACACGCCCGGCCTCGAGCGGCCCAAGGGGGCACTCGGCCGCGTTTTGATCGACAGCGCGAAGCAGGGGCTCGTCGACTGCGACGTGGTGGTGTTCGTGACGGAGGCGCCCAAGGCCAGCGCGCCGCCAAAGGTCAGCGAGAAGGACGCGACGGTCCTGCAAACCTTGGAGGTCTCCAACGTCCCGGTGATTCTCGCGATCAACAAGGTCGACAGGCTCAAAGCCAAAGACCGGCTCTTTGGTTTCATCGAGGCGTATCAGAAGAAGCGAGCGTTCGACGCGGTCGTTCCAATCTCGGCAACCCGCGGCACCAACCTCGAGGAGCTGCTCGGTGAGATCCGCGGGAGACTACCAGAAGGCCTGCTCTACGACTCGGATTTCCTGACCGACCGGCCGGAGCGCTTCTTCGTGAGCGAACTGGTTCGCGAGGCGGCCATGCTCAACACCCGCCAAGAGGTTCCCTATGGCATCGCGTGCGAGCTCGACAGCTATCGTGAAGAGAACGGGCTTCTTCGTATCGAGGGCACCCTCATCGTCGAGAAGCAGAGCCACAAGGCCATCGTGATCGGCAACCAGGGTGAGACGATTAAGAAGATCAGCACCGAGGCGCGTGAGCAGATTGAGGCCTTCTTGCAGCGCAAGGTGTATCTGCGTTTGTGGGTGAAGGCCATCCCGGGATGGACCCGTGACCCGATCAAGGCGCGGCAGCTCGCGATCAAGGAAGGTGAAGCATGAGCCGGCGGCGTCGTGCGCACGCCCGCCGTCCAGCGGGCTCGATCGTCAATAGGCCGCTGGTTGCCATTGTCGGACGGCCCAACGTGGGCAAGAGCACGCTGTTCAACCGCTTGGCCGGACAGCACATCGCCATCGTGGAGGACATCCCCGGCGTAACGCGCGATCGCCATTACGCCGACGCGTTCGCCCTTGGCCGGGAGATCGTGTTGATCGACACGGGTGGCTTCGACCCGGACAGCGACGACCCGATGAAGGCCGGCATCACTAGCCAGGTTCGGTTGGCGCTCGAAGAGTGCGATGTCGTCGTCTGCGTGGTGGACGCGACCGTCGACCCATTGCCCGCCGACCGCGAGGCCGTGGCGCTCCTGAGAGACGCGGGCAAGCCGGTGATCTTCGTCGCGAACAAGGCCGATTCGAAGCCCAAGGAACACGACGCCGTGTCCTATTACGAGCTCGGTATCGACTCGATCATGCCAATCTCGGCGCTTCACGGGCGAGGGATCGGCGACTTGGAAGAGGAAATTGCACTTCGCCTGCCCGAAGTCGTCGAGATCAGCGAGCCTGAGCTGGACGTCCCAAGGGTTGCGATTATCGGCAGGCCGAACGCAGGGAAGTCTTCATTGGTGAATCAGCTCTGCGGCGAGGACCGACAGCTGGTCGACAATCGTCCGGGAACCACGGTCGACAGCGTCGACACCTTGGTTGAACGCGACGGGACGAGGCTGATCCTGATCGACACCGCCGGGATTCGCCGCAAGCGGAGCGTGAAGAAGCGAGGGGTGGAAGGCCTGAGCGTGCTCCAGGCGATTCGCTCGATCGAGCGAAGCCACGTCGTCGTGCTCATGATCGACGCCGAGGCAGGGGTTGGCGAGCAGGACGCGAAGATTGCTGGGCTGGCCCACGATCGAGGCCGCGCGCTGATCATCGTGCTGAACAAGACCGACCTGCTCAACCGCGAGGCGCAGAAAACGGCGATGGACCGGACTCGCGAGATCCTAGCGTTCGTACCCTGGGCCCCGATGGTGACCGTGAGCGCGCTGCAGGGAAAAGGTGTCTCCGCCTTGCTCGGGCGCGTAGAAGATGCGGTGACGGAGCATCGAAAACGAATCGGCACGGCCGAGCTCAATCGCTTTTTCGAGGAGGTAATCGAGAAGCATCCGCCGCCGACGATGCATCATCGCGCGATCAGGCTGTATTACATCACCCAGGCGAGCGTCGGACCTCCGACGTTCATCATCATGACCAATGATGCGAACGGCGTGCACTTCAGCTATCAGCGCTACGTGGTCAACCAGATCCGCAAGCGCTTCGGTTTCCAGGGAACACCCATACGGGTTCGCTACCGCGGCAAGAAAAAGCGCGAGCGCTAGTAGCTAGGCTCGCACCGTCCGGAGCGCGCGAAATTCTTGGCGAGCCGAGGGATTGCCAAGCTGGCCGCACGCGGCCATCACGCTGCGGCCCTTGGTGACGCGCTGCCGCACGGGCAATCCCTCGACGCGCAGCCACCGGACGAAGCGCTCCACCTCCGCCTTCTCAGGCGCACGCGTGAGTGGCGTCGATCCCGGGTTGTAGGGGATCAGGTTCACCAGGACACGGCCCAGGGGCATGCAGAAGTCGGCGACGGCGTGGGCATCGGCCTCGGTGTCGTTGATGCCGGGGAGCAGACAGTAGTTGACGCCCAATGCGAAGTTGCGGCGGGGCTGGTACTCCATCAAGACCTGCTGGAGCCGGGCGAGGTCGCTGCGCCGATTGATAGGCATGAGCTCGTTTCGAAGCCGGTCGTTTGCGGCGTTCAAGCTGATCGAAAGGTTGAGACGCTTGAGGCCCTGCTGACGCAGGCGCCGGATCCCCTCGAGGTGTCCGACGGTGCAAATTGTCAGACGCTCTTGGCCGATCGCCAGACCGGCATCGTCGTTCAAAACCCGCAGCGCCTGGATGACGTTGTCCGCGTTGTCGAGCGCCTCGCCCATCCCCATGAAGACGATGTTGCGAATGGGCCAGCCAAATCGGTGCCGCGCTACCAGTAACTGGGCTATGATCTCGTCGGCGGTGAGGTGCCGAAGCAACCCCATGCGCCCGGTCTCGCAAAACGCGCAGCCCATCTTGCATCCGACCTGGCTCGAGACACACAAGGTAGTTCGGCCCCGTCCCATCGGAATGCACACGGACTCTGCTTCGAGTCCGTCTCGTAGGCGCAGGACAATTTTCGATGTCGCGCCTTGATCGCCTCGGTCGGATTGGACTGTGACGACCTCCGGAAGATCGAACGAGAACTCCGACCGCCAGGCTTCGCTGGCTCGAGGGCCGAGCCCGAAGCCCTCCGGATCGAAGCGTCCCTCGAGCATCACCTGGCGATGAATGCGACGGGCAACTCCGTGCCCGCGGGGCAGCAGCTCTCGTGCCCGCTCTACCAACTGGGCGTTGGTGAGTCCATGAATCGGCTGCTTGGTCATGTGGACGCGTTACTCTTGCACCAAAAGGAAGTGCGCCGTAGCGACGGCGGCGGGGCGCTCCGGGTCATCCTGATACGCGAAGACCCGAACATTGGCGACCCGCCGGCCGTGACGCGTGAACTCCGCACGGGCGAACACGTCCTCAGGACGCGCACCCCGGAGGTATTCGACGGTGATGTTGATCGTCTTGGGCACTGCGGTCGTCTCTCCGTGCCATAGGAGCTTGAAGATCGCCGTCGACTCCATCAGCGCGCCGAGCGTGCCGCCGTGCAACGCTGGGACCGACGCATTGCCGACCAGGTGCTCGGAGTAGCGCATTCGGCCGATCACATCGCCGTCGATCAGCTCCGCAGTGATGCCCATGAAGCGGGCATATGGGATGGCTTCTTGGATTGCCGTGAAGTCGCCGGTTTTGCGAACGGCCGTGACTGCATCGCGTAGCCTCACTGGGACTCTCCGTCCTCGCCGCGGCGCCCGTCGTCGCGAAACACGATGAAGGTGCCAGAGGAGGTCGCGATGGGGCTCGCCTTGTCACCATGGTGCGCGGCCGCGCGGACGAAGGCGACGTGCCGGGTGACCTTGTAGCAGTGCGCGTCGCAAATGACTTCCTGATGGGGAAGCGCCGGTCGCACGTAGTCGATTCGAAGGTCGAGAGTCGCGATGCGCCGGGGAGCTGCGAGCGACATGATGACGGCGCCGCCACACGTAGCGTCGATCAAGCTGGTGATGCAGCCACCGTGAAGCACACCCGTCTCCGGATTCCCGACGAGGTCTTCGCGGTACGGAAGCGCAAGGCACAAGTGCTCGGGCCTGTAATCGACGACTCGAAGGTTCAACGCCTGGTTGTGAGGAACTGCGCCGACGTAGCGCCCTTCCAAGCGCCGCCTGATTTCATCCTTCTGCGGAAGAAACGGGTCGGACATGGCTAGCCAACCGGCGGTGGGGGCGGGGTGGCCTGCTCGCCGAGCCAACTGTCCGACGAGACGAACTCGACGCCGTCCACGCTCCTGGAGGCGAGAAGGTCGGGATGATCGGTCAGCACCCTACCTACGCCGGCAGCCTTAGCGAGCGCGACGAGTGCCTTGTCCCAGTCTTCGATGAAGAACTCGCCCGTCTCGACGAGGTCCACCAGACCTCGAATGGTCGTCATCTGCTGTGCGACGGCATCGCTCTTGAACTCGGGGATCGCGTGGAGCATCGATTCAACTCGCTCGATGACCCAGCTCGAAGCTATCGGCTTGCCGGAACCCCCGAAGGCGCGCCGAACCACGTGCTCGGGCGGAGAGCCAAGCGCGACCGAAGCGTTGACGTAGATGTCGGGTGCTAGAACGACGTCCATGAGCTAACTCTAACACGTACTAGACATACCTGGCATCGTTCTAGCAGCAATGTGCAACTCAGTATGAAGGCAGTCTGGATTCCAAAGTACGGTAAGCCCGATGTCCTTGAAGTCCGAGAGGAGGAGGACCCGACCCCCGGCCCGGGGGAAGTCAGGATTCGCGTTCGTGCATCTGGAATCAACTTCGCCGAGATCATGGCACGGCAGGGGCTCTATCAAGACGCGCCCCCACCGCCGATGGTCGTCGGATACGAAGTATCAGGTGTCATCGATGCAGTAGGCGAAGGCGTTTCGGACAGGAGCGCAAGTCAACGCGTGATCGCGACGACGCGTTTCGGTGGATACGCCGATACGGTCTGCGTCGGCGCAGAGCAAACTTACCTGATGCCGGACCAGATGACGTTCGAGGAAGGTGCGGCGCTTCCGGTCACGTATCTGACCGCCTACCACATGCTGTTCAACGTGTTTCGAGTGAGAGCCGGCGACCACGTTCTAATTCACCAAGCTGCGGGGGGCGTAGGCACCGCCGCGAGTCAGCTCTGTCGTTCGGTCGGCGGAGTGACGACCTACGGGACAGCATCGAAGGGCAAGCACCCATACGTCCGAGGAAACGGGTGCGACTACCCGATCGACTATCACTCGGTCGACTACGTGGAGGAGATCCAAAAACTGACCAAGGGCCGCGGCGTCAACGTGGTGCTCGATGCGCTCGGCGGCAGCGATTGGAAGAAAGGCTACTCGTTGCTTCGACCAGGCGGTCTGTTGATCCCGTTTGGCTGGGCGAACATGGCCAAGTACGGAAAACGGCGAATGACACACGTGGTCGCGCAGTTCTCGCACCTACCCTGGTGGACGCCAGTGAGGCTCATGCATGACAACAGGGGCGTTGCCGGCGTCAACATGGGGCACCTCTGGGATGAGCGGGAGCTGACCTTAGAGGCGTTCACTGCCCTCCTGGAGCTCTATGTGCAGGGCGACATCAAGCCACACATCGACCGCTCTTTTCCTATGGAACAGGCCGCGCAGGCACATGCCTACATCGAGGCTGGCAAAAACCTCGGGAAGGTCCTACTGACGCCCTAGCCATGCCCGTTCGTATTTGTTTCGTGTGCCTCGGGAATATCTGTCGGTCGCCAACGGCGGAAGCGGCGATGCGCCGACTGCTCGAAGAAGAGCAACTCAGTGGTGAAATCGAGATCGACAGCGCAGGAACGGGAGACTGGCACGTCGGCGAGCCTCCGGACCGCCGCGCAACAGCCGCCGGCAAACGCAGAGGGATCGACCTCACCGGACGCGCGCGTCGCGTGGTTCCGAGGGACTTCGTGTACTTCGACTACGTCGTGGTGATGGACCGCGCGAACCACCGCGACCTCCTCCGGCTGGCACCGGACGAGGCGGGCAAGGCCAAGGTCGCACTCTTCCGGAACTACGACCCGGGCTCGCCGCGCGATGCAGACGTGCCGGACCCGTACTACGGCGAAGGCGACGGGTTCGAGACCGTGCTCGATATCTGCGAAGCTGCGTGCAGGGGGCTGTTGCAACACATTCGGGAGAATCACCTGCGATGAGCCCGGAGCTATGCGCGTGCCTCGAGCAACGACTCGGCACGAGGGTACGGGGCGCAAAGCGACTGAGCGGCGGGGACATCAACGAGGCCTTCGAAGTTTCGCTGGGCACGGGCGAGCGCATCTTCGTCAAGACGCACCCCAGCCCGCCGGCCGGCATGTTCGAGGCGGAGGCGCGTGGGCTTCGTTGGCTTGCGGAAGCAGACGTGATTCGCATCCCACGAGTCCTCGCGGTATCCGACGATCGGCCCGCGTTCCTGGCGCTGGAGCTGCTCGTGCCTGCCAAGCGCCGTCCGGATTTCGACGAAGCGCTGGGGCGTTCTTTGGCAGCGCTGCATGCGTTCGGCGCGCCGTCGTTCGGGCTCGACCACGACAACTTCATCGGGCGCCTCGCGCAATCCAACGTCGCAGCGGACGATTGGCCGACATTCTACTGGGCGGCGCGGCTCGAGCCACAGCTGCGCCTCGCGACCGACCGGGGACTGATCGACGAGGGAACGCGCTCGGGCTTCGATACCTTGCGGCGGGTTCTTCCAGAGCGCGTCGGTCCCGAAGAGCCGCCGTCACGCCTTCACGGCGATCTCTGGGGCGGGAACCTCCATGTCGATGAAGCGGGGCGAGCCTGTTTGATCGACCCCGCGGTCTACGGCGGGCACCGTGAAATCGATCTCGCGATGATGCGACTGTTCGGCGGGTTCGGCGAACGCGTGTTTGCGGCATACCGTGATGCGTGGCCGCTCGCCCCGGGAGCCGGTGAGCGGATCTCTCTGTACCAGCTCTACCCCTTGTTGGTGCACGTCAACTTGTTCGGCGGCTCCTACGTCGCATCGGTGAAGCGGGCGCTCTCCGGTTGCATCTAAGACACCACCCGGCCTGCGGCGCTTCTTGACACCCGTGAACCGGAGGTCCACATACTCTCGATGGGCAGCTCCGAAGCAGACGCGCGCCAAGCTCGCGAGCGCCGCGCGGTTCTCCTGGTCGACCACGGCAGCCGGCGGGCCCAAGCCAACGCGCTGCTCGATGAAGTCGCCGAGCTCGTGAAGCAACGCCTCGGCGCCGGAACCATCGTGGAGCCCGCACACATGGAGATCGCGGAGCCAACGGTCGCACACGGCTTTTCTCGCTGCGTCGAGCAAGGAGCGACCACGGTCGTCGTGCATCCGTTCATGCTCGCACCTGGCCGGCACGTGACCGAGGACCTGCCACGACTGATCGCGGAGGCCGCCAAGGGCCACGAGGGGGTGACCTTCGCGATGGCGGCCCCGCTCGGTAGCCATGCGGGCGTGATCGATGCCGTCATCGAACGGTGCGAGGCGGCTCTTCCGGAAGGCTAAGCAGGCAAGAGCTAAGGGATCAAGACCACCTTGCCCGTTGTTTTTCGGGCCCCAAGTGCATCGAGCGCAGCTTTGGCCTCGGCAAGCGGATAGGTCGCCGAGACCACGGGCGCGATCTTGCCAGCTGAATACAGGCGTGAAAGGGCTTCCTGCGCGTCCTGGAGCACCTTCGGATTCTTCTCGAAGTAGAGCCCCCAGTGCAGTCCGACCAATGAGAAATTCTTCACGAGCACGCGGTTCATCTTCGCTGATGGAATTCGCCCGCTTGCAAACCCAATGACGAGGATCCGGCCCTCGAAAGCGATGCACTTCGTCGAGAGGTCGAACGTGTCTCCCCCCACCGGATCGTAGATCACGTCAGCCCCACGTCCGTCGGTCAGCTCCTTGACCCGCTCGACCCAGTCCTCGTCCCGATAGTTGATGACGACGTCTGCGCCGTTTTGCTTCACGAGGGCGAGCTTGTCGGGAGTACCGGCCGTGCCGATCACGTGCGCACCGAGCGCGACGCCGATCTGAACAGCCGCGAGACCCACGCCGCCCGCGGCGGCGTGCACCAAGAGAGTCTCCCCCTCCTGCAAGTTCGCCCGGTGGACGAGACCGACGTAGGAGGTCTGATAGACGAGGCCCGACGCGGCGGCCTCCTCGAACGTCATCCCTGGAGGCATGGGGAAGACGCGCTCTTGCGGGGAGGCCACCGTCGAGGAGAAGCCGCCGTGCTCCAACAACGCGCTCACGCGGTCGCCAACCGAGAAGCGCTCGACCCCTCTGCCAACCTCGCGGACCGTGCCCGCCACTTCTGCGCCTGGAGAGAACGGCAACTCTGGACGGACCTGGTACTTGCCTTGCGTGATCAGAATGTCGAAGAAGTTGCAGCCCGTGGCGCGGACATCGATGACGACCTGCCCCGGATCCGCCGGAACCGCGGCGAGCTCCTCCCGCTCTAGCGAGGCCGGACCTCCGAGCTCGCGAACGACCATCCTGTACATGGGCGGACAGTTTGCCCGTAAAAACAGGCCGCGACTAGCCGGTCGCGCCAAAAACGCCGCCGAGCTGGTATAACCATTGAATGGTTGGGCAGAGGCGAAAGCATTCGCTCCCGGCGGGCGTCCTTCCAGGGAGCCCAGACGATGGCGCCGAGGATGGCGGGTCCCGCGTCCGCGCAAGGGCGCCGGCCCCGGCCGAGGAAAGCTCGCGCACCCAGTATGCGCCCAACGAGACCCCGGCCGAACAGGCGCGCTCCCTCGTCGAGCGTCTGGTCGCACTTAATCCCGACCAGATCGCACCGGTGGTGAGGCGCCTCCTCCCACTCGGCAACTTCGCACTCGAAGAGCTCGCGAAAAGCTTCCCCGGCCCGCTGTGGCGCCCTTCCCTCGCCACCGATTCGCGCCTTCCTCGCCCAGAGGAGATCTCGGCGACCGCGGCCGCGCTCGCAGCGTTCGAAGGCGAGGCGATCCCGTACCTCAAACGTTTGATGCGTCACTCGAGCGCGAACGTCCGGTACTACGCGGCAGTCATTTGTGGTGCATACACGAGCACACGTCTCATCGAGCCGCTGATGCAGGTCTCGTTGGACGAGGACCGGGAGTGTCGCCGCGTCGCTCTGCATCTCCTGAGCTCCTACCAGCACGAGCCTGTGTACCGGAGCGCCTTGGCCGAGCTCAGGCGGTGTGCATCCGACATCGCTCTGCCGCTCGCGGTGAGGCGCCGCGCAATCTCAGCGCTGACCCAGTTGAGAGACGAATCGTCGGCGCCTTTGTTCGTCGATCTGTTGTCGGACGCCGATCGGGGCATCGCCACAGCATGCCGGGTGGGCCTCAGGGTGCTCACAGCCCACGATTTCGGCTTTTCCCGCGACCCTTGGCTCCGCTGGCTCTCTGAGCGCGGCCACGAGATTCGCGTCCAATGGCTCATCGAAGGGCTCGGTGACAGCCGCGCCAACATTCGCCTGCTGGCGTCGCGCGAGCTCTGGCATCTGACGCGCTTCTCTCGGGAGCTGTCGGAAACCGCCGAGCGGGCTGACTTCGTCGCCGCGCAGCAAAATTACCAACGCTGGTGGTCGAAGAACCACTTGGAGTAGTTACAACACCCCTGCGTCACGCAGCGACGCACGCAGCGGACCAACCCCTTCGAACAGCACGGAGTGAATCCCGGCTTGCCGCGCGGCCTCACAGTTGCTGGGACGATCGTCGACGAACACGCACTGCTCGGCCGGCAAGCCCAGCTCGTTCAACACGTGCGCGTACGCCGCCGGGTCCGGCTTTCGCCGTCCGGTGATGCACGAGACGAACGTCCAATCGAGAAACCGCGACACACCCAGGCGTTCTTCGATGAGCCGATACCAGATCGGGTAATTCGA
>Ga0209271_10000881_pt1 | contig 10490 bp, 10 predicted proteins | sample tdAd002_FD_187123 | JGI IMG/M metagenome (GOLD analysis project Ga0209271, IMG submission 187123) | Marine sediment microbial communities from the Atlantic coast under amendment with organic carbon and nitrate - tdAd00.2 (SPAdes)... | ecosystem: Environmental > Aquatic > Marine > Coastal >... | reverse complement strand
AAGCGATCACAGGGATGTGCCAAACGGCTCTTTTTGCCGTTTGGCAGCGTCTTTTGCGAGCTTACCCCCGAGGTAGCCACCCCACAGTAACCGGAATCCCGGTATCGAGTGGCTAACAACCATCCTTGATGCGCTTTATCGCAGGTGGATATTCTTCCTTATCCGGGTACACACCAATTTCGACACAATCACCAATCTGGAAATCGTGACTGTCATGATAGACGATAATCTGGTCCCCATCCTCCAGCTCTACTTCGTAACGCATCGGCTCCCTGGTGCTTTACTCTGCGTTAGCGAACTCGATACCCTTGCTGATATTTCCGTCGAGGATGGTACGCATCTCTTCGAGCAGTGTTTGCTCATAATCGCTGAGTGGTGGTATCTGCGGAATCGAATCAACCCCGTCCTTGCCCAGTATCACCGGTTGCGCATGGAAACTGCTGGTATCGTCGCCAACCTGCACATAACAGCACTCGGTCACCGCCTCACCGTTCAGCGCTGCCACCAGCGACAGGGTGAAACGTGCCGCCGCCTGTGCCATCGACAGAGTTGCCGAGCCGGCTCCCGCCTTGGCTTCAACCACCTCGGTGCCAGCTTCCTGAATGCGTGGTGTCAATGCCTCGATATCAGCCTGACTCAATTCCACGCCGGGAATACTGGAGAGCAGCGGCAGGATGGTAACGCCACTGTGTCCGCCGATGACGTTGACGTTAACTTCATCGGTACTCTTGCCCAGGGTTTGCGCGACAAAGGTATTCGAACGGATTACATCCAGCGTGGTTACGCCGAACAGTTTGCGTTTATCGTAAACCCCGGCGGCCTTGAGCACTTCGGCTGCAATCGGTACGGTGGAATTAACCGGATTGGTGACGATCGCAAAACAGGCGTTCGGACAGGCTTTCGCGCCGGTGCCAACCAGTTTCTTGACGATACCGGCATTGACGTTAAACAAATCATCACGCGTCATGCCCGGCTTGCGCGGTACACCGGCAGGAATGACGACAATATCAGCATCCTGCATCGCAGACGCGTCATCTTCACCAACGTAACCGGTGACCTGGACATCCGTCGGTATATGACTCAAATCGACCGCGACACCGGGGGTAAAGGGCGCTACATCGTACAATGCCAGCTCGCTGCCCGCGGGGAGTTGTAACTTGAGTAACAGAGATAGTGGCTGGCCGATTCCACCGGCTGCGCCGAGTACACACACTTTCATCAGAAACCTCGCTTGTCCCATGTTTTAGACCGAGCATCATAGCCATGCCGATCGCTATTCACAAGATAAACACCAGCTTGTGGTCAAGGTTTAATAGAGACTATTAGCCATCCTTATTTAAATCGAAACGGAATCCAGGCATCTATCGGGGTTACCATGATGGTGACAGCCGACGCCTTCACCATCCGGCTAAAATCAGGGTAAAAATGCATTCACGTCGGTCACATCCGCAAATCCGGGGAACACCGTACCTACGTCGGTGCCGCCGAGCCGTTTGATCAGTAACTCGGCTATCACCGAACGCAGATCGGTAGTAATTTTCAGGTCTTCGCCCAGCTCCAGATTTGGTGAATCGAGTCCCGGCCAGTCGCTGATCACCTGGTTGCCGTTAATGCCACCACCCATCAGGTAAGCCAGGCTCGCGGTGCCGTGATCGGCACCGACAGATCCGTTTTCTGCCACACGACGGCCAAATTCAGTGTAAACCAGAACGGTAACTCGAGCCATGCCGGCACCCAGGTCGGTATAGAACGCGCTCAACGCAGCTGCCAGTTCGGTTAGTGAGATATCGATATAGGTGGGCAGGTTCTCGTGATGGTCCCAGCCATCGGAATCGATACAGACCACTTCCACCGGCAGGTTCGATTTTATCAACTGGGCAGCCTGCATCATCTTGTTACCCAGAGCGCTGTTCGCCGGGTAAACCGCGCCGTTGTCCGGGGTTATCGATGGCAGATCGGCCAGCTGCAATTCCTCCATCGCCGCGAGCGCGGCGCCAGCCTGCCCGAAAAATGGAATCGGGTTACGGAACAGATCGGCGAGCACCTGCGGGTAACCTGAATCGATAATATCCTGCTCGAAACCGAAATCGGCGAGATTATCGATCGCCAGTGGCTCCTGGGCCCCGTTAAGGGCGACAGGGACGTTGCCACTAATTGCAATTGAGCGAAACGCCGAATTCGACGCCGGTGGCGTCAACGCCAGGTGACGACCGAGCCAGCCGGTATTGGGTCCAAGCTTGTCGACAACACCTCTTTCGATAAGGTTCTGCGCGGAAAAATGCGAGCGAATCTGGTGCGGAACGCCGGTGGCATGTACGAACGCGAGGTCACCCGCACTATAGATCGATTTCAAAGGCACCAATGCGGGATGCAGCGCGTATTCGGCGGTTAGATACCTGGGATCATTAATATCAACTGGAGGCGGTACCGCAATCGTCGGGCGATGCAAGCCGGCGTAATCGGGGTCGGCATAGGGTACGACCGCGTTAAGACCATCGGCCGCGCCACGTTGAAAGATGCATACCAGGATATCGTGGCCGGGAAGCGTCGGATGTGCAGCAATTGGATTGGTTGTCGACACCTTTCACTCCTAGCGTAGATGAAAATAGACCGAACTGATCAGTACCGCCGCCACCAGCGCCGACACCTGCTCGGGCACGGTCACGGGCAGGGTTTCGGTCTCGGTTATCCCGTACTCGCCCTTGAGCCAGTCGATTATTGTGCCGCGATCGTCGCTCGACAACGGTCGCATCAACACCGCGTCGGTAATCGCATCGACTACCGTTGCCAGCGTATCGGCGCCATTGAGCATGGCCGTGTAATCGACCTGGATTACGTTAACGCCCGGGATTATGCCGGCAAAGCTCAGGAACGACAGCCGCCACCGATTCAGCAGGCCACCGGTACTCGCCCAGTAACTCTCTGCGTCCGGGTAACCATCCGGTGTCGGCCAGTAGAACGGCAATTGCCCGAGTATGCTTTGCGCGTAAAACAGGAACTGATCATTAACCGGCGGATAGGGTGTATCCGGTGCCAACGAACGTACCAATGCAGCCAGGTATTCACTCGGCCGTGTAAACTTGAAATCGGCACTACCGAGAAATTCAGGGGTCGCAAACAGCGCGCGCAAAGTATCGCTGATATCGCCGATTGAATTAGTGAATGCGGCGGCAACTGCATCGACGGCCGACTGTGGTGGCGTATCGCTGATAAAGCGCCGACAAAGTTTGGTGGCAATAAAACTGGCGGTCGATGGGTGTGCCGCGAGAAGGGCGAGCACCTGTTCGCCATCGGTTTGCCCGCCACCCGCCGCAATCGGATTACCGAGTACCAGCTTACCGAGATCATCATGAATCCCGGGCTGGAAAACAAACTCACCATAGTCACCTCCCGGGTCACCCGGAAAGCGCAGCGACCAGCCGGTAAAACAGCGCGCCACTTCCTTGACATCGGTTTCGGTATAGCCACCATCGACGCCGAGCGTATGCAGCTCCATCAATTCGCGTGCATAATTTTCATTCGGCGCGACTGCCTGGTTCAAGAAGTTGTCCAGGTAAAACTGCATCGCCGCACTCTTCGCCGAAGCGTGCAGCAGTTCGCTGAAATTACCCAGCGCATGCTGACGAATGACCTGTTGATCATCGAAGGGTTTGAGCGTCGGACCGAGTCCGTTGACCAGGTGAATATTGAAGTGGTCACTCCAGAACTCGACCATGACTTCGTACAACTGGCGTTTGCTGAACATCTGCCGATACTGGGTCGCCGATATCATCTCGATCGCGACACTGAATATATTGTCCGGGAAACCGGTAATTAACTGCGCCGGCGTCTGCATCGTCAACGGGAACAGCGCCTGAATATCGGCTTCCAGGCTGCCATCGTTGATAGCGAGGTAATCGAGCTGCTGCTCCAGGTAATTGCTGATACCCAGATTTTTAATCGCTACCATGGCATCGCGATGCGGACCGAAGCTGGTGCGCTTGAGCGCCGTGTACTCAGGGCTCGCCATCGGGATTACAGGTCTCGGTACTGCCGATGGACCCGCATCGGGAGGGCTTGAACCACTACCACCGCCACCGCCCCCGCAGGCGGGTAACACGGTGGCCACCGCCCCATAGCCCAGGCCCTTGCCGAACAGTTGTAGAAATTCACGCCGGTTCTGCAATCTGGCAAGGATGCCTTGCGGATCAAATGAAGTGTTTTCCCCCATAGATGCGTGTAGCCCAAAATCGATTATGCATAACAGTAAACAATGCTACCTGAATCAAATCTGAACCGGGTACAACTACTTCACAAAAATTTCAGGTTTTACTTTCACTCTTAAACACGCTCGATAATGGATAAAAAGTAATCCCGCTCGACCTGATCGTTCAACTCTGCGGCCAACCGGGCCATATCCTTGCCATTCTGGCGGACATTGAGACATCAAACATATTCAGGATTTGGCTTTGAGCTTGGCCTGCATTTTTCGCATTAATTGAACAATCTTTATAACACTTCGACGCATGCGATTGAATGCCGCTGACATTTCCGCGAGCTCATCCTTTCCGGTTACCTTGATTTCCGCACTGTCCAGGTTACCTTTACTGAGTTCGTCGGCCATCCGGGTTAGCCGTGAAACAGGTTTCAGAACCAGTTTGCGTATCGTGATATTGATTACAAAAAAGAGTAGCAGGAATATTACCGCCAGAGAAATCAGAAAACTGAAAAAGGTTTTCCGTGCCAGTTCGGCCGGCAGTGTATAGGGCACAACCACCGTCTGCGTACCGATAACCTCGTTTAGTTTCCATCCAAACCCGCCGCTATCACCATAGATAACGCGCATCTCGGCAGGCGCCGCCTCCGGAGTACTATGGCAGGCGAGGCACTTGGGATTGATGATGCGAATCGGGTAAGAGATGCGAAGTGTCTTGATACCGTTAACTTCCTGGCTGCCGACGAGCTTCGTCAGATCCGGATCGGCGATGAATTGCCTGATAACCTCCTCTTCCGCTGGCGTAGCCTTGTCGCGGGGATTGGTCGGATTAAACACGGCTTCCTTATAGCTATAATTCGGGCGCGACTGTCGCAGCAGGTTTCCTATCTGCGTTGCCGAATAGGCAGGCACGGTTTGTGGATGAAACTTGCCGTCGTTAATCTGGTTGAGCAGGGGGCGAATCTCATTGACGGTGTAACTGCGCACCGCGAGTGCTTCCTGCACGATCAATTCGGCCTGGTCGGTCACCTGCTGCAGGGCATTGTCTTCAGTAAGCAGGTAGGAATTAATTCCTGCCAATAATAACGCGACCAGAAAAGTAGCGCTTAAAATCATGTTTATTTTTGTTCTTAAATTCATCGGGACTCCTCTCAGCCCAACCATGATTATAAAGAACAGGGCATGCATTGCGTTACCAGATACATACCCGTATTCCCACAAGAGGGGTGCGCCGATTACTTATAGCGAATTTATGGCGGCCCCGCAGCATTAATTATGGGCACCAGGCGCCAACCAACAGGTGATATACCAGCTGCTCCGCGAAATGGAAATCAGGCCTGCCCTGTTGTCGAGATTTAATTCTGCTATGATGCGCCACCAGTCGGCCCGGGCCTGAGACGTGACCACAGCAACCTTTACCTCGCTACCGATCAAACCCGAACTACTCGCCAGTATCGAGTCACTGGGATACCAGACGATGACGCCGATACAGGCACAGGGCTTGCCTGTGCAGCTCGACAACCGGGATTTACTGGCCCAGGCAAAAACCGGCAGCGGCAAGACCGCCGCATTTGCAATAGGCCTGCTTCACAAACTGGAAGCGCAGACTTACCACACGCAGGCGCTGGTGCTTTGCCCGACGCGCGAGCTGGCCGACCAGGTCGGTAATGAAATCCGACGCCTGGCGCGCAGGCTGGCCAACACCAGGATCGTGACCCTTTGTGGTGGCAAACCCATGAATCTGCAGCTGGCTTCACTGGAGCGTCCACCGCATATCGTTGTTGGCACCCCGGGGCGAATACTGAAACATATTGAAAAAGACACTCTGAAGCTCGATCGACTGCAGACCCTGGTACTGGACGAAGCCGACCGTATGCTTGATATGGGATTTCATGAAGACATCATGCTGATTATCGATGCGATGCCGCGCGAGCGGCAAACCCTGTTATTTTCAGCAACCTATCCAGACCAGATCAAGGCCATCAGCGACGCTATCCAGCGCAACCCGGTTGATATCCGCGTCGAGGTGAGCCATCACAATAAAAAAATAAAACAGGTTTTCTATCAGGTAAATAAGGGTGAGAGGACCAGGGCCCTGGTAGCGCTGTTACAGCATTACCGACCTGAATCCAGCCTGGTGTTTTGCAATCGCAAACAACAGGCCCAGGAACTGAGCAACGATTTATGGCAACAGGGATTTCACGCACTGGCCCTGCATGGCGATCTGGAGCAGTTCGACCGCGATCAGGTCCTGGTACAGTTCGCCAACAAAAGCAGTTCGATTTTGATTGCCACCGATGTTGCCGCGCGTGGACTGGATATCAAGGATTTAACCGCGGTGATCAATTTCGAGCTCAGTCCTGACCCCGAGGTGCATATCCACCGCATCGGCCGCACCGGTCGCGCGGGTAATGTCGGCCTGGCCCTCAGCCTGTTCCTGGCAAGCGAACAATTCAGGGTCGATGCGATAGCGAAGTATCAGGACAACGCGGTCAAGCTTGAGTCAACAGCCGCGCTAAAAACGCGTGAAAATTTCAGACTGAGCCCACCGATGGTCACGCTGTGCATCAATGGCGGTCGCAAAGACAAGCTTCGTGCGGGTGATATACTCGGCGCCCTGACCGCAAACACCAGCTTGCCCGGCAGGCAAATCGGCAAGATCGATATTTTCGACAAGCTTGCCTATGTTGCGGTCGAGCGCCCGCTCGCCAAACAGGCATTGAAAATCCTCGGCGAAGGCAAAATCAAGGGCAAGAGATATCGGGTGCGAAAACTGCGTTAACCGGGTCTAGCCCGTATTTCTCACCAGCCTTCGTCGCGAGGGCGTCGATATGCGGGCCAGGGTGGAATCGATGCAGAGGATGGTTAAAACCTTTATCTAAAGTTAAGCACGCCCTCTCTGTTAATCGGAATTGTCGGATAAAAACTTCCCAGATCCAGTTTCGCATTAAACTCGTAGGTTAAATTTTCCTGATATTCATTTGTTAATTTACTCAGCAATTGCAATCCATCGAGCAGACTCACGCTGGCGTCGATCTTGAAGTCGGCTTCGCCATAAGCAGCAATCACCGGCAGGTTGCTGGTGGCGCCTGAAACCAGCTGCTTGCCCGCCACATGAAGCGTATACGACAATCCTTCCAAATCCAGCGCATCCCGGTTCGGGTTAACAATATGCAGGTCTATTTCGAACTGGGGCGTAATACCGTCGAAATTGATCAACCTGACCGAATTTATCTGCAACGAGGGTTCTTCAAAATCAGGTGACAGGCTGGCGCAGCCAGCGAACAATACAACCATGCAGGCCATGATTAACCGGTTTGTCAGTATCATGGCTTTCCTCAGCGGGACTGGCGAGATCAACAGCATACCGGTTTATACCCTGGTCACATCAGTCTGCCCTTCGCCCAGGCTATAAGGGTAATAGTGCTCAACCAGGCGTTGTAGAATTTCATCGGCTTAGCCGTTAATTCGTTATGTCAGTAAAGAAGCTTTATCGAAGGACTCGATTCCCGATACCGGAAAGCCCGATCAGGTTTGTTCCGTATCGCTTCGAGCGGTCAGTTTGGCCGGGTTGGGCTCACCTTTGGGCCAGGCGCCGAACGGGTACGGTTGATATTCGCTGTTATAGGCCAGGAACTGAAAGACCTGGTATACATAGGTACTTAAACCCTGCCCCAGCTTACGCAAGCGCTCATTGGTCTCGCCAGTAAACAACTTGAGCAGAAACTGGAAAATAACGATTGCACCCAGCACCACCTCGGCAATACGCGAGAAGAATATGTATAACAGCATGTACAGACCGCGTTTCCAGGTCGATTGGCTTTTCAGGTTGTCTTTGACGTCGTCGCTCATGGTGGTTTGGTCCTCGATTAGTTTGTTACCAATATACTCCCGTCGGTCGGAAAATCTAGCGGGGTCTGGTTTTTATCGGGTTGATCTGGCTCAATGACGCCAGGCATAAAACCCACATAGTATCTGCGCGCAGGTTTTCCTGTTCAGCGTCGGTAAATATTGGTTTGCCAGACTGGTAGTATAACCAGATATCGTTGTGGAGGTCCGAGAGCCGACGCATCGGCTCGTAACACGAAATGACAGTACGGAGATAGTGCGCGGAATGCTCGACAGACTTGTCCAACTGAACTTCAGGCCTGGCCTGCTATTGCTTGGTCTACTGCTTGTTGCGCCACTCGCACAGGCAACCGAAGTCGATACCCCCGCCCCGCGTGATCTGATTCGTGCAGCGATGGAGCATTGGCGCGGGGTGACGTCGTACTCCGAAATGACCATGACCATTCGGCGCAGCGACTGGCAACGCAGCTTTTCGATGCAGGCCTGGACCGAGGGCGACAAGCTGTCACTGGTGCGCGTTACCGAACCGAAACGCGACGCGGGTAACGGCACCCTGATCAGGGACCAGAGCATGTGGACTTTTTCACCGAAAATAAACCGCATCCTTAAAGTGCCGTCTTCGATGATGAACCAGAGCTGGATGGGCAGCGATTTCTCCAACAAGGATATCAGTAAATCTACCGATATCATCGATCAGTACGAACATCGCCTGCTCAAAACTGAAACCAGGGACAACCATCTTCAATATACGATCGAGTCGATTCCACACGAAGCGGCGGCCGTGGTCTGGGGCAAGGAAATCCTCGTGATTCGTGATGACTTCGTCATGCTACGCCAGGAGTTCTGGGATCAGGACAATATCCTGGTCAAGGAAATGAATGCAACTGCGATCGAAGTCATGGATGGCCGCAGCATCGCCTCAGCGATGCGCATGCAAAAACTTGAAACCCCCGATGAATGGACCGAAATGGTCGTCAAAGATATCGATTTCGATATCGAAATGAACAGCAATCAGTTTACGCTCTCCAACCTCAGGAACCCGCGTCGGTGAAAGACATCAGCCTGCGTATGGCCTGGCGCAACCTGTGGCGGCACGGTCGGCGCACCTGGCTTACGGTCGGCGCGATGGTCTTTTCCAACACGCTACTGGTGTTTTCTATTTCGCTGCAGTTTGGCAGTTACGAGATGATGATCGACAACAGCTTGCAGACGTATTCAGGCCATCTCCAGTTGCAGCACCCGCGCTACCTGGATGAACCCAAAATGCGCTATGCCCTGCCCGACGTGGCTGCCAGCGCAGAGCGCCTGCGCGCAGAGCTCGGCTTAACCAGTATCAGCGCGCGTGCCGCAGGGTTTGCACTGGCCTCGAGTAACGAGCGTTCGTATGGATTACAGATTTTCGGCGTCGATGCAAAGCATGAGCCGCTCGTCTCCACCCTCCCCGGACTAATCGAACAGGGACGCTATCTGGCACCTGGAGCTAGCGCGGAGATCGTCATCGGGTCGGTACTGGCGCGTAATCTCAAAATTGAACCCGGTGACGAACTCAGCTTCCTCGGCAGCGGATTCGATGACTCGTTCGCCGCCGGTGTCGTCAGGGTGGTCGGTATCTTCAAATCGGGTATAGCCGAACTTGACCGTTCCATGGCGCAGGTCAATCTCGGCTATTTCCAGGATGTATTCGCGATGCAGCAACGCGGGCATAGCATTGTCATTCGTGCCCCGCATATCGATGCTGTCGAGCAGCTGCAAACCCGGGTCGCCACCCTGCTCGGCGATGAAACAAAGGTCGCATTACGCCACTGGGATGACTTGCAGCCCGGCCTTAAACAGGCCATCCAGGCTGACATGGCCAGCGCCTGGTTCATGTACATCGTGCTCATCGTGCTGGTGGCATTCAGCGTATTGAACACCCAGTTGATGTCGGTACTCGAACGTACCCGCGAATTCGGCACAATGATGGCGCTTGGATTGAAACCCTCGCGACTGGCACGACTGATAATACTGGAAACCGGAATGATGACGGGGCTCGGCCTGCTACTGGGTATTACGCTTGGAGCGCTCATCACCTGGTATGTAAGCCTGGTCGGATTTTCCTACCCCGGCATGGCGGAAATGGCGGTCAAATTCAACCTGCCGGAGCGCATGTATCCTGCCATTTCATTGATTTCACTGACCCTGGGTCCCGGAATCGTCGCCTTCGGTAGCCTGTTGGCGGCGATCTATCCGGCATTGCGCCTCAATCGGTTACTGCCGCTCGAAGCGATGCGGGCGGTTTGATATGGCAGGGTTCAGACTTCATTTTGGCACTATTCTCATCCTCTCCTGGCGCAACCTGTGGCGTAATCAGCGGCGCACTTACATCATGCTCGGCGCCATCTCGATTGGCGTATGGGCAATGATTTTCATGACCGCGCTGATGCGAGGCATGGTCGATGACATGCTC
>Ga0209271_10000880_pt1 | contig 10490 bp, 11 predicted proteins | sample tdAd002_FD_187123 | JGI IMG/M metagenome (GOLD analysis project Ga0209271, IMG submission 187123) | Marine sediment microbial communities from the Atlantic coast under amendment with organic carbon and nitrate - tdAd00.2 (SPAdes)... | ecosystem: Environmental > Aquatic > Marine > Coastal >... | reverse complement strand
GTCGGGTGTTGTCCTGCTGGCCGCCGCCGCTTTCTTGTTTTTAAGAAGACTTTTTATATCCCAGGTTAGATATATTTCCCTGGCTTCGGACTATTTTCCGCTTTTTCTGATTATGGGCATCGCTTTTACCGGCATCCTGATGCGTTATTTCACAAAAACGGATATTGTAGGCATCAAAGAGTTTACCATGGGATTGCTTACGCTCAAACCCCATATCCCTGAAGGTGTCGGCGGTATTTTTTATGTACACCTGTTTTTTGTAAGCGTTCTTTTGGCCTATTTCCCCTTCAGCAAACTCATGCATCTGGGAGGGATTTTTATGAGCCCCACCAGGAATTTGGCCAACAATAGCCGCGTCAAAAGACATCTTAACCCGTGGAATTACTCTGTCGATGTCCATACCTACCATCACTATGAAGATGACTTCAGGGAAAAAATGGTCGAAGCCGGATTGCCGGTGGAAAAAGAGTTAGAGCCGGAACTGCCGGAAGAACCAGAGAAACCAGAAGAACCAGAGGAAAAGGAGTAAATAATGTCAGACGTTCCAAACCCGGAAGAACTGTTAACAAACATAGCACCTAAGCCGCCCGCTACGGGATGGATGGATACCCCTGCCGAGATTAAAAAGGGAATATATTGCTATGCTGCGAATCCGAAAAGCGTTGAAACTCTCAGCCTTCCTCATGCGCGACAGTGGAACCCGGCCGAAGAGGACTGGAATCTGCCTGAAAACTGGAAGGAGATAATTACTGAAGGTTTCAGGGAGCGGCTCGACCGCTTTCGCTCCATCAAAGTTTTCATGGACATCTGTGTGCGCTGCGGGGCCTGTGCCGACAAATGTCATTTCTTTATCGGGTCGGGTGATCCCAAAAACATGCCGGTCCTGCGGGCCGAACTTTTGCGTTCGGTCTATAGAAACGATTTTACGGCCGCCGGCAGGATTATCGGGTCCCTGGGCCAAAAATTCAAAAAGAGCATCGGTGCCAGAGAACTGACGTTGGATGTTTTAAAAGAGTGGTGGTATTATCTCTTCCAGTGTTCGGAGTGCCGGCGCTGTTCGGTGTTCTGCCCATACGGTATCGACACTGCGGAGATCACCATCATGGGCCGCGAGCTTTTGAATCTCATCGGCCTTAATATAGACTGGATCGCCACCCCTGTGGCCAATTGCTACCGGACCGGGAACCATCTTGGAATTCAGCCCCATGCTTACAAGGATATGATGGACTTCTTTACCGATGAAATCGAAGATATAACCGGCGTTCGGGTAAACCCCAGTTTCAACAGAAAGGGCGCCGATATCCTTTTCATCACCCCCTCCGGTGATGTCTTTGCCGACCCCGGGACGTTTACCTGTGTGGGTTACATGATGCTGTTTCATTACCTGCAGGAGAAATACGGTTTTGATATCACCTGGAGCACTTACGCTTCCGAGGGCGGTAACTTCGGTTTTTTTACCTCCCACGAGACCATGAAGCGGCTGAATGCTAAAATGTTCGCCGAAGCCAAAAGGCTGGGCGTAAAATGGATTCTGGGTGGAGAGTGCGGTCATATGTGGCGGGTAATTAACCAGTACATGGATACAATGAACGGCCCTGCCGACTTTTTGGAAGAACCGGTTTCTCCCATTACCGGCACTGTATTTGAAAATGCCAAATCGACCAAGATGGTGCATATTGCCGAGTTCATCGCCGACCTTATCAAACACGACAAACTGGATTTAGATATCAGTCGCAATGACCATTTAAAGGTTACCTATCACGACTCCTGCAACACTTCCCGGGGAATGGGACTTTTGGAAGAGCCCCGCTACGTCATCAAAAACGTGTGCAACAATTTTTATGAGATGCCTGCCAATACCATCCGGGAACAGACCTTCTGCTGCGGCAGCGGGTCAGGTCTGAATGCCGGTGAAAACATGGAGCTGAGGATGCAGGGCGGTCTGCCCAGGGCCAATGCCGTCAAATATGTTCACGAAAAACACGACGTAAATATGCTGGCATGTATCTGTGCCATCGACCGGGCAGCCTTAACGAGTTCCATGGAATACTGGGTGCCTGAAGTGGAAGTTACCGGCATGACCGAACTGGTGAGCAATGCTCTGATCCTGCCCGGAGAAGGAAAGAGAACAATGGACCTGCGAAGTGAGCCGCTGCCGGGAATGGAGGATGAAGATGCCGAATAATAAGAAAATGTATGATAAAGGGAAAGTTATTGCCGGTCTTTGCATCTTTGTTGTGATGATAACATTTCCTTTCTGGTACAATCTTGGAAAGGCTGCTCCGGCACCTGAACCCAAACTGACCGGTAAAGCGGCGGAAGCCGGCCAGCAGTGCGTCGAATCCAAAGAATACATGAAGGCCGAGCATATGCAGATCCTTAATGACTGGAGGGATACGGTTGTACGCGACGCTAAGAGAATCTATGTGAACAGCACCGGGAAGAAATTTGAAATGAGTTTGTCCAACACCTGTTTGGATTGTCACACTGAAAAGGCAGAATTTTGTGACAAGTGTCACAATTATGCTTCGGTATCCCCTTACTGCTGGGATTGCCACGTTGATCCGAAGGAGGAGATGTAATGGAAAGCGGCCGAAGAAGCTTTTTGAAAATAGCTGGATTATCAGCGCTGGGTATAGGGGCTAAGCCGGTGCTGGATGTATTGGCTTCTAGTGAACCTGGGGCCACATCCAAACCCGAAACAATGAAAGGCAAAGATGTTCTGACAGCCAAAAGATGGGCCCTGGTTGTAGACACCCGCAAAATCGAATCTGAGGAAGATCTCGAGCCGATGATTGAAATCTGCGATAAGATTCATAATGTTCCCAAGTTTGAAAATAAGAGGCATGAGATTAAATGGATCTGGATGGAAGAATTCAAACATGCTTTTCCAACCCAGGAACATGAATTCCTTGATGAAAGGGTTGAGCATTTACCTTTTTTAACACTTTGCAACCATTGTGAAAAGCCCGCCTGCGTCCGAGCTTGCCCAACAAAGGCAACTTTTAAACGCCAAGACGGAATTGTACTCATGGATTTTCATCGGTGCATCGGTTGCAGATTCTGTATGGCTGCCTGTCCCTATGGATCGAGAAGTTTCAATTTCAGGGACCCGCGCCCTTTTATCAAAGAAATAAATCCTAAATTTCCCACCAGAACGAAGGGTGTTGTTGAAAAATGCAATTTCTGCGCGGAAAGACTGGCTGTGGGGAAGATTCCCGCCTGTGTGGAGGTGTCCAACGGTGCCCTTATCTTTGGCGATCTGGATGATCCTGAATCAGAAGTCAGAGAAACATTAAGAACCAACTACACGATTCGTCGTAAACCGGCCCTGGGTGCTGGGCCATCAATTTTCTATATTGTATGAGGTGGTTATGCTTGAAAAGGCGTTAACAGGAAGCAAGAGATACTATGGATGGATGGCGGCGCTTTTGGCCGTTATCGGTGTTGGTTTTGCCTGCTATCTGTGGCAGTATAGTTTCGGCCTGGGAATTACGGGCATGAGCAGGGATGTATCGTGGGGGTTTTACATTGCCCAGTTTACATTTCTTGTCGGTGTGGCGGCATCAGCGGTAATGGTGGTTTTGCCCTACTATCTGCATAATTATAAAGCATTTGGCAGGATTACCATTCTGGGAGAATTTTTAGCGGTCGCTTCGGTGACCATGTGTGTTCTGTTTATCTTTGTGGACCTTGGCCAACCTACGCGGGTTGTCAATGTCCTTTTGCACCCCACACCCAATTCGGTCCTTTTCTGGGATATGATCGTTTTAAACGGGTACCTTTTACTGAACATCGTTATCGCCTGGAAGGTTTTGGAAGCAGAGCGCAACGATGTTGCCCCGCCCGGCTGGTTAAAACCGTTCATATACATTTCAATTCCTTGGGCTGTTAGTATTCATACGGTAACGGCCTATCTTTACTGCGGTCTTCCGGGCAGAGGTTTTTGGCTGACCGCCATTTTGGCACCGCGCTTTCTTTCTTCGGCCTTTGCTGCAGGTCCGGCACTTTTGATTCTGTTATGCATGATTGTTAGAAAGTTCACCAGGTTTGACCCCGGCAAGGAACAGATTCAGTCTCTTGCCAAGGTGGTGGCATATGCAATCACCGTCAATGTTTTCTTCTTTCTTTGTGAGGTTTTTGTGGTATTTTACAGCAGGATACCGGAACATATGGACCATCTAACATACCTGTTTGTGGGATTGCACGGACATGGTGTCCTGGTGCCCTGGATGTGGGCATCCATGATACTGATGGTGGTGTCGATTATTCTGCTTGTTAATCCTATCACCCGCAAAAACGAAACCGTTCTGATCGTAGCCTGTATAACCGTGTTTGTCGGTACTTGGATTGACAAAGGGCTTGGAATGATTTCAGGCGGGTTTGTACCGAGCCCTTTGCATCATGTTAATGAATATGTTCCGACAGTACCCGAAGTTCTTATTGCCCTCGGGATATGGGCCATAGGCTTTCTGGTATTGACTGTCCTGTACAAGATCGGAGTAACGATAAAGGAGGAAATCGCCGGATTGGCATAAACTGTTGTTGATAAATTTTCAAAAGGGGTTCATCCGCAGAGGTGACCCCTTTTTTTATTCATGTTCATGGGTATATGTTCCGTGGGTATGGGCATGGACATGCTGGTGTACATGGATCTCCTGATCAAAAAGGATCTTGCCGTCTTTCATGGTATAGATGGCATTCGTTATGTCAGCCAGGAAATCGATTTCGTGGGATATTAATATGTAGGAAAGATCAAGGTTCGACAACACGTCTTTTAACGTAGCCTTTGTCCTATCATCAAGTCCGCTGGTTGGTTCATCCAGGAGCAGAACTTCCGGTTCCATGGCAAGTACCGTGGCAAGGGAGACCAGCTTTTTTTCACCCCCGGAAAGCTTGTAGGTTATTCTGTCTTCAAAGCCGGCCAGACCTAAAAAATTTAGAGTATTACGGGCGATGTCCATGGCTTCATCCTGTGATTTGCCCAGATTCAGGGGTCCGAAGGCGACATCCTCCACGACCGTGGGTGAAAACAACTGGTCGTCCGCATCCTGAAAAAGAAGCCCTATTTTCTCACGCACCTTCCTGAAATCTTTTTCCGTTACTGTAGGACGGTTGTAGATTTCAATCGCGCCTGCAGAAGGTTTTAAGAGTCCCATAATAATGTGAAACAGGGTGGTTTTCCCGCTGCCGTTTGGCCCCATCAGACCGACCCGGTCGCCTTTGTAAAGCTTTAAATCGAGATTGTCGAGGGCCGGAGGGCTGCCCGGATAGCTAAAGCAGATATCTTTAAGATGAATAATCAAATCGTTTTTTTCCACTCCAAAACTCCTAAAAGAATAATAATCGTCAGCATACAAACCAGGGAGACGACATCCCTCCTTTTAATAGAGAACTTACTCAAACTATAAAGATTACCCTTAAAACCACGGCACAGCATGGCATTATGAACTCGTTGGGCCCGGTCGAAACTCCTGACCAGAAGCATCCCCACCATGTAAGCAAAGGTTTTGTAGGTATGCAAACTGGTTTTGGGTCTGAATCCTCGAATCTTCATGGAATTTAACAGTCGAGCATATTCCCTGTGCATGACGTGAATGTAACGGTAGGTAAAGAAAAACAGATGCACAATTTTTTTGGGGATCCCCAGTTCATGCATGGCATGGCCCATAGTGAAGATTGGGGTCGATGCAACCAGCGAAATCAGCATGAGCATCATGGCGTTTGATTTAATGGTGATCCGGGTTGCATAGAGCACACCTTCGTGGGTGACTGCCAGCGGCCCGATAAAAAAAGCCACCTTTCCGGCAAAGGTAAAAGGAAGAAAGAGCCACAGGAAAATAATCAGCATGTTGACAGGTATAAGTCGCCCGCGGAGTTCCTTTGTCGGTACTCCGGCTGCTAATACAATCAAAAGGCTCAGCGCAAGCGCCCACATTAAAACCGGCAATTGGTTTGAAACAGCCACGACAACGGAAAAAAGAAACACCACAACAATCTTGATGCGGGGATCAAGACGCTTAATAAAGGAATCACCATTAGACAGTTCTTCAATCATCTGATTTTGTTATTCCTTTTTGCGACGGTTTGAAAAATACAAGGCTATACCCACAAGTCCAATTATGTACCCAATACCACCCATGATTTCAGCTAAACCGGGACCGCACTCCATAGAATCGGCCAGCATTTCAGTTATGGGCCTAAGCTTTTTGTCCAGGGAGGTATCGATTATTTCCTGGATCTCTTTTTTTTTTAATTCCATAGTCGAAGGTTCAGAAACCTCTCCGGCAATTTTGATACTTTCCGAACTGGAGGGAGAAGTAGCGGTAACTTCTTCAACGGTTGCTAAGGTATTGCTTTCAGATTGAGACCCCGTAATTTCTTGGATCGGTATCTTCCAGGCAGCCATATGGCCCATGGAGGCTTCCAGCACGACCTTGAGTTCGGTCCTTTTTGGTATTTTAAATGAAAACATTCCGTTTTCGTCGGTTTTGCCTTCAAGAAGCAAAACGTCATTTGGATCATAGACCAAAACCTGTGCGTTTTTTGTTTGTTTGCCTCCGCTGAATTTGCTTTGAGTGTGAATCGTATCTCCTTCCACCCAGGCAAAGATCATAACCTTGTGAGCAGATACAGGCACAGGTAAAAGCCACAAAACCGCAAAAACAATACATATAACTTTGTGCTTTGAGACCTTTGCAAAACGTTCAATTTTGTTCAAGGCCAAGAAAGGCGATAATTTTAACCGCAAGAATACATTGAGTATTTTGAGGATTGAAATTTGAGCCTGACCCCAGAGGAATAGGCTACGCATTCCACGGGGCAGGCGCCGGCATTGGGCAAAAGGGGGCGTTTTACAAAGGTCTCGCTTTATGTTTATGTGTCGGTTAGTTAGGAGCATTGGCTACCTCCAAAATCTCGGGTCTTACTTTTCTAAGAAAAAGGGCGCAGGCGGCCGTCAGAATCCCTTCGATTAGCATTACAGGAAGATGAGCTGCAACCACAAGTTTGGCCGCCGGCAAGAAAGCTTCGCCTGTCATGTACAAAGACAATCCCACCAAAATGCCGGCCATTAAAACAGCACAGAAGCCGGACGCAAATGCTGCAAATATGAATGCATACAGCCCGGTGCCTGACTTTGTGCCCCATCCGAACAAGTAATAACAGACGACTGCAGGAAGAGCCATATTCAGTGTGTTTACGCCTAATGTAGTAATGCCGCCGAACTGAAAAAGGAGTGCCTGGAGTGCCAGACCGACAAGTATTGCTGGAAAGGCCTTCCATCCGAGGATCAACCCCACCAGGCCGTTAAGAATCAGATGTACTGAAACCGGACCTGCCGGCACGTGGATCAGGGAAGCCACAAAAAAGGCGGCCGATAAAATTCCTATGGATGGAATTTCTTTTTGATCAAGACCTCTCATGCCGACAGCAACGCCTGCTGCCGTAATGGCTGCTCCTCCTATGAGAACGGCCGGTGATAATATTCCTTCTGATATATGCATGATTTATCTTTTATTTTTTGTTCATATCGTGAAACCTGATCCATATGACGGCACCGAGTTCCACGTCTTTTTCTTCACCGGCATGCTTTAGCTTGAAATCAGCCTGGTTAAGAGCGGCAAAACCCCACCAGCCGGCTCTGGGCGCAGCATAGGTGAAAAGACCATTTCGATCCGCCTTAATTGTTTGGGTGACCATGTAGTCTGTCGGTGCTTTAGCCTGCCCATCTTTGTTATAGTATTCCACTTCCACTTGGGCATAAGGTACAGGTTTTCCATCCAGCTTGACGATTCCCTGGAAAACATTTCCTGCATAAAGACCGAACGGCTTTGAAAGGGGAACGATCTCGGTTTTAAGCCCGATTTCTTCATCCCAGCCTTCATCATCACCGAATGCCGTAACCACCGTCTTTGTGTAATGCACTATAAAACAATCCTCGGCAGGTTCCCGGTAGGGTTTGGGCTCCATGTAAAATATGTAAACCCCCGGTCTTTTCACTTTGTAGTCAACTTCCCAGGTTGTGTGATCCATAATTTGCACTTTTTTTAGATCGCCGAGCAAATTCTGTTTCTTGCCATTTGCCATAACTCCGAAAGCAACCGGCTTTACCAGATCCATACCCTCGCCTTCAAAAGGATGTGAAAATGACAGTTTCAGAACCACGGTTTTACTTTCCCCCTGCATGACCATGGAATCCGAGGGGATTACCATACCGAAATGTGCAGAAGCCTGTCCTGTCAGTATGAAGATCGTTGCAATAATAAACGTAAAAATCGTCCTTTTTTTCACGAAAACCTTCTTTGCTGCAAAAAAAAAACCACAAAGTTACAGCATCTTCATGATACCCGTACCTTCGTGGCGTTGTTTGTTTTTTATGAAATAAATTTTGCTGCAGCCTTCTGACTGCAATTTTCCAGGAACAATTATATGATAAAATGGATTATGTCAAGAAAATTTGATGAATTCGTAAAAAATCTTTTGCGAGCGACATTGAGGATTTTTGGAAAAAGATTCATGAAAGGCTGAACGTTAAGAATTGCAAACTGTTTGAGGGCGTTACCCCGAGTTTTTGCAATTTAGTGAAGCATTTCACCCGAATCCTTGGACCCTTGACCCCTTGAATCCTTTCAAAATCATCAACTCTTTTGGAGATGATTCATTAATAAATGGTTCGTTTGTCTTCCCTGTGATCCACCATATAAAGTAGCTTCCCCTTTTCTTTGATCTTGTCTAAAAGTGACGGCAGTTTTTGCCTGTCGATCTGGTAAACCCTGAAGTAGATATTCATATAATCGGGAGGTGCATTATCCCACGAGCTAAGTATACTGGCGGTTCGTCCTCCATACTCGTGGATGAGTTCCCTGACTTCCTTGATGGGGCCGGGCATGTCTTTTATGCGTATAGCGAATTGCACACCTTTTTTACCCAGTCCGGTCAGGGAAATGATCACCCTGAAAAGATCGCTACGGGTTATAATCCCTAACAACCGGTTGTTTTCATCGACCACCGGAAGACCTGAAATCTTTTTTTCCAGAAGGGTGGCGGCGGCCTCTTCAACCGTGCAGTCGGGCTGGACGGTATAAACAGATTTTTTCATTAAATCTCTTATTTTTATTTTGGAGATAAGAAATAAAAGCTCATGCATATCAAGCGTTGTGGCGTCAGAAGGGGAGGCTTTTTTAAGATCCCGGTCGGTGATAATTCCGACGATCTCTCCTTTTTCCATCACCGGCAGCATTTTGATATTCTGTTCCTGTAGGATGTAAATGGCATTCTGCATGGATTCGTCCGCATCCACGGTTATAACTTCTTTGCTCATCCAGTTTTTAACAAGCATTTTTCCCCTCCTGTGTTGTTTATTCGGATTTAACAACGATATTTCATGCAAATCATTATGTCATAAAATAGCACAAGCTTCAAGGTATAGCAGGAAAATTGTACCTGCAAAGTGTCTTGACTTAGAAATAAAAAGACTTTATGAGTTGTAACCTTTTTGAGAAAGAGACATCACGAAAACAAAAAAGAGAGAAAGTATGGAATAAATGAAACATAAAATAAAAAACCTGATTCTTGAAGCTGTAACCTGTGCATATGAAAAAGGGGATTTGCCTTCAAAAGCGTTTTCTGCAATCGAGGTCGAAGTGCCCAAGATAGAATCGCATGGTGATTTTTCTACAAACATTGCAATGGTTACGGCATCTGTCCAAAAGATGCCCCCGCGAAAGATCGCAGAATCAATTTTAAAACATGTCACAGATCCGGACAATATTTTAGCAAAAACAGAGATTGCCGGTCCCGGCTTCATCAATTTTTTTTTAAACACGTGGTCATGGTATCCTGTTTTACACAAAATTCATCAAGAGGATATCCGTTATGGAGCTTCAGATATCGGCAATGGTGAAAAAATCCAGGTGGAGTTTGTAAGCTCCAATCCAACAGGGCCTTTGCATGTAGGACACGGGCGGGGTGCTGCTGTAGGTGACAGCGTGGCCAATATCTTGGGGTTTTGCGGATATGATGTTCAAAAGGAATACTATATCAACGATTCGGGCCGGCAGATAAATACACTGGGCAGATCTGTTTTTCTCCGGTATAAGGAGTTGCTGGGGGAAGATATTCAGTTCCCGGAGGACTGTTATCAGGGCGGTTATATCCGTGATTATGCAAAAAAAATAAGGGACAGCCAGTGCTGAAGAAGCGGGAGAATCCAAACTGGCCCCTGACCACATTGGCGGTAGCCGGGATGGTGCTCACGGTTTATCTGGTTCTTACCTCATGGCTGGGTCAACCACCCCTGTACTGCGATGAGGGAAGCTCCTGCGACATCGTCCAGCAGAGCCGATGGGGTACCTTTTTGATCTTACCAACGGCTTTCTGGGGTTTCCTGACCTATGCCATACTGGCCTACATCGGGTTCCGGGTCCGAAATCAGGGTTTGCACTGGAAGGCGGCCTGGATAGTCTCCCTCGTGGGCCTCGGCTATAGTG
>Ga0209271_10000879_pt1 | contig 10491 bp, 5 predicted proteins | sample tdAd002_FD_187123 | JGI IMG/M metagenome (GOLD analysis project Ga0209271, IMG submission 187123) | Marine sediment microbial communities from the Atlantic coast under amendment with organic carbon and nitrate - tdAd00.2 (SPAdes)... | ecosystem: Environmental > Aquatic > Marine > Coastal >... | reverse complement strand
CAGTTCAGGTTGCAATATATCGATATACGTCGGGAAAAGTGCTCCGGCAGTTGTCGTTGTCGTGCTGTCCAGATCCTGGCCGAAATAATAGGCACCGGCGACCCACGTGCTGCCGGTACCGAATTCGCCGGTAAATTGAAATTCCTGCGAGAACGACGACTGTTCTGCCGTTTTGGTTTGATTCAGCAAGTCGACGTCGGAGAAATCGATGTCAATTGAGTCAAAGGTCTCGAATGTGCGGAACGCGGAAATAGACTTCAATGTGATGCCATTGCCGAAGGTCTTGCTGAATTCCAACGACAGGCCGGCGTCTTCATTGGTCGACACGGGCAATTCGCTCACGGCCGTAACGTAGTCATCAAAACGACTGTTTGGCACAATCGCGGCACCGGCGAAACCGTCGAGCATTGGTTGTGGATAATTATAAGTTGCGAATACCGTGCCACCCAACTGAGCATTAACGGCGTCCGATCCGACTGCCGTCAGCGGATTTATCTGGCCCGCGGCAACGCCGGGGATTTTAAACTGATGATACAGGCTGTCGACCCTGGAAATGGCTACGCAACATACTTCGTCTATTTCTGAGTAGTCGGCTATGATGCGCATATTGAAATCGTCACTCGGTTCATTGAGTGCAAACTGAAGTCGTGCCCCGATTCGATCGCGATCATTGTGCACATTGCTACCGAACGCGACATCGTCGACAAAGCCGTCTCGCTGCGTCGCGAATATCGTGCCGCGGATTGCCGAATTTTCACCCACCGGTATATTCGCAGCGCCACTGACTCTGAGCAGACTCAAATCACCGACTGTCACGTCGACGAATGCGTCCTGATCACGGCTCGGCCGAACGGTTTGGACGCTAATTGCGCCAGCGGCCGTGTTCTTGCCAAACAGAGTGCCTTGCGGGCCACGCAGGACATTGACGCTAGCGATGTCGACAAGGTCGTTAATCATCGAGCTCTGTCGCGACCGGTAAATTCCGTCAACGTAGAGTCCGACCGATGATTCGACACCGAAATTGTTCGAGGTGCTGCCGATGCCGCGAATTGCGAAATTTGACGTCGTCGCGGACTGGCTCTGCCCGACAATCAGTCCAGGCACATTTGTTTGCAGATCGAAAACGTCCCTGATCCCGGCTTCGGCAATCTGTGCCCCGGACAAGGTGGTCACCGCAACAGGAACATCCATAATGTTCTGCGCACGTCTTTGCACCGTGACGACGATTTCTTCAAAAAAAGCTTCTTCTTCCTGTGCGTTTACCGGGTTGCTGGACATCAGCCCGGCGGCGGCTAGTGGCAGCAGCGTCGTACGAGCCAACACGCGGCGCATTCTTGACTGGGTACCGTTCATGATTTCCCCCCTTCCTGGAGTCATTTTGAGGCGCTAATTGTGCGGTCAAGGATAGCACGTATCGCTCGAATCGCCGCAAAATCAAGAGCTTCGGAATGTGCGTACACCGCGATGCCGGTGTCTGATTTCTGTTAAATTATGCGCGCCGCCAAATACCGGAGAATGCAGCATGCTCGGATTGATGATGAACACCCCGCTCCTGATTTCGTCGATTGCCGAGCACGGGGCGAAGTTTCATGGCGGTCGCGAGATCGTCTCAGTCACAGCCGACAATCCCTTGCATCGCTACACGTACGGCGAGTGCATTGGACGGGCTAAACAACTCGCCAACGCCTTGCGCGGCATGGGCGCAGAACCAGGCGATCGAATCGCGACACTCGCCTGGAATGACTATCGGCACCTCGAGGCGTATTACGGCATCAGTGGCGCAGGCTTCGTTTGCCACACGATTAATCCGCGGTTGTTCCCCGAACAGCTGGTTTTCATCATCAATCATGCTGAAGACCGCTGGATTTTCACGGACGTCATGTTCGTACCGCTACTTGAAGCTATCTCCGACATGATTCCAAACGTCGAGGGCTTTGTTGTCATGACAGATAAGGCGCACATGCCTGAGACAAAGTTGCAGAACACGATTTGTTACGAAGAGTTGATATCCAGTGAATCACACGAATATGCTTGGCCCGAACTTGACGAGCGCACAGCCTCGGCGCTCTGTTATACGTCGGGAACGACGGGCGATCCCAAAGGCGTCCTGTACGACCATCGCTCAACGGTGCTGCACGCTATTGCCGAGATCGCTCCGGATACGATGAGCCTGTCGAGCTACGATTCGGTGCTGCCGGTCGTGCCACTGTTTCATGTCAACGCTTGGGGTGTACCGTATTCGGCCTTCATGGTTGGTGCCAAGCTGGTTCTGCCGGGTCCGAAAATGGGCGACGGCGAGACGTTGTGCAATTTGCTCGACTCAGAAGACGTGACGCTGGCGCTCGGTGTGCCGACGGTGTGGATGGCGCTGCTGCAATACTGTGAATCAGCCGGCAAACGGCTCGATAAACTGCAAAGGACCGTCATCGGTGGGGCTGCCGTGCCGCGCTCCATGATTGAGGCATTTCATGACAAGCACGGCGTCGAAGTTCGTCAGGGCTGGGGGATGACCGAGACGAGTCCGCTCGGTGTCGCGAATTGCCTCAAGGCTGGTATGCCCGAAATGACGCCGGATGAACAGCTCGACCTGGCGACCAAGGCCGGGCGTGGTCTGTTTGGCTGCGAACTGCGAATTGTTGACGACGAAGGCAATGAACTGCCATGGGACGGCGAAGCGTACGGACCGCTACAGGTACGCGGACCGTGGATTTGTAGCGATTACTACAAACTCGCCGGGGCAGGTGGCGCGCACACGGACGACGGCTGGTTCGACACGGGCGATGTCGCGACGATCGACCCCGAGGGATACATGGCGATCACGGATCGGACCAAGGACGTCATCAAATCGGGCGGCGAGTGGATCAGTTCGATCGAACTTGAAAATACAATCATGGGACACCCGGCAGTGGCTGAGGCGGCCGTCATCGGCGTCGCTCATCCGAAGTGGACGGAAAGACCGCTGTTGATCGTGATCAAAGCCGAAGGCAAAGACGTCACCGGAGACGAGTTGCTCGCCTGGTACGAAGGCAAGGTCGCCAATTGGTGGATCCCGACGGATGTGGAATTCGTCACAGAATTGCCGCATACCGCAACCGGAAAGATCAAGAAGATTGAATTGCGTAAGCAATTCGCAGACTATCAGTTGACTGGGTAGCGGCCATTGGCCGTTGAAGTACTTCGCTGGAGCAACAATGGGTGATCCCCTTCGTCTTTACGGCCTGAATGCGCTCGTCATAAACGCTGCGAGCGGCATCGGTGAGGCCATTTCGCGCACATTGATCAAGCACGGCGCCAAAGTACTGGCCGTGGACACCGCGAATAGCGGTGTCGAGCAGCACTTCCGGTCCGTCAAGGGCATCGAGGGTTATTCCGCCAGCTTGACCGACGCAACGCGTATGCCGGCCCTGGTCGAGGAAGCGGTCAGTCATCTTGGTGGTATCGACATCCTCGTCAATGAGTTTCCCTTGAATGGCGAGGCACCACTCGCCGATGGTGATGAACAAGTCGGCAAATTGCTGGAGGTGCGCGCTGAGCTGATCATGGCGCTGTGTCGGTCTTCGCTACCCCACCTCAAGAAGAGTCCCGCAGGGCGCATCATCAATATCGGTTTCCTGCGCAGCATTTTCGCAGAAGACGGCGCTGACGCATTTGCAAAATCGGAGCAGGATCTGGCGGCGTTGACGCGCGCAATGGGTACCGAGACCGGCGAGTTCGGCATTACAGCCAACTACATACAGCCTGGCGCGATCATGACACCGAGGAGCCGCGAGGTTTTCAAGAAAAACATGGCGCTGCGCGACTTCTGCATCGGGCAATCGGCTGCACGGCGGCTCGGTGAGCCTGTCGATATCGCGAAAGTTGCCCTGTTTCTTGCCAGCGATGACTCTGCCTTCGTGAATGGCACTGGTCTGCTCGTCGATGGCGGCCGCACCAGGTAGCCGATCGTCATGCATCCGGTATTGCAGGATCTCATAGCGCTTCTCCAGCTCGAGCGAATCGAAGACAATATTTTTCGCGGTGACAGCCGCGACATCGGCAGTGCGCAAGTATTTGGTGGCCAGGTTCTCGGACAGGCATTGTCGGCGGCACAGCACACTGTCGAAGGACGCGTCGCACATTCTCTACATGCTTATTTTCTACGCCGCGGCGACATGGATGCACCCATCATTTATGAAGTAGATCGCGCGCGCGATGGCGGCAGTTTCTCCAACCGGCGTGTCGTTGCGATTCAGCACGGGCGGCCGATATTCAACCTGGCCGCATCGTTCCAGGAACCCGAAACCGGGCTCGATCACCAGACGGGTATGCCGGACGTTCCCGGGCCGGATGGTCTCAAAGACCTCGCCGAAGTCGCGGCAGATCATCTTGACAATCTGCCGGAGAAGCTGCGGCGTTTCATGAAGGACAAGCGGCCATTCGATTTTCGGCCCGTAGAAGGCACTACGCTGGGCGACAATAAGCCTCGTCCGCCAGTCAGGCACGTCTGGATACGAACGTGCGACGAACTTCCCGACGATCCTCCTCTACATCGCAGTGTTCTGGCTTACGTGTCCGACTACGAATTGCTCGGGACGAGCATGTTGCCGCATGGTCTGCCATTCGGTCGCGGCAGGGTCATCATGGCGAGCCTCGACCACGCCCTGTGGTTTCACCGCGAATTCCGGATCGACGACTGGTTGCTATACGCGATGGACAGCCCGAACGCGCATGGCGCACGTGGCCTGGCACGCGGTCAGTTGTTTACAGCAGATGGACAATTGGTTGCATCCACTTCCCAGGAAGGTCTGATACGCGTTGTTGATGAACCCAGGCAAACTCGCTCGGATCCGCGTCTGCAGGTCTGATGCGCTATCGTTTCTGTGCCCGCCACCAGTGAATGGGGCAGGACTGGTCTTCTTCGAGTACGAAAAACCCATGGCTTGCGAGCCACTGCACATGGTCCCTGGCATGCCAGGGACCGATGAATGGCTCGTGCATGTGTCCCGCCAATAACTTGAAGTAAACACCGCGCCAACCGAACCGGCGGTAAAGATCACGTCTCGATAGTGTCATCTGCAGGGAAGATGGTTCCGCGATGATGATTTCGCCGCCAGGCTTCAGAATGCGGTTAATTTCCGTGAGCGCCTGTTCCGCGAACTTCGGCGGTATTTCGTGAAATACGAAGCTCAGGCAAATGGCGTCAAATTCTTCGTCTGCGTAGCCCGTGCTTTCTGCATTCGCAACGATGAACGGAATTTTCGGATAGCGTTGCATGGCATGCGCAACCATGTACGGTGACGCGTCAATCGCTTGTACCGACGGGATACCGCAGTCCGCAAGCAACGCCGCCTGCTCGCCGCCGCCGCAGCCGATGTCCAGTACGCGCTCGTAGTTCGAAAAATGCACTGAAATTTTCTGCCGCAGTCGGGTCATCGAACCCAACATCACCTTGTCGAAGGTACGGATATATCCGTGTGTGAAATGTTTGGAGAAATAGCCATTGGGCAGGCCGTGATACTCAGCGAGCAGGTAGGGCGGAAACGTGTGATTGTTGGCGACGGACTCTGGCGGAACAGCCCTGGTCCGTTTGCCGCGTATGTGTCGGACTAACCGAAGCAGATCGCGCGGCCGATTCGGCTTGAGTTCGTCAACCCAGGTCTCGGGCAGCTCGTCGAGAGTAGGTGCGAGATTTTGCTCGTTCATTTGTCGAGGGTGACTATCACTGCGCCTTGCCTTGCGCCGCAACCGCTGCGGCGGCTTTCGCCACAGCTTCAGGATCGCCCAGGAATTCACGCGATACGGGATTGAGATCGTCGTCGAGTTCGTAGGCCAGTGGAATACCCGTCGGAATATTGAATCCCGTAATCTCTTTATCCGAGACCTTGTCGAGCATCTTCACGAGCGCGCGCAGGCTGTTGCCGTGCGCCGCGATCAACACGTCTTTGCCAGCCCGCAGTTCCGGGGCGATCGTGTCTTCCCAACTTGGCAGCACCCGATCAAGCGTCAGCGCCAGCGATTCGGTGCCTGGCAAGTTCCCGATGCCGGCATAGCGGGCGTCGTGTGACGGGTGCCGCTCATCGGTGATTTCGAGATCCGGTGGCGGGATGTCGTAACTGCGGCGCCAGATATGGACCTGTTCGTCGCCATATTTCGCCGCGGTCTCAGCCTTGTTAAGGCCCTGAAGCGCACCGTAATGGCGTTCATTCAGACGCCAGTCGCGGACGACCGGAATCCACATGCGGTCCATCTCATCGAGCATCAGCCACAATGTTCGTATCGCACGCTTCAACACCGAGGTGAACGCGATGTCGAATTCGTATCCCATATCCGTGAGTAATCGACCGGCATCTACGGCTTCCTGGATGCCTTTCTCGGTCAGGTCAACGTCCTTCCATCCTGTAAACAGGTTTTTCAGGTTCCAGTCGCTTTGGCCGTGACGACACAGTACGAGCTTGCCCGCCATGTTCTCTCCGTATTTTTGCTCAGGTTGATATCAGGTCGCGGAATTCCCGCGCGGCGACCGAGAGCGTAGCAAAATCAATCTCACCGCGAAGTTTCATTTCCTCGATCATGTCCGTCAGTCGATCGACCCGTGTGCTGCGCTTCGCAAGCCAGCGGTCAACGGCTTCGGTCAGGTCGTGTTTGCCACGTTTGCGAAGAATTTTCTCCGCGAGCTCGCGGCGCATCCAGAAGAACTCGTCGCGAAGCTTACCCCGGGCGATCGCTTGCCAGCGGCCTTCGACTTTCAGGTCCTCCGCGCATACGTGCAACCAGTAAATGCCCAGCTTCTCGTTTGTCACCGCATAAAGTTTTGCCAGTTCGATGACGTCGGGTTTGTAAGACGCCGCAAGATCGGCCATGTCGAGGGCAGGCCGTGTCAACAGCAGGGCGGACATCCGATTCGCCAGTTTCTCGGACACGCCGTTTTCCATATGCTCCTGCGCCGCTTTTTGGTGACGCTCACGGGCCGCGGTCGACATAATCGAACCAGTCCGCGTGTACACCGTCGCCATGTCCGCCTTGAGGCGCTTCACTGTAGGTTCGATGGCAAGGTCATCGCCAAAGCGTTCGATCAGCCAGTAGCAGGCATGGCGCAATGAGCGGGCGATCTCAAAGAGTAGCGCGACCTGTGTCGTAGCAGGTAGTTCGTGATCGAGCTCTTCAATCGTTTTCCACAGCGGGCCGGCCTGACAGAGCTGCCGGGCCACGGTATACGCTCTCGCGATGGTGACGACATCTGCTCCCGTGTCGACCTGGATACGCTGCACGAACGAAGGGCCCATCCGATTCACGAGGTCGTTTGCAATCAGGGTCGCAAGTATCTGGCGGCTCAGGCGATGGCCCGGAATGAATTCGATATAGCGTTTTCTTAAGACGGCCGGGAAATAACGCAATGGATCGACGATCAGGAAATCCTCGAGCGTCTGGCCCGATGCGATTAGTCCGTCGTAAAGGTCGATCTTGGCGTAGCTGAGTACAACCGCAAGTTCGGGCCGAGTGAAGCCCTGTTTGCGTAGACGGCGGTCTTCGATTTCGGATTCTTCAGGCAGGAATTCCAACTCGCGATCAAGGATGCCGGTCTTCTCGAGATTGGCAATCAGTCGAGCCATCTCATCGCTTCGCTCGACACTGCTAACCTCACTCATGCTGATTGCCTGCATCTGCAAATAGTTGTTGCGCAGCACGAGGTCGGCAACATCGTCAGTCATTGAGGCGAGCAGTCGGTTGCGTTTTTCACGCGACATATTTTTTTGCTTAACAACTTCGCTGAGCAATATCTTGATATTGACTTCGCGATCCGAGCTGTCGACGCCACCCGAATTGTCGATGAAGTCTGTGTTGATTCGGCCGCCTCGCTGACTGAATTCAATACGCGCAAGTTGTGTCAGGCCGAGGTTGCCGCCTTCGCCGACGACCTTGCAGCGCAAGCGGTCTGCATCAACTCGCACGCCGTCATTCGTATGGTCACCGACGTCGCTGTGCCCCTCATTGCTAGCCTTGACGTAGGTGCCGATGCCGCCGTTCCAGAGCAGATCGAATTTCATGCGCAGGATGGCTCGAATCAGCTGGTCAGGCTGCATCGTCATTTCACTTACGCCAAGCATTCTTCGCGCCTCGGCGCTAAGTCGAATCGTCTTGGCTTGCCGCGAGTAAATTCCGCCACCTTTCGAGATGACGCTGTCATCGTAGTCGTTCCAACCGGATCGCCGCAGGTTGAACAGGCGCTGCCGTTCCTTGAAGCTCGCGCGAATATCGGGATCGGGATCGAGGAATATGTGCAAATGATTGAATGCTGCAAGCAGGCGTATCTTGCGTGATAGCAGCATGCCGTTGCCAAATACGTCGCCGCTCATGTCACCAATACCGACAACTGTAAACGGCTCCTTCTGCACGTTAGTGTCGAGTTCGCGGAAATGCCGTTTGACCGCTTCCCAGGCACCGCGAGCAGTGATGCCCATCTTTTTGTGGTCGTAGCCGGCGGAGCCGCCCGAAGCGAACGCGTCGTCAAGCCAGAAGTTATAACTGGCCGATATCTCGTTGGCCATGTCAGAGAACGTCGCGGTTCCCTTGTCAGCGGCAACGACGAGATACGGATCTTCGGCATCGCGTCGCACGACGTTCTTCGGTGTGACGACCTTGCCGTTAACGACATTGTCGGTAATGTCGAGCAGGCTGCTCACGAATGTCTTGTAGCAGCTGATACCGTTTTGAAAAATGGCATCACGATCTCCCACGGGCGCGCGTTTGGGGAAGAATCCGCCTTTAGCACCAGTCGGCACGATGACCGTGTTTTTGACGACCTGCGCCTTCATGAGGCCCAGGACTTCAGTCCGAAAATCTTCGCGACGATCTGACCAGCGTAATCCGCCGCGCGCGATATCACCGCCGCGCAAATGCACGCCCTCGACATCAGGTGAGAACACAAAAATCTCGAACTTCGGTTTTGGCAAGGGCATTTCGCGCAATCCCGACGGGTCCAGTTTGACCGAGATACAGGTCTTCTGGTTGCCATCGGCATCGGTCAGGAAATAGTTGGTCCGAAGCGTTGCACTAATCGCTTCGGCGAAAGCCGTCAGGATCCGATCCTCATCGACGTTGCGTGCTCGCGCGACCGCACGGTTCACCGCCTGCATCAGTGGTGCCAGGCCGGTTTTCCGCTTGCCGCTGGGTATCGAGGGATTGAACTGCAGTTCGAATTGCTCGACCAGCAGGTTGGCGAGCGCCGGATGCGCGTTGAGCACATTCTCCATGTACGCCTGGCTGAACGGCATGCCGAGCTGCAGCAGGTATTTCGTGTAACAACGCAGCAACGTCGTTTGTCGCGCGTTGAGCTTGGCGCCCAGAATCAGCCGGTTGAGACCGTCGCTCTCGACGCTGCCGGCGAGTACCTGCATGAAGCATTCTTCGAAGCGCGGCGCGACGACATTTCGATCGAGCTGTCCGCCACTCTGATGGCGCAGGTGAAAATCCTGGATCCAGAATGACTGCCCGGATAGCAGCTTCAGCTCATACGGGTGTTCGGTGTAAACGTCCACGCCCATGTCTTCGAGGATCGGGAACGCCTGCGACAGCACAAGCGGCTCGTCAAAGCTGTAGATCATGAAATGCATGTGCCCGGGCTCGCAGCCCTCTGGCTCGTAAAGTTCGACAGTTCTCGGCAAGCCGTCGGCAAGCATTTCCTCGATCCGGCTTACATCGCTGCATGCTTCACGTGGTGTGACATCTACCTGGTAACTGAGGGGGAAAGCATCGCTATACTCACGATGCAGGCGCGGTCCATCGTCGATACCACAAGTCGCACTGAGTTCGTCACGCAAGCGGTCGGACCACGTGACCACCACCTTGGCAATCATCTCCTCAATGGCGTGAATGCTGATGCGCGGTCGATCGCCGGATGGCGTGTGCACGACGATATGCACGCGAGCCAGCGCCGAGTCTGAAATCTGCACGCTGGAATCCACAGACGTTCCGCCAAAGGAATCACTTAGAACTGCCTCGACCCGTCGCCTGACGTGCGTCGTGTATTTCTCCCGGGGTATGAACACGAGGCAAGAGAAGAAGCGACGGAACGTGTCTCGCCGCAGGAAGAATTTGACGCGTTGACGGTCCTGTAGATTGAGAATGCCCACCGTGGTTCTGGCGAGGTCCTGTACGGACGCATGAAACAACTCGTCGCGAGGGTAGGTATTAACGATGTGCATCAATGCTTTACCGCGATGGCCACTCGCTTCAACGTGCGCGCGTTCGAATACCCTGTCGATCTTGTGTCTGAGCAGCGGAATGTTTCGTGGTGTTTCGCTATAGGCGGCAGATGCAAACAGGCCGATAAAGCGGCGTTCGCCACAGGCTTTGCCTTTTTTGTCGTAGATCTTGACGCCGACATAATCCAGGTAGGCATTGCGGTGCACTGTTGAGCGCGAATTGGCTTTCGTCAGAATCAACCAGTCGCGCGTACGCCGAAGCCTGCGCATCTCAGCCGTCAGCTCGATAGTCTGGCCCTGGCGTTGCTTG
>Ga0209271_10000878_pt1 | contig 10493 bp, 7 predicted proteins | sample tdAd002_FD_187123 | JGI IMG/M metagenome (GOLD analysis project Ga0209271, IMG submission 187123) | Marine sediment microbial communities from the Atlantic coast under amendment with organic carbon and nitrate - tdAd00.2 (SPAdes)... | ecosystem: Environmental > Aquatic > Marine > Coastal >... | reverse complement strand
GCATCCACGTCTACCCTATCAACACCTTCCGTGACGATTGTCGCAAAGCGGATAGTTTCGGAATCTACCCCGGCATCATGCGTTGCCGATAAGTTTTTCAGGTAGTGTGTCAGGATGGACATGTCGCGATCACTCATCTGATAGCGTGGCATAGCGCTGCTTAACTGGCGCCCGCCGGAATCGATTCCGTCACGCAGCAATTGGCGCAAAGAGCTATCGCTATAAGCTGGCCGCGCATCGGCGGCCTGGTACTGCTGCGGCAGCGACCAGCGCTCGCTCGCCCCCGGCCCGAGTTTTTGTTTCGATTGATTCCAGGCGCCAGTTCGTCGGCGAGGCTGGAACAACTCCTTACCGGTCACCGGCCAGGCGATTACTGGCCCTTCCACCGATCCCAGGCCGCTGCGCTGGTGACAATTGACACAGCTGAACATCCGCCCATCCACCGGGACGTCTCCAGCCACCGTCGCCTGGACCGCACTACCGTCAGGCAAAATACCTTCGCGGTATAAACGCTCACCCTGTTCGTACATGGTGGTCTCGTCCGGGGTTGCGCCTGGTGTTGCTGCCACAGCGCTGATGGGGCTGCCAATCGACAAAACCAGACCCAGTACCGGTGCTGAAATTCTAAACATGAGCTATTTCAATTCTTGACACGAAAGATCGAATCATTGTCGGGTGAGCGAGAGGGCCAAGTCAATACCGCCAGTTCTGACGGTAGTGAAATTTGTTTTTTTATAAGTAAACTTCATTTGTACTATTTCGTGGCGTTTTTTATTTCCGAAATCCAAATTCCAGCTAAAAAACAAGCCCCCTTCAATAATGCTGACTAATTTTCACGTTATTTTCACGTGCGCTTGGGTAACCTCATACATCAATAGAATAATTTAGTGTCCCAGTATTTTACCAAAGGCAATATTTGGCATCACTATGGAAAACTCACTGGCAGGTAACGATGAATTATGGCATGAGTCGGAAGTCGCCATGGCTGAAGGTGGGAAGTATTTCTTACGCTTGAATACAATAATTCCGGGCCAGCAACTCTCGAGTTTAATGAAAAAAATACAATTTTCAAAACCTTATCAAACAAAGCAAACTTATGATATTTAGCGGTAATTATTATGCATATTAAAACGATTTATATTGCTGATACGCAGAGAATTTTTGTAGATTGCCTGATTGCAAATTTCGAGCAAACACAGCAATTCGAAATACTGGGTTTCAGTTCGAGCGGCGCGGCTGCTTATAGTGAAGTAAAACAAGTAATACCAGACTTGCTTATCACCGAATTACACCTCGATGATCTTAGTGGTATAAACTTAATTCGGAAAATTAAGGCAAATGGGTTACCGACTAAAGTCATACTACTCTCTGCAGATATTTGTCCAGCTGTTATTCATAAGGCTCTTAGTGCAGGTGTGGATGGCATAATTTTAAAACATGACCATTACTCGTTACTGATTGAAGCGATATCAATAATTCATAAGCGAAAGTTTCTAAGTCCCGGAATATCTGATCCGTTAGTCAATAATTTTCTTAGTTTCAACACCGACCCATTGAGTCAAAGAACATCTCCATTGTCGGATAGAGAGGAGCAGGTTGCAAAATTAATCGGTGATGGGGTGGGCAGTAAAGAAATTGGGTCTATACTCTTTATTAGTGAAAAGACGGTTAGCAAGCATCGCTGTAATATATTCAGGAAATTAAATATTACGAATACGGCCCGGTTGGTTAAATATGTATACGATAATAATTTGGTGGGATAGATTTTTTAAGCATGATGGATCGCTCTCAGGCAGAAGAAAGCGAGTCGATCCTGGACTCTGATGAAAATTTTATTGGTCGAAGATAATAGGGATCTGGCACTCAATATAACGGAATTTTTTGAAAGCAAAGACTATATAGTTGATTATGCAGCAGATGGGCCAACTGCCATGAACCTGTTGCGCAGCGAAGTCTATGATGTTGTCGTGCTGGACATCATGTTACCGGGCATGGACGGCTTTAGTATATGCGAGAAGTTGCGCGACAGTAATAGTGTTGATGCGCCAGTCATCATGTTGACCGCAAGAGATAGAGAGCAGGATAAATTGAAAGGGTTTAGCGTTGGTGCCGATGACTATATGATTAAACCTTTTTCACTACCGGAGCTGGAAGCACGCCTGCTTGCACTGGTGCGAAGGACAAATTACAGCGTTTTAGGCCATGAAAATCTGGTCGTGGCCGATCTTGTATATAACCCGGATACGATGAGTTTTAAGCGAGGCGATGTCAGCCTGGCATTGAAACCGGTTCCTCGAAAGATACTTGTCATGCTGATGAAAAAAGCGAACCGGGTGGTCACTCGGCAGGAAATTGAGCGGGAGATCTGGCATGACAATCCACCCGATAGCGAGGTGCTACGTTCGCATATTTATGCCATTCGTAGCGAATTAAATAAAGACAGTTCTACCAATTTATTGCATACCATTCGCGGGGCGGGGTACATACTTGGTGAAACTGGGTTCTAACAGTAATCTCCACAGTCGAATTACAGCGATACTGCTTGCCGTTGCAATAGTTTCAACGGTTCTCTATTTGATTTTTATAGTGTTAGTTGTCAATAAAATGGAAGATGCCATGTTGGCTACGCTGATCGGTCATGAAGCTGATGAGTTAATCACAGAGCTGGCAAGCGATCCCGCGGCAAAGATGCCCAAAACCAACTCCGTAAATGCCTATTTATTGAGTCGGGAGAATCTAGAGCCAATACCGGACTATCTGAAGGAATTGCCTCCGAATGTTTATAATAGAGTTTCAGTTGGAGAGGAGATCTACCAGTTTATTATCATTGATTTAAACGATGATCGACTGTACGTGGCATTTAACACTACAGCTATATCGGAGTTTCGAGAGATATTGCTGATCATGCTAGTTGCAGGTGGTATTGTGTCAACCTGTGTAATGGTAATTTCCGGTTTTTGGTTGTTCAAAAAGTATCTCTCACCGGTCAGTAATCTGGCAGCCGAGGTTGACGGTTTCGGCCCTGATGATCTTAAGGTCCGTTTCAAGGAAAAATACCAGGACTATGAAGTTGGAACGATTGCGCGGTCGTTCGATGAATTCATGAACAGGATGGACGATTTTGTTGAGCGTGAACAATCTTTTACAGCAGCCGTCAGCCACGAATTACGCACCCCGATTGCTGTGGTTGCTACAGCAACCGATTTGCTAGAATTAAGAGGTATTACTGATCAGCAGCAGGGCCCTGTCAGCCGGATTAAATCAGCCACCAGGTATATGGCGCAAGTCGTAGAAACGCTTTTGTATTTCGCCAGGAATACTAACGAGGCAATCGAGAAAACCCTGACCGAAATAAGCCTGCATGAAATTTCCGTGGATGTCGTGAGGCGATATGAAGCATCGGCAGCGGAAAAGAATCTGACCTTGAAGTACAAAAGTAAATCCAGGATAAGAGCCCGAATATCAGAAAATCACCTGGAGATCGTTCTGGGAAATCTGATTCGAAATGCCATCGATAATACAGACCAGGGCGAAGTCAAAGTGACTTTGACTGAAGAAGGTTTCTCAGTAAAAGATACTGGCCGTGGCATTGCAGCTGATGAAATCCACCAAATTGTTAAGCTAAAGTACCATAGCCCCGATAGCCAGGGATGTGGGCTCGGACTCTACCTGGTCAAGAACATTTGTAGCATTTATGGAATCAAACTTGAGATTGAGAGCACGCTTGGTAAAGGTTCCGAGTTTTTTGTAAAGTTCCCCTCGAAAATTATTTTATAGGTTTTCCGGATATTGAGAGCTTAGCCTCTCAAGCCAGGAAATCTCCCGCGTTTATTGTAGATCCTGTGACCGAAGTGCGCACCAGAACCGAAAGCATGCCGGGTAGGTAAAAGATAAAATTAAATATGCAGTCTTGGGCAGCGTTTCAATGCTCCAGGCTTAGAACCCACTCGGTAAGAACCTGCGCTGGCGTTATATAGCCGATGTCGGGCTCCGAATCCGGACTGTCTGCTGCATGACCAGTGATTACCTGCACCGGGCTGTCGCTGCTGACTGGACGGAAACGATTCGGACTGGCCTTGCCAAACAACACCACCAGCGGACAATTCAGCGCGGCAGCGGCATGGGCCGGACCGGTATCGACCGAAATACAACTGTGCGCAATCGAAAGTAATGCCAGCAAACGCCTTAACGGTAACTCATCTGCAACGGTTTGCACGCTACCGGGCTGCTGGCACAGTGCTTCGACTGCAACGCACATCTCGACTTCGGTGGGTACGCCGCATAAAAGTACCTGGGCGCCGGGCAGCCGTTCGATCACGCCATCGATAACCGCGGCCCAGTTGTCCTCGTGCCAGTACTTGGTGTTGCTACCGCGATCGGCTCGTCCGCGACGGGTGGTACGTTTGCTGCCTGCCTGCACGCAGACAATCGGAGCCGCGGGGTTCAGCCCGCGAGCTTGCAGCCACTGTCGACAATCCTGCACTTCATCTGCGCTGACAAACAGCTCGGTATTGAGCGGTTCTGAAGCCAGCAATGGATACTCGAAACCGACTGGAGAAATACTGCCAAGCCGCAGCCATTTCTCGCAATAGTGCTCGCCATGGATAAGCGGAAGATCAAGCTGGTTGGCGCTGTTACTGCGAGTGATGCCCGCGCGGGCCAGCAGGCGATAGGACTTGCTACTGGTTTCACAAACCCAGACATACTGATGCCGATGTGATTTGAGTGCCTCGACCAGTTCGCGCTGGCTGCGGTTAAACCAGTAGGGCGCCGAGCGTGAGTCTATGGTAAATACATTACGCACGTAGGGCATCTGTGCAAACAGTAATTTATTCCAGTCACCGATAGCCAGCACGTCGCAGGGTAAACCCCCACGCAGGTAGAGCTGCCTGAGCAACGGGGTGATCATTATCATGTCGCCGAAGGCGCCGAAGCGACAGACCAGCGGGTGAGAGTCAGGCATAGCCGGAACAAGAGTGAAAGTGCGTGTCTAGTATATCAATGCCCCGGGGCAAAGACATGCCGTCGCAAGCTAGCGGTAATCCTGGTAAGATTTTTCCTCGACGATGGTCGAGTTTAAATGCAGGTTAACTTTTTTCTTGGCATTGGCGCGCTCGTCGTTGGTGACGTAAACCGCGCGCGCCAGTTCGACGAAGCGTTCGTTAAATCGCTTATTGCGCTCCTCGTCGCGAATATCGTCCTCGATCTCCCATAACGCCTCGTTGATCGACTTGAGTTCGGCGGTGAGTGCGGTGATTTCAGCATCGGCCGCGACAGCTTCGCTCCAGACCTTGCTCAGCAAATCGAGCTCGGTTTTGACGTTCGCCACCTTGGCCGGATCGGTCATGCGTTCCGCCTTGATCTGCAATATAGTGATCTTGTCGAGTAACTCACCGGGAGAGATCGGAATCAGGATTTCATTCATGCGTTCAGGTTCTGCTTTTGGAGGCGAACAATGTTAACCGCGGTGTCGGTTCATCTCAACCGAAAGCTCACGATCAGAATCGGCAACAGCACCAGGTTGGCAAGCAGGGCGGTCATCATCGCCAGTCCGCTCAGCAAACCGAAGTAGATGGTTGGGATAAAATTGGAAAGTACCAGAATCGAGAAGCCCAGCACCACGGTTACCGAGGTGTAATACATCGCGCGCGCAATACTGTTGTGGCAACGCTTGACTGCGGCCCAGTGATTTCGATCCTGTAGAAACTCTCCACGAAAGCGATGCACATAGTGGATCGAATCGTCCACTCCGATACCGATCGCGATGGCGGCGATAGTTATCGTCATGATATCGAGCGGGATACCGATCCACCCCATTAAACCGAGTATCAACCCGGCGGCGATGATATTCGGTACAATCGCGGCCAGCGCCAGGCGCACCGAGCCGAAGAGTAGTATGAACATCAGCAGGATCGCGGCGAAGACGGCACCGAGGGTCAGGATCTGTGACTTGAAGAGGCTTTGCAGCAGGTTGTTGAAGAGTACTGCGACCCCCGAAATCGTCACCTGCTCAGGGTCGAGGCTAAAGTTATCGATCAGGTCATAATAAATCTTGTCGAGTAACTCCTGGCGTCGCAGCGACTTATCCGATTCGTACAGACGAATGCTGAAGCGCAGTTGATTGCCATCTTCCGACAGGTAGGGCTTGATCAACGCATTTCTGACATCGTCAGGCAGGCGCTTGTAAACCACCGCAAGTTTGAAGTCGTTATAAGGCTTGTCATTATTGAGTGACTCCAGCAATTGCATGCCGGTATGGACCGATAACACCTTGCCTGTTTCCGGCAGTTGGTCCAGGTATTGATGAATCAGGGCGACCTCGCGCAGTCCATCGCGGTTAAACCAGTAGCTATTCGCTGTTATATCGGCGATCTCGCCGAGATCTTCGAGCTCGATCACTTCGTCAGCCGGCGCATCGATAATGACGTCCAGCGGTGTCGTGCCACCGAGCTTGTTATCGATTAGACTCATGCCCTGGTAAATTTCGGTATTGTCCTTGTAATAGTCGATGAACCGGTTTTCGACCGATAACTTCGGTATCCCGGTTAAGCCAATGACGACCAGAGCTACGAACAACATCAGCGCGGCGCGCGTCCGGTGCTGGATAAAATTTGCGATGCCCGAAGTGACTGCACCGGTCATGTCTTGCGTAACCGGGGTGTTCAGCCGTGGCAGCAGCATTAACGCGGCGGGGAACAGGATAAATGCGAGTAGAAATGAAACCACGATACCGATTACCATCATCCAGCCAAAGTCGATGACCGGACGAATACCACTTACCAGCAACGATCCGAAGGCGACCATGGTGGTGACCGCGGTGAAAAAACTCGGCGTGAATTTACTGTAGACGGTGCTACGCACCAGCTGGAGTTGACTGGCCTCGGGTTTGATTGTCGCAAGTTCACGGTAACGTACAATCAGGTGGATGATCAGCGAAAGCGTGATAATCAGCAGTAGCGATATGAAATTCGAAGATACCACGGTAACCGGCCACTGCATCCAGCCGAGATAACCGATCATCGTCCCTGCACTGATCAGGCAAACCCCCAGCGGTAACACGACCCAGCGGCTGTGGCGGAAAGAAACGGCCAGAATGACGACGATAAACAGGATTACCCCGACGCCGAACACCTTCAGATCGCTACGAATGAATGCGATTGAATCCGAGGTGATCATCGGCACACCGCCGAGGAAAAGGACCGCCTTGTCGCGATAGCCATCCATGATTTTACGAATGTCGACAATGGTTTGATCCAGCCTGATCTTATGTGCCAGGTTCTCGATTTTTATCTGCGCCGACAACTCGTCGAGCCGCGACCTGGAGTCCGGGTTCATGGCCGCCTTCGGGTATAACTTGTCACGGTTATTCAGCAGGTCCACAAGTTCTCTATTGACGACCAGGTTTACCTGCAGCGCGGTGGTGTCGCCTTCGCTATTGACCAGCAGGTTTTCATACAGCGCGCTTTGCCTCAATTCCTGTTCGGCAAGCCGAATATCGACGTCTTCGCTTTCCAGCGTGCGCACTTGACGGACGATCTCCGAAAGTGACATGGGAGGGCTGTCTACTAGCGGTACGTCGAGCAGACTGACGACCGAGGCAACCTGTTCGAGGCTGCTCAATTCATCGCGCAGGCGAGTGATATCTGCCAGTACTTGCTTGCTGAAAAGCGCTTTTTCAGGGCTATAGGTAACGATTAGAAATTCGTCGGACCCATATTTCTCGCGAACGCCACGATAGTATTTAAGACTGGCGTCGTTTTCCAGCACCAACGAGTCGGCCGAAGCGTCAAGTTCGAACTTGGGTATATGCAACAGGAAGAAGACCACGATCATGGTAACAGCGATCAGTGTGATCAGCGGATGTTTCAGCACCAGGCGGTCATAAGTCCTTATAAATTTAGGCGGCATGAACTGAATTCCCTATTTGGCCGGCCCGTAAGCCTTGTTTGAGAATCGGCGATAACTCCACTGGTACTGCTCCGGGAATTGTCTGACCAATTGCTCGATTTTATCGTTCATGTACCGGGCGCTCGTGGTTTCATCACTAGTCAGGCGTTCACGATCTAGTGGCTGGATAATCAGGCCGAACTCTCCCGGCGGCGAACTGCGGTAAATAGTAGCAATAAATACATCGCAGTCTACCTTGTTGCATAGATTCCTTACCAGGGTCGTGGTTGGTGCGTTGATACCAAAGAATGCCGACTTGATACGAGCCTTGCCCACCCCGGGCTTTTGATCGGGCAGGATCATCAGGGTGCTGTTTGCGCGCAAACCGATTAGCAGTTTACGTAAACCGTGTTTTCTGGTTGGCACCGGCGTACCGCCGGTACGCCCGCGCAACTGTCGAATATACTCGTCCAGCGCCTTGTTCTTGAGGCGTTTGTAAAGAATGATTGCGTCGCAGTGTTGACCCAGCCAGATGCCCAGCATTTCCCAGCTGCCTAAATGGGGCGCCAGAATAATCCTGCCCCTGTCGGTGTGCTGGAATTCCTCGCATATATCGAGGGTGGTTATGCGGGGTAATATTTTTTCCGCCGGCCAGCGCCACACTGCGGCCAGTTCGGTAAATACATAGATCGTATGTCGCAGTGCCCGACGATATAGTTGCTCCTGTGCGGATTGATCCAGCCGGGGAAAACAAAGGCCGATATTCTCATGCATCTGCCGTGAAAACCGGTTCGGTATAGCGCCGGCAACAAAAGCCATTGCATTGGCAAACCGGTACTGAAAGCGCAGCGGGAAATGAGTCAGTAACCCGAGAATGCACTGGATCGCGGGTTTGATCAATTTAGCGCGACTGCTCGATTTTTGCCCAGCTATCGCGCAGCGTCATGGTGCGATTGAAAACAGGCTTGTCAGCCGTAGAGTCGTAATCGCTGATGAAATAACCCAGTCGCTCGAACTGGTAGGCAAGCGGATTGTTTACCAACTCGATAGCGGGTTCAAACTTCGCCTGACCCATGACGATATTGGAATCGGGATTGAGGGCCTGGTGAAAGTCTGTCGCCGCTCCCGGATTAGCCGTCGTAAACAGGCGGTCGTAGAGATTGACGGTTGCATCCACAGCGTGGCGAGCGCTAACCCAGTGAATGGTGCCCTTGACTTTGCGCCCGTCGGGACTGCTGCCGCCGCGGCTTGCGGGGTCATAGCTGCAAACCAGCGATTCAATTTCGCCGGCGTCGTTTTTGATAACTTCCTTGCAGGTGATGTAGCAGGCGAAACGCAGACGTACTTCCCGCCCCGGGCTGAGCCGGAAAAACTTCTTCGGCGCGTCTTCCATAAAGTCGTCGCGCTCGATATAAATCTCGCGCGAGAACGGTATCTCGCGGGTACCGTAATCCGGGTTTTGCGGATGGTTGGCACCGCTGAAGACTTCTTCCTGGTCTGCAGGGTAGTTCTCGATCACCACCTTAAGCGGATTGATTACCGCCATGCGCCGGATCGCGCGCGTGTTTAAGTCCTCGCGCAGCACATTTTCGAGCACGCCCATTTCGATAGTGCTGTACTTCTTGGTGACGCCGATGATATCGCAGAAGGCGACAATCGATTCAGGGGTAAATCCGCGTCGACGCATGCCCGAGATGGTCAGCATGCGCGGATCATCCCAGCCATTCACATGCCCTTCGCTTACCAGCTGGTTGAGCTTGCGCTTGCTGGTCAGTGAGTACTCCAGCTGCAGGCGCGCAAATTCGGTCTGCACAGGTCGCGACGGCGTCTCGAGGTTATCCAGAATCCAGTCGTAAAGCGGGCGATGATCTTCGAACTCCATGGTACACAGCGAATGGGTTACGCCCTCGATCGCATCCGATAACCCATGCGTAAAATCATACAACGGGTAGATGCACCAGGTGTCGCCGGTGTTGTGATGGGTAGCGTGGCGAATGCGATACAGCACCGGATCGCGCATGTTGATATTCGGCGATTGCATATCGATTTTCGCGCGCAACACGTGTGCACCGTCCGGGTACTCGTCGTTTTTCATCGCTTCGAACAACTGCAGGTTTTCCTGCGGGCTGCGATTGCGGTAAGGACTGTCGACTCCCACGCTAGTCAGGGTGCCGCGATTTTCGCGCATTTCATCTGCATTCTGACTGTCGACATAAGCCAGTCCCTGCCTTATTAAATCCAGCGCATAGCCGTAAAGTTGCTCGAAGTAGTCCGACGCAAACGGGTTGCTGTGCCAGCTGAACCCCAGCCACTCGACATCCCGCCGAATCGAATTGACGTATTCCACGCTCTCCTTTTCGGGGTTGGTGTCATCGAAGCGCAGGTTGCAGTAGCCGCCGTAATCCCTGGCGACACCAAAGTTGAGGCAGATCGACTTGGCATGACCGATGTGCAGATAACCGTTCGGCTCTGGCGGGAAGCGGGTAATTACCTTCGAAACTTTGTCCGAGGCCAGGTCGGCATCGATGATATCGCGGATAAAATTTGAACTGTCGCTGTTGTCAGCGCTGGAATCGGACATGGGCTGGTTCTGCATCGGGATCGAA